>FYBJ01001166.1_pt1 | contig 12000 bp, 9 predicted proteins | sample 1134611 | NCBI WGS metagenome assembly FYBJ01 (sample SAMEA104116008, study PRJEB20421) | marine metagenome | isolation source: marine | reverse complement strand
GCCTGCGCCCATTGCTCACGCCGCCAAATGATGGCACACAAATGGAGAACAGCCTCGACTTACGAGTGGCCCTGAAAATAGGGGCAGGTCATTGGCCCCAATACTCTCGAGGATTTTTCGGGCATTTTTGACCATCGCTGAGGTGTCGATTAGACCAAACCGCCCGCGCGGCGCATGACCCAGAAACACGTTCTCTGCCACCGACAACTCATCGAACAGAACTGTTTCCTGGTGGATCGCAGTGATACCCGCTGCGCCCGCATCCTGAGTGGTCGGAAACCGGGTCGGCGAGCCATCGACTTCGATCTGGCCTCCGTCCGGCTGATGAATACCCGTCAGAATTTTGACGACCGTCGATTTGCCCGCTCCATTCTCCCCGACAAGGGCCGTGACTTTGCCCGGGAAGAGATCAAGCGACACCTCCGACAACGCCATCACCCCGGGAAACGTCTTCGTCACCCGGTTCAAGGACAGGACCGGTGTCTTTTTCTCTTCGCCGAAAAGCTCTTCTTCTTGATCGGGTTGCGTCAACATCGGATCTTGCTGTCATTACGATAAGGTGTCGGTGCAGCTCAGGCGCTGCGCCGACCTGTTTCAGCACTCAGAAGATGTCCTTGAACTGATCAATGTTCGAGGCGTCATAAGTGAACGGATCCGACATCGCAGCGGTGTTCGTGTCGTCGAGCGTCACGGACCCCATGCGGCCGGTTGGAATTTCCGCACCCGGTTCCGCGGTTGCGGCACCCGATGCGAGCGCATGGGCGATCATCGTCGCGGAGTAGCCGAGGTCGATCGGGTTCCAGATGGCAAAGCTCTTGGTAGCGCCGGACGCCACGCAGCCTGCCATTTCGGAAGGCAGACCAAGCCCGGTGACGTTGATTTCACCGATCTTGCCGGCGTCGGATACGGCCTGACAGGATGCAAGAATGCCAACTGTAGTCGGGGCGATGATGGCCTTCAGGTTCGGGTAGGACGCTATCAGGCCCTGCGCTTCGCGGTAGGACTTGTCAGAGAGATCGTCACCATAAACCGTGGCAACCAGGTTGATGCCGGGGTAGTTCGGCAAGACTTTTTCGGCGGCGGCGATCCAGGCGTTCTGGTTGGTGGCCGTGGCCGTTGCCGACAGGACCGCCACGTCCCCTCCGTCGGGCATCTGGTCGGCAGCGAGCTTGATGATCGTGTTTCCGATCAGTTCGGTCGAAGATGGGTTCAGGTGCATCATACGACCTTCCTCGGCGACCCCAGAGTCCCAGGAGATTACGGTGATGCCGCGTTGCATCGCGCGTCGCAGGGCGGGTGCGACAGCGTCGGGGTCGTTGGCCGAGATCGCAATGGCATCCACGCCTTGGGCGATCAGCGAGTTGATGACCTCGATCTGGCCCTCGGCTGTGGTGTCGGTCGGACCCGTGTAGATGACCTCGACGTTACCGAGTTCGGCCGCAGCTTCCTCGGCCCCTTCTGCTGCGGCCTCGAAGAAGCCGATACCGAGCGCCTTGACCACAAGCGCGATACGCATGTTCTCTTGCGCCATGGCACTAGTGCCTGCGAGGCTGACAGCGAGGCTCACGCCTGCAACCAGTGAAGTGAATGTCCGACGTCTCATATCATGTCCTCCCAAAAAAGAGACGATTACGAGACCGTTTCATGAGGCGGCCTCTCCCTCTTGAGCGCCGCCGGAACGGGCGACGATCAGTTTCACGTCCGCAGCTTCCAACATGGCAGCTGCCATGTCCGAGAGCCCTTCATCCGTAATGAGTGTGGTAATGCGCTCCAGCCCGCATAAGACGAGGCTGGAGCGCTGTTCGAACTTGGTGCTGTCGACAAGCACGACAAGCTCATCAGCCTGGCCAATGAGCTTTTCCTCCGCTTGGATCAGCAGCGGATCCGCTTCCATCAGACCCAGAGGTCCGATGCCTTGCGCGCCCATGAACATGCGGCGGGCATAGAAGTTGCGGGTCACGTCGTTTTCAAACGGCGATAAGATGATGTTCTGCTCTCGATAAATCACACCGCCCGATAACATCACCGTGTTTTTCGAATGCTTTAGGAGGTGCTCGGCAATCGGAAACGAGTTCGTGAACACCTGGCAACGCCTGGTGGCCAATGGGTGCACCATCTGAAACGTGGTGGTCCCCCCGTTGATGATGAGCGGATCCCCATCTTCGCAAAGCTCTACGGCTGCGAGCGCAATGGCCTGTTTTTCTCTGATGCGCAGCGTTTCGTTGACCGCAAAGGTTCGTCCGGCAAGACCGACAAATTGTGGGGGGTGCATCGATTCAACGCCACCACGTACGCGCCGAACCTTTTGCCCCATATGCAGGGCCGAGATGTCCCGTCGTATCGTAGCCTCAGATGCACCGGTTAGATTGCACAGGTCGATAACCGTCACAACCGCCCGGTCCTCGACCGCGGAGAGAATGACCCTGTGGCGTTCCTTCTCATGCATAACTGTCTCCCTAAACGCGAAACCTGCCCAGATTCCCACGCTCAGTCAATCATAAATGATCATTGCTTGCCATACTGCGGCGCAGCATGATCGATATTGATTGCTATAGATTGACAAAACGTCGCGCAATCTTCACCCTGCGCAGCAAGAGAAACGCGGCTTTTCCCGTCTGAACAGGAGCGCATCATGCTGAAATCAGTGGATAATTCTCTACTTGAAAACCGCTGGGACGATCAGGTCGCTCACGGCATGAGCGAATCAGAACTGCTCATCTACCGGTCGAAGATCCTTGGGGCCGACAAACGGGTGACCAATTACGGCGGCGGGAACACCTCAGCTAAGGTGATGGAAACCGATCCGCTTACCGGCGCGCAGGTCGAGGTTCTCTGGGTGAAAGGATCCGGCGGGGACATCGGCTCCATCCAGATGGACGGGTTCGCAACGCTCTATATGGACAAGCTCGACGCTCTGAAATCTCTTTACCGGGGCGTGGAATTCGAAGACGAGATGGTCGGCTATCTGCCCCATTGCACGTTCAAGCTGAACCCGCGTGCCGCGTCCATCGACACTCCACTGCACGCCTATGTCCCGCGCAAGCACGTAGACCACGTTCACGCAGACGCGATCATCGCGATTGCCGCCTCGAAGAACTCGAAGGAGTTGACACAAGGCATATTCGGCGAACGCATCGGCTGGCTCCCATGGAAGCGGCCGGGCTACGAGCTCGGCCTGTGGCTGGAGAAGTTCTGCCTTGAAAACCCCGACGCGGATGGTGTCGTGCTGGAAAGCCATGGGCTCTTCACTTGGGCCGACACGGCGAAAGCATGCTACGAGACCACGATCAGCGTGATCAATCGCGCAACCGAATGGCTGCAGGAGCGAACAGCTAATCTACCGGCCTTCGGTGGAGCGAAGCACGAGGCGCTTACCAATCCGAAGCGGCGCGAGGTGGCTGCCCGGCTGATGCCTGCAATCCGTGGCTTCGTCAGCGGCAACCAGCACATGGTTGGCCATTTCAACGACAGTCCCGCTGTTCTGGAATTCGTAAACTCTCTGGATATGGAAGCTCTGGCAGCACTGGGCACGTCCTGCCCTGATCACTTCCTGCGCACCAAGATCCGCCCGCTGGTGGTGAATTTCGACCCGAGCAAAAGCAATCTCGACAAGGTTCTTGAAAGTCTGCCGGGGCAGATTGCCGCCTACCGCGAGGATTACATAGCCTACTACGAGCGCTGCAAACAGAAGGACAGCCCCGCACTTCGCGACCAGAACGCGGTCGTCTACCTGGTACCGGGCGTCGGCATGATTACTTTCGCCAAGGACAAGGCAACCGCGCGCATCTCGGGAGAGTTTTATATAAATGCGATCAATGTAATGCGAGGAGCCGCTGCCGTCGGCGAATACCAGGGCCTGCCCGAGCAAGAAGCGTTCGATATCGAATACTGGCAGCTCGAAGAGGCCAAGCTGCAGCGTATGCCCAAGCCCAAATCGCTTGCAGGCCGCGTTGCGCTGGTGACCGGCGGCGCGGGCGGCATCGGTGCGGCGACGGCAGAGCGTTATCTTTCAGAAGGCGCCTGTGTAGTTCTGGCCGATGTCAATGCTGATAATCTGCGGATCGCCCAGGAGAGCCTAACCCAATGTTACGGCCATGACGTGGTGCGAGCCGTGGTGATGGACGTCACGGATGAAGGCGCCGTGGTAAGCGCCTTTGAAGAAGCCGCGGTGGAGTTCGGGGGAATCGACATCCTCGTGTCGAATGCCGGCATCGCGTCGTCGGCGCCGGTCGAAAAGACGACGTTGGCGTTGTGGAATAAAAACATGGACGTCCTGGCCACCGGCTATTTCCTAGTGAGCCGCGAAGCTTTCAGGCTGATGCGAGTTCAGGACATGGGCGGGTCCATCGTATTTGTTGCCTCCAAGAATGGTCTTGCTGCTTCTCCGAACGCGTCCGCCTATTGCACCGCGAAGGCGTCTGAGATTCACCTCGCTCGCTGCCTGGCACTCGAGGGTGCCGAAGCGGGCATTCGCGTAAATGTCGTCAATCCCGACGCAGTCCTGCGCGGTTCGAAGATATGGGAAGGCGAGTGGCTGGATCAGCGTGCATCGACCTACGGGACGGACAAGGAAGGCCTGGAAGAAATGTATCGCAAGCGCTCGATGCTCAAGCGATCAGTGCTGCCCGAAGACGTTGCCGAGGCATGCTACTTCTTCTCCGCCGAGACCTCAGCCAAATCCACCGGCAACATCCTGAATGTGGATGCGGGCAATGTGCAGGCATTCCCGCGTTAATCGCAGAAGAGGAGAGGAGTATAATGGGCTACGAAAGCGCGAAAGCGGTCTTTGCCGAGTGGGGAGTAGACACCGAGGCTGCGCTAGAGCGGCTTCGGAGGGTGCCAATCTCAATGCATTGTTGGCAAGGCGACGACGTCATAGGGTTCGAAGCCCGGACCGGTTCTTCTAATGGTGGCATTCAGGCGACCGGGAACCATCCCGGCCGCGCGCGCACGCCTGATGAACTGCGCGCCGATCTGGAATTCGCCTACTCCATGATTCCCGGCCAACACCGTCTCAACCTTCACGCCATGTATATGGATACGGAAGAGGCACCCGACCGGGACGAGATCGAATACAAACACTTCGTGCCATGGGTCGACTGGGCCAAAGCACAAGGCATCAACCTCGACTTCAACCCGACCTTTTTTGCCCATACCAAGGCAGACGACAATCTGACGTTGTCTCACCCCGATGCAGGTATTCGCGATTTCTGGATCGAACACGGGCGCCGCACCCGGGATATCGCCGCGCGCATCGGCGATGAGGTCGGTAGTCCGTGTGTCAATAACATCTGGGTTCCGGACGGCTACAAAGATACTCCGGTTGACCGCATGGCCGCACGTCGGCGGCTGGAGGCCTCGCTCGACACCATGCTTGCCCCGTCGCATGATCCGAGCCGGATGCTGGATGCTGTGGAGTCAAAGCTATTCGGCATTGGTGTCGAGGCATGCACCGTCGGCAGCCATGAATTCTACATGGGCTACGCAATTCGAAAGGGCACTCTCCTTTGCCTCGACATGGGGCATTTCCACCCCACCGAAAACATCGCCGACAAGCTGAGTGCAGTAGCCCTGTCACTCCCAAAGATTCTCTTGCATGTATCACGCCCGATGCGGTGGGACAGCGACCATGTGATCGTGCTGAACGAAGACCTCCTTGCAATGGCCCATGAACTAGTTAGCGCGGATCTGCTGGATCGCACTTTCATCGGGCTCGATTTCTTCGACGCGACTATCAGCCGGACGGCGGCCTGGGTTCTTGGCGTGAGAAACATGCAGAAGGCGCTGCTGCGCGCGCTCCTTACTCCTTGGGCTCAACTGAAGTCTGCCGAAGGCAGGCTTGACTTCACGACACGTTTGACGATGACGGAAGAATTCAAAGACCTTCCTTTCGGAGCTGTTTGGGCTGAGTTCTGTGAACGCTTGGACAGGCCATCTGGACTTTTGTTGATTCACGAATTGGACGCATATCAGGCACGTGTCGCCGCGCGCGGGTAGGTAACGCTAGCCGATGCCGCACGCGTATAGGGACATTGCGTCGCGACAATCACCAGGGTCGGTCCTTGCCGCACAAGTCGCCGCTTGATCTTTCTGTATCTACCCGTACTTCTACTGGTATGATCACAAAACCAGACAGCAATCCAATTAAGAAGAGAAAGCTTTCGGACGATGTCCAAGAGCGGCTGCAGGCCTTTATTGTAGAACATGGTCTCAAGCCGGGCGATCATCTGCCGTCGGAGCGAGATCTTATGCAAAGCTATCAGGTCGGGCGCCCCGCGATCCGCGAGGCGATGCAGAGCCTGCAACGGATGGGGCTCATTACAATCCGTCATGGCGAAAGACCGCGCGTTGCTGCGCCCGACATGCATGGAATGATCGATCAGCTGGGGCAGGGCATACGTCACGTTCTGTCCCATTCGACCCCCACCCGCGAGCATCTGAGGGATGCGCGTATTCGCTTTGAAGCGGAAATGGCCAGGATCGCCGCCATCGGTCGTTCTACCGAAGATATTGCCAAGCTGCAGGCAGTCCTTGAAGAACAGCGCGAGGCGAGTTCTGATCCGGCGCTCTTCGTGGCTTGCGACGGCGCGTTGCACCGTGCGATCGCAAGCATTAGTGGCAACCCGATCTATGAAGTGGTCAGCGGCTCGCTATTCGAGTGGCTTTCGGAATTTCATGTCGATCTGGTTCGGTTTTCCGGTTTGGAACAACTAACGCTCGAAGAACATCAAGCCATCGTGGATGCGATCAACGCGGCCGAACCGGAGGCAGCGAGCGAGGCCATGATCCTCCATCTCACCCGAGCCGATCAGCGTTACCGTCAGACCACTTGACCCGACGGGGCGCCTTCAGCTGTTCAGCGGCAGCATAATTGACATTCAACTGGTATGATGAGTATAACAATACATAACCTCTAGACAAAGCGGATCTCCCCGCCATGGCCGTGTCTGCCGCACCGCTTCCGATTTCGGCTCTGCGCTTTGGCGGATTCCTGTTGGACGTTTCGGCAGGAGGGCTCGAGGCAGTCACATGGAGCGGGGTCGAGGTGCTGCGCGCGGTGACATGTCTCATTCGCGACGAGAACTGGGGAACGTTTCGCCCTGACTCTGTCGAAACCTATCTCGTCCCGGGGGCTAAGCCCCGGATTGAGCAGCACATGGACGTTGCCGGGGGCGCCTTGGGTATTTCGCTGCAGATACTTGCAGTGTCGGAAAACCGTATCGAGTTGACGGCCGAGATTTCAGCGCGACGGGCTCTGGTGGCGAACCGCGCCGGCCTGGTCCTGCTGCATCCCATCGTCGGGGTTGCCGGCACGCCTATGCGCGTGACGCACGCAAATGGACTCGAGACGACGACAAGGTTCCCCTCTCTGGTCTCGCCGGTTCAGCCTGTTTCCGATATCGTTGGCCTTGCGCACCGGATCGCCGACGTTCAGGTTCAGATCGACCTCGACGGCGAGACCTTCGAAATGGAGGACCAACGAAACTGGTCTGATGCCTCCTACAAAACCTACTGCCGGCCATTGGCCTTTCCTTTTCCCTATCGGATCGAGGCCGGGACAGTCATTCGGCACAAGATGACGTTGACCGTCGCCCGGGCCAGAGCGGACAGTGCGACGCGTCGAGCGAAGAATCTGGGCGTCGCGACCGCCGCGCGGCCACCGCAGGATCGGCCGATGCCGGAAATGCAACTCGCCGTCGAGAAGGGCTGGCTGCCGTCGGCCAAAGCAATGTCCCTAATCGCCAGGCTACATCGGGTGGGCTTACTCGCCCGGTTGCAAGGTACAGAAACGTCGGTCGACGTCGCCAACCTGGCAAAGGCCTGGCCCGGCTCGGGCCAGTTTGACCTAGAGATCGTTCTGACCGACGGGGATCCTGCGCCAGAACTGGTGAAGCTGGCCACCGAGCTGCGGGCGCATGAGGTCTGGCCACGATGCGTGATGGCGCTGCCGGCGGGGTGGTTGCGCAGCGTTCAACCCGGGCAAACACCTAGCGGAGCGGACCAGGCGCGCTGTGTGACGGCCGCGGCGGCAGCCTTTCCAGGCGCTCGGATCGGGGTCGGCTCTCTCACGAACTTCACCGAACTCAATAGAAATCCACCGCAGCCCGGCCTGGGCAACTACGTCACACACGGCAACACGGCCATTGTGCACGCAGCCGATGACACGTCGGTCTGGCACACCCTCGAAGCCCTTCCGCATGTTTTCAATAGCGGCCGCGCCATCGCCGGCAATCGCGGTTACCGGCTCGGCCTGATTTCCATAGGGATGCGCTCGAACCCCTATGGCACCGCACTGGCAGCCAACCCAAAGGGCGAGAAGGTTGCCATGGCCGGGCAGGATCCGAGACAGCAGCTTTCGTTCGCTGCCGCCTACGCAATCGGCGCGGCGGCTGTCGCGGCCCGGTGCAGTGCTGAGGCGATTGCGCTTGCAGCGCCGGCTGGCCGGTTCGGTCTCGTCAGGTCGGATGGCACAGGCGTCTATCCGATCTTCCATGCGGTCCAAGCGCTCAGTCGGCTCTCCGGGCGGATGATCCGCTTTCCCGAAGATCTGGCGTCGGGTCTTCTCGGGCTCAAAAGCGCGGAGGGCGATCTGGTCGTTGCTAACTGCTCGTCCCACACCGTCCGGTACGAGGCCGCCAATTGTCACGGCGCCCGGCACCTTTCAGACCGAGCGCTTGGCACCGTCGATGCCAATTGGCTGGACCAGAGCCAACCCGTCGAAAGCGATGGCGTCGACCTTGCCCCGGGCGATTGTCTCTTTGCGACAGGGGACAGACGACCATGACAGCTGACACCAAGACGCTTGCGCTGATCGGCTGCGGATTCTTTGCCCGGAACCAGATGCATGCTTGGGCAGAGATCGCAGGCATTGAAGTGGTGGCGGTTTGTGACCTCGACCGCCCGCGGGCCGAAGCTTTTGCACGGGATTTTGGGGTGCCACACGTCTTCGACGATGCAGCGCGCATGCTCGATATGATTGCGATCGACGCGGTCGACATTGCGACAACGGTTGCCTCGCATCGGTATCTGGTAGAACTCGCCGCGGCAAAAGGTCTGGCGATCATCTGCCAGAAGCCCTTGGCCGAAACCATGGTGGCCGGTCGTGCCATGGTCACGGCATGTCGCGACGCCGACGTGGCCTTCGTCATTCACGAGAACTTCCGATGGCAGCGCCCGTTTCTGATCATGCGTGAGATAATAAAATCAGGGCGCATCGGCGCGCCGCACTTTGCGCGGCTCTCGTTTCGCCACGGATACGACAACTATCGGAACCAGCCCTATCTCGCCCAGATCGAACGCTTCACGATCATGGATCTCGGGCTGCATCTTTTTGACTTGGCGCGCCTCTTCATGGGTGAAGTCACGACGCTCGCCTGCACCGCCCAGCACCTCAATCGAGCCGTCCGCGGGGAGGACGCCTTTACCGCGCTGCTGCTCCACGACAGCGGCGCGAGCACGATCTGTGACTGTTCTTTCCAGTCCGTTCGCCGGCCCGAACCCTTTCCCGAAACCTATGTTGAGATCGAAGGGTCGAAGGGCACCCTGCTGCTGGGACCGGACTACCACCTCGTCCTACAGGATGCCGCGGGAACATATCCCATAGATTGCGAGCCGCAGGTGCCGGCCTGGGGTGAGCGTCCCTGGCACTGCGTGCAGGACAGTGTCATCCGGTTTCAAACGCATTTCGTTGAGGTGCTAAACGGCCAGGCAGAGCCGCAGCCGTCAGGGGCGGACAACCTCAAGACGCTCCTGCTCTGTCTCGCCGCCTACGCGTCTGTAGCCGAGCGCCAAACCATCGACATGGCCACTTGGGACGGGGTGACGTCATGAGCAAGCGGGTCGAGGCGGACTATCTGATCGAAACTAGCATTGATCCACAACGCGCGGCCGAGGCGATGGCAGGCGAGCAATCCTCGGGCACCTTCGTGCGGGTGCCGGGAGAAACGCCGGAGCTGAAGGCCCGTGCGGCAGCGCGGGTGGAGGCGATCGAGGTGCTCGGCCGAGTGGATCGCCCGAGCCTTCCGGGCGCGATGACCGGAGGGGTCATGGTCCAAGCTCACGTAACGCTGTCCTGGCCCCTTGAGAACTTCGGCCCCTCGCTCCCCAACCTGATGGCGGCGGTAGCTGGCAACCTATTCGAGTTGCAGCAGTTTTCCGGACTACGGCTGCTCGACATCAGGCTACCCCCCGTCTTTGCCGACGCATACCGGGGCCCTCGCTTCGGGATCACAGGGACGCGAACGCTGGCTGGCGTCCATGGACGGCCGTTGATCGGCACGATCGTCAAGCCAAGCGTCGGGCTGGACGCTGCGCAGACTGCCGAACTGGTAGACGTGCTCGTCAGCTCCGAAGTGGATTTTATAAAGGACGATGAACTGCAATCCGATGGGCCGTCATGTCCGTTCGAGGAACGCGTGCGAGCCGTAATGCGGGTGATCGAGCGTCACGCCGATGTCACCGGTCGCAAGGCGATGTTCGCGTTCAACTTAACCGGCGAGACCGACCAGATGCGCTGGCGCCATGACTTCGTTCTGGCACATGGCGGCACCTGTGTGATGGCCAATCTCACCGGTGTCGGACTGGCCGGCATGATTGACCTTGGCCGCCATTCCGCCCTTCCCATCCATGCGCACCGCAACGGGTGGGGCGCGCTCAGTCGTGCGCCGGCGCTGGGTTGGTCCTACGTCGCCTGGCAGAAGATCTGGCGCCTAGCGGGCGCGGACCACATGCATGTTAACGGGCTGCAGAACAAGTTTTGTGAACCCGACGAAAGCGTAATTGCCTCGGCGCGTGCCTGCCTTACGCCGATGTTCGAGACCAAACCATGCCTCGCCATGCCCGTGTTTTCGTCCGGACAGGGGGTGGCGCAGGTCGAAGCGACGCTTGCGCGTCTCGGCAGCTTCGACCTGATCTATGCCGCAGGCGGCGGGATACTTGGCCACCCGGGCGGGCCAAAAGCCGGAGTGGCTGCTCTGCGTGCGGCATGGTCGGATGCAATAGGGCGGACCTCCCCACCGGCGGTGCGGCCATGACCGGCTGGCTCCCAGAGGATCGTCCCCTCGTCGCGTGGTACGGCGACGACTTCACCGGGTCGGCAGCCTGCATGGAGGCGCTGACCTTCGCGGGCTTGCCATCCGTGCTGTTCCTCGCTCCCCCGACCGAGCGGCAGGCTAAACGGTTCCATGGTGTCCGAGGCCTCGGCATGGCGGGAACCGCGCGGGCCAAGGGGCCGGAGTGGATGCGGGAAAACCTTCCCGCGGTGTTTGACTGGATGCATGGGACAGGTGCCCGGCTCTGCCACTACAAGATTTGTTCGACCCTCGACTCCAGCCCCCAGCTCGGATCGATCGGCTGTGCCACGGAACTGGCTGCAACGCGCTTCGGCAGCTGGATGCCGGTTTTCGTGGCCGCGCCCGCGATCCGGCGCTACCAGGCCTTCGGCAACCTCTTTGCTGCCGGCCCGGAGGGGGTGTCGCGGCTTGATCGTCATCCGGTAATGCGCTGCCATCCGGTGACACCAATGCATGAAGCCGACGTCCGCCTGGTCTTGGCCGAACAAACACGGAGCGAGATCGGGCTCATTACGGTCGAGGACCTGGTTTCGCCGGGAGCTGCCGAGGCGGCTGCCGACCGCGAGCGCAGGGCGGGTCGGCGGATCGTCGCGATCGATACTGTCTCGGCTTCCGACCTGGCAACCGTGGGCGGGCTCCTCTGGGCCCAGGCCAATTGCCACACTTTTGCTATCGGCTCGCAGGGCGTTGAATATGCCCTGATCGCCCACTGGCGCGCCCAGGGTCTCTTGCAGCCGGTGCCGCCGGCGCCGGGCGCCGGCGAGGTCAATCAGATCATTGTTGTTTCTGGTTCCTCTTCGACGGTCACGGCGGAGCAGATCGGCCATGCGGCGGCATGTGGGTTCCACGTCCTGAGGTTCGATGCAGCGGCCTCCATGCACGACCCCGGCATGGAGGCCGCAGCAACGGTATCTGCAGGGCTGGACGC
>FYBJ01000827.1_pt1 | contig 12000 bp, 7 predicted proteins | sample 1134611 | NCBI WGS metagenome assembly FYBJ01 (sample SAMEA104116008, study PRJEB20421) | marine metagenome | isolation source: marine | reverse complement strand
CTTCTCCGGATCCAACCGGACCCAAGGCCAGCTTTCACTTTCAGCAAGGCCGGGTGAGACACATAACGGGGGAGCGGTTTTCAGGGCTTAGGCAGGTGAGCCTGTCCGCCAGTAACGACAACCGAGAAGTATCGTTACCGCCTGACCTTAGTGAGTTGTACTCACGCAATCGAGCGTCGTGGGCACTTGGAAGTGGGGCCGCTATCTTTGCGGCCCCACTCCTTTTTAGTCACTAGCCGAAGATAGAGTGAAGGTTGTCATTTGCATCCGGAGAACCATTCTTGTTGCCAGCATTCCATTTCTTGTCGTCGACATTCCCGTATTGTGTCGATCGTGCTCTATCAGACCAAAGAGCCAAGGCGCAGAGGCGTTTGTGACGTTCTAGGCGATCGTAGGTGGCCTGATCTTCGATCGGGTAGACAGAAATCGATGTAGCATCACCGCTGGCCAATCTGAGCCTATCTACAAACGGTTGGAACGCTTTGGGGAGGGCGTGGATGGAAATGAATTGACGCGACGCGTCTACATGTAGTCCGAACGCAAAGGCGAACTTCTCGGCGTCATCGGTTTTGTCCCCGTCACCCCCATGCGGAACAATCAGATACGCCTCCTCTTTGATCGGAGCGGCAGGATCATCTTCGACTGATCGGCGAGAGGGGAACTTCCAGACGAAGTTTTGCAGAATCCAGCGATGCTTATGCAACTCGTCTCTCTCACAGCGGGTCAAAGTGCTGCCCGCCGCGACGCCAGTCTTCCACGCAGCGAATGCACCGATCACATCCAAGAACAAAGCAAAGCCGAGAAAGAATGGCAACGACGTCAGCGCTCCAACCGAAACGGCATTTTCAGTCTTTTCGAAGAACAGATTCCAGAAAACCGCGTATGCGTCGAAAAGGGTCGCCTCAACTTTCGTCGGCGCCACGGAATCGAACACGACCGAGGATGAAGTTGCCGTTAGAAGCTGATCGAGAGCCGCAACCATAGTTGGATCGTCACAGGATCTGAGTTGGCCCTCCCATACAAAGCCGCTTCCGGCATAGCCATCCCGCATGCCAGTAACGACACGGGCAATTCTTACCCTTTCGGGACTTAGAACGAGTGCCTGCGCGCGAGCATGGAGTTCGTTGATCTTGCTTTGTGTGAGTTGGCCCGAAAGTTCGCCGAGCAGGCCACGAGCGTTCTCTGCAACAGCAAGCGCGGATACATTTAGCGCTGCCAAGGAAGTAGCGTGGCTGGCTCTTAGCCGCGCTATTGGACCCTCACCTATGCCACTCGGCCCGCAGGTGCCCCCCGATGCGGCCTCAAGATCAGATCGTGATGCTGCAACTGAGCTGACATTTTCAGCTTCGACCGCAACGTCACCAAACTTGATCGCCATATCTCTCAGCGGTTTGACGACAGCCTGATTGGCGCGCGTGTCTATTGAGGCCTGAATGACACTCTCATACCTGAGATATGCCATCGCTGAGAAGGACGTCGCGGAAGAAATGCAGACCATGGCGACACCAAAGAGCAGTGACAGCAGAACATAGCCGCTTCGACGATTGTGAAGAATACCTTCGAATTTTCTCGACGCGAACGCAAAGCCAGCTCGCCTCACAGCGATGTAGATCGATGCGGTGATTAGGAATGTTATTGCACCCGCCAAAATCGCTCGAACCACAAGATTCAAGGAGAAAACGTCCAAAGAGAAGAAGACACCCGAACCAGACAGGATCGTTGAGATGCCGAGTGCAACGATTGCAGTCGCTTCTGCAATTGGCAGTGTTGATTTCGAAGTTTGAGCAAACCGGATCGGATTGGTGACCATTTTTTGGGCCCTCCTAGACAGAAATGTTGATTGGGGAAACTTGCGTGCAACGCGCGATGATCGCGTATTGGCCGGTGTCAAATCCCAAGAACGCCTGAGCGGCGAGGAACTGACAGAAGAAAGGACGGAAGCGGTGGGGTACCGGCAGATCACCCACGTAGCGACTGCCTGCCGCGTTGCATGTCACAACCACGACGATGGCGATGACCGAGGTCGCTACGGTCCAAAATATTGGTTTCTTCAGTGGATATCGGTGCTGCGGCGGATACCTGGCGTTCATGGCGCGTAAGATATTGATCCCGTGCAATGCATAGTCTTCCAGGTTCTTTCCTGTCAGATGAGTGGGGTCTTTGAGATCTGGACGCAGCAGAGATACCGCGCCCTTTCTGAATCGATCTCCGACAGGCACGCTCTTTTTGTTGAAGGGCGTGCCCGTGATCATGTTTACTTTTTGGGCGTTGTGGTGTTTCCTTGCGGTTCGCTTTCTCTTGGCTGGCATTGGTGATCTCCCGTGGACGCGGGAATCACTTTCCGACAAGAAAGTTGGTCAACAATCCGTAAATTGCGAAGGAATTGTACGAGAAGTTGTGTGCGCCGTTGCCAGCAACTCGCGGCAAAGTTTCTGTCAATTGTCTGAAAAGTTGCTGGCAACTTTCCGCCAACCGTATAACCTGCGGGATGTAAGTGGCGCCGACGTGGGGTGGTGAGAAACCGCATCTCCGGAAGAGAGTCAAGCAAGTAGTTTTTTGGCTCGGGGGAGCGGAAATGTCACCACGCAAGGGCAGCAATCAGACACAACTGCATTATTTGTCAACGAGCGTACAACAGGCGATCTCAGAGTTATTCGACCGTTACCCAGATCCATTTCGCAAGTCGACGCAAACAAAGTCTTTCATCAAACTCTTCCAACTCGAAACCAACGCAGAGTACGAAGAGGAGTTGATGAGTCTTGGGTTTGGTCGAGAGGCTGAGAACGGCAGCGGTTTCAAAATCGGCCTTGTGGGACAGATCTGGGCATTGCTTTGTCTGCAGCCACTTTCGAAGGAACTTCAAGCGAGCGCAGGTAGAACGCCGCTTGGGGCCTCATATGTCATTCTTGGGCACGGTGTCGAAAAGAACGACGCGCATCGCCTGTCCCTCTTGATCAAATCGACAACCACGGACTTTTCGGCCGATAAAAACAAGCAACGGATCACACCGACCGAGCTGAACAGATACTTCAAGAAGGTTAAGTCATACGCCGCGATGTGCCTTGCAAGAGCAGGCGTCTTTCTGAACGAACGAGCCGCGGCGGCAAAACTCGATCAGCTCCTAGAGCGAGATTTTTCGTCTCCACAGTCTTGCGCAGAATACCTCTACATCGAGTTGGGTCTCGAGGACTATGAGGGCGGGCGTTCCCCGGACGCAGAAGCCCTAGGCCCCCTTCATGACTTTGAGCCTGTCCTCCAACAATTTATCGACAACGAAATTGCTTCTGAACGCGAGAAGGACGATGACATCGAAGGCGCAATTAACGAAGTCTTGAAGCGTCTCGAAGACTACAAGGAAATGCCAAGCAAACCACATCTGGCACTGATTCTGGGACAAGAACAATCAGGTAAGAAAAGCGTTGTAGGCGACCTGTTACGTAGATTGCGCACTCAATGCGCGCCAGATGCACCTATCACCTTGAGCGTGCGGCACGCGATCAGGACAAGACTTCGCTTGCCTATTCTTGCGATGAGTGTCCGCAATCATGACTACGGATCACTCTGCGCCTACGTTCTAGCATTTCTCATGAGATCAAATGGCAAGTTCGCTCGAGATGCGGACCTCGCACACCATGCGCGACTGCTTAAGCACCAACATGTCAAAAGCGGCGCCTTGGAGGAAATCCTGTCGCTGATCGAAAGCGAGCACGAAGATTGCCCCGCACTTTTCGTCTTTCTGGATGCACAAGGGCTTGACCGCGACAGCCTGGAGAGGGTTCTGCAAAACTCCGGGCTATACCGGCTGCTGAAACGCTTGTGGTTCACGAACAAGCAGTCTCGTTATGTTGTGACTACGAGCGCCGTGGATCTGGCCTATGCTCCTCGCGAGCTCAGTCTAAAGCAAGCCATCGTGAATGTGCCTCGGCCGAGAATGGATCGTTTTGCATGGTATCTCTCGACCGACGATTTGCGGCGCTACAGAGAGCCGGATTCAGAGCTCTTAGAGCTAGATGGAAATCCACAGTCTCTTGAGGATGCGCTGAACAGCTTCGCAGCCTCCCAAGACAAAGACTTACAAGTGGCGGGAGACGTCCTTCTGGCGATGTCAGCCCTCTATGCGACAGGTGTGCCAAACCGAACCTTTTTCGATGTTTGCCAATTGTACTTGGTCGATCAGAGCGACATTGGCGACGCAGATGAGGGAGACGGCAAGACAAAAATTTATCAGTCGCTGATTGATGCGTTGGATAATCTAGCTGTTCTCCTTCCAGTCTGCCTGATCGCAGCCACTCGGTTCACGGAAGATGTCCTCACGACGTCCAGCCTGCGGGAATTATGTCGGAGGTATTATCAGTCAACGACAGAAGAAGAATTTGCCGAGTACTGGCAAGCGACCATTGAAAAACTGAACAGAGTCGCCGATGGAGCCAGAACGTTGTTCCTGAGCCGATATCAGCAGGTAAGAACTGATCCTGATGAACTTGGATACCGTGAAATGCGGCAGGCGCGCGGAAACAACTGGTACATGAGCTCCGCTGTCGCAACGGCCATACTGGAAATCTTGATGGCAGACTCTGAGCATAGGGCGCTGGCCCAGGATTCCTTCCGCCTGATTGCGACAGCAGCACGACGAAGAGCGCAGTTGAAGCGGATGAAGCGCTCAGAAGAGGCAAGTTCATCTGATAGAGGCGAGATTGCGCGCGATATTCAGTGCTTTGTTTCACTTCTGGCCAGTTTGCCGAAAGACCATATAACTTTCGGCAGCGGCAAGTCCGGAACAGTCCCAAACCGCGCCCTCAGGCTGTCCTTGGATGAAGTGTTTACGATCGGAACCGAATTCAATCCGGTTCATGCGTTGCGGTTCGCAGTTCAATGCGTGCTCAGGCAAGACATCGATGAGGGATACCGGCTTTCGATGGTGACCGATCAAGATGAGCTCCGGCTACGCCTGTATCTACTTATTTTCTTCCCTGTAGGGCAGATTCACACGTGGACCATCGCTGAGCTACGCAAATGTCGCGATCAGACATCCGAATTTTTGCCGGAGCGGCTTCCGCAACATGTTGTGAACCTGTTCGACACCAAAACACAGCTCGACCTTTTATTAACGGTTGCACTGGCAGCCTATCATAGCCAGTTGCCTCACGTCGTTGCTTGGGCGTGGAAAATGTCGCTGCAGGTCGATTGTCCAACACCAACTCAAAGTCAATCTCATCTTATTATTCGAGCGCGTATTGCAGGCACTCTAGTCGACGCGGGCATAGCAACCGGACGGCATCTCGTCACTGATGGGGATTTGAATGATTTGTTGGTGTGGACTGTCGAGCAGTCTGTTCGCATTGTTTCAGAGCTAGGCTTCGACCCACTGGACGAAGCCTCTGATGTTGGCAGCGTACTTCCGGACAAGCTGAAGCTCGTCCAAACTCGCATGCGACTTGCATCCCGAGAAGCAGAGCTAAACTGGATCGCGCGCGATGACCTAAGGGCCGCGCGGAGGATCTACGCTTGCCTCGAAAAGCTGGAGCACACAATTGCTCGCCATATCGATCAATCCGAACCAGTAGTTCTTAGTGGCAGGACAGCTCGCCGTTTCGCGCGCCTTCTTTGCTGGGATTATCCTGTATTTGCGGAGCCATGGTTTTTGGATGACATACCGCCAGTACCTCCTGAAGTTACACGCAAAATAAGACATGTTATTGAAGCTAACATCGGCAGGCTAAACCACTACGCGGGAGCAGATCGCATCGGCGTGTTGGTCGATCAGGCGCGACGTCATTCTATCGCAAAGGATTTTGAACTCGCGCATGACTACATCCGGGATGCTTATAGTCGCCTCGAAAACAGCAAGATTAGTCACGGCGGCCGGTTAGACTTGCTTGCAGTCAAAGCAGGAATCCACCTCGCTTTCGGCGAACGGGCACTTGATTCGAACGAGCTGGTCGACGAACACATTGCCTCTGCAAACAAGCACATTGAAACACTTCTTTCAATGAGCAAAAGCTTGGAATTCGATAGCCCTAAGATCGTCGGAGAATTCTTGAAGAGCCGATCGAAAATGCTGGAAAACGCGTCCAAAGGTTATGCATTGCTCGAAAACAAAGCTGACAAATCACTGGATAGATGCATCAAGACTGCTAAAAAGGCCGGATACAGCTCCGCAGAACAGATCGCGAGAAGATGGAAAAGCTTGGCAAAAAAGTATGATGAAACCAAGTGCTTCGCTCAAGGGCGCTGACAGCCAACAGGTTCTCACCTTGTTAGGTTTCTCTGTGTCTGCCCAAAAACTTGGCACTGGGCAACCGCTGAGGTCTAGATCACAATTTCACTAACTTCGTATAGGTCGATGTCACACGTAGCGAACTAAATGATATTTCCTAGTTATCAGTACGTTCTTGTATCTCGGTCAGCATGACTGACGATGCATTAACGAGCAGGCCAGATTGGTCGCATGACCAGAGCGCAACAGGCCAACATCGACCATGTTGAGACATTTATGGGGACAGTTTCGCGGAGCGAATTCGACGCGACGAGGAGCCTGCGGTGACCTGGTTGAACACCTCAGCAAGAGTTCAGCATGCCGCGCAACGATCACATGGCCTTCGTCTTCGCCCACCCCAGCTGACGAAAACAATATTCTGGGCCTTGCCTACTCGGCAACGACATCGCCGGGGCGGTCGAACCGAAGCGCCTCTTCCTCGATGTCGTCAACGTCTCCGGTTGCAACAGCAGTGGCGACCGGAGACGTGCCGGCGTCAGTCGCGCCGGTCAGGAAACCAGCAAGTATTGCGCGAACCGGGCGATGGTCGGCAAATCCAGCGGCATCACCGTCGCAAAAGTCCGCCTCAGGGAACAGGATATCCGTTGCCGTCATATCAAGCTCGCTTGCTGGTACATAGATTTGGTCGAGCATAGAGTTGAACCCGGAGCATTGTGTCGGCATCGGGTTGCTCGGCTGAGCCCAGCCAAGGCCGGCGCCGTTCGTCAGGTTATCAAACGCCGCCTGATTTGCGCTGGACATAGGAGTGTCGTCGGCCGCGATCGGAATATTGCTGTCTCCCAAAAGAATGACTGGCCTATTTGTTGAGCGAAGCTCCCGCGCCAAGACTTCGGTCTGGTGCGCTCGAATCTCTGGCGCGCCGCAGCATTTGAAGTGCATCGTCGCGACTTCGAATTCGACGCCTGACGATATGTGCAGGAGCCGAACCATAAGGACGCCCCTAAGGCCCCATCTCGGATCTCCGTATGGCCCGGGACCATCCTCTGAGCGAACCATGTGGAGTTCGGTTGTCGCCAAGTGTCGAAACTCTTCCGTATTGTAAATGATCCCAAGAAGATCGTCTTCCCTGGTCCTGTTCGCACCGCTTTCGCTTATGACGTAGCGCCATCTCCCACCGAGCATCTCAGCAACAGCTCGGGTATAGGAGAAAAGCGCACTGGCACTTTCAACTTCCTGGACAGCTAAGACGTCAAGATCTCCAAGCTCGCGGATCTGCTGTGCAACGAAGCTGGGAGATGTGTCAGCATCAGACTCTGTGTTGAACGTGACGACCGTCAGGTCCTCCGCGCTAGCGGTTGCGGCAGAGATGCTTAGGAATATTGCGATCAAACACTGGCGCATGCCAAATCCTCCAAATACTTAAATGACTGATGCCTCAGCGTCGCCTTATGAGGCTTCGCCTGTCAACTCTGGGGAGAGCCGCGACAAATAGAGATCAGAGGCCGCCGCGGCAGACCGCATTGGGCGAGAAAGCGCGATGGATGTGGATGCGTGACTCGTGCTAGTTGGTGAAACATGCGCCTTGAACTGCTCTTCCTACTGTTTTGTCTTGCACCCGTAATCGTCAGCGCCAATCCACTGACGAGGGCACTTGAGGCTTCTGAGCCCTGTCAGAACCTACCTCAGATTGACAAAACCGGTCACGCACGCGTCGAAACTGCCTCGCTGCACATCGACGGCAATTCCGTAATCGTTGCCGCGCAAGGCAGCATACGCTGTGAGACGTCAAGTGCCGCGCTGTTCAGATCGAGCGCAAGTGCCGACTTCGACATCGTGGCTCAAGGTGACTTTGCAACTTGTACGTTTCCTGAGGTCGCCGTGTCCATAAGTACACGCGATGGCGCGGTCGGTCGGATCTTGGAACCGATCTTGGTGGATGCTGTTCGTGAAGCGCTCACTGATGCTTGTGTCGATCTTCCATGAACAGTGATCATCTTGCTCGGCTGTGGGGCATAGTTGGCGCCGTTCTCTTCTACGTAGCGGCCAACAGTGCAATCGTATTCGTTGGTGGAGAGCCAATCCTAGATATTGACCTCATATATGAGACCCGCGCTCCTGTTCAAATTATTGCCTTGCACTTGCTCCCAGTATTGATCATCGCGCAGTGCGCGATAGGGCGTCGATATGCAGCGAACAATTCGGCAAAAACTTGGGCTGAACGGATTCCGGTTATTGGACTATCCGACTTAGACTTCTCGAAACGGGAAGTGCGGCTTTATCAGTCAATCTTTCTTTTTGCATTCATTCTGCTTCCGCTCGCCGTTGAAGTACACTTCTTGTATCAACTAAAGGACCTATGGGTGATCCCGAGAGACGATGGGTCGGAAAGTCGGATCATAGCAGCTTTCCAAGGAGAACTGGGCTCCTTTAGCTTTCCTGACGACAGCCATTTGACGTCTGACAAGAGAACTCCCGAGGACGGCGAGTACGTGACATGGTTTCCAGTTCTGTCACCTGTTCTTGTCGGAATTGGTGGGGTGGCGTCACTTGTGATGACCTTGTCGTACTTGCGAGCTCTCTACAGATCAGGCAGCGTTTCTCAATAATCACCTCAAGCCCCAGCTTGCAGCCCTGTGCGGCGCTTGGATATCTCTCCCCTTACGAAGCTCCAATCCAAGATCCTAGGCAATCATTTCAAACCCTATGATCAACCCGGCCTGATAACGGACAAGGGTCGCCTGGTCCAACTCGCCCGTGGGTCATGCTACAACTGATTGGCGCTATTCACCTGAACGTGGTTTCCGAAGCGATAGACTGCACGAAGGCGCACAGGCAAGAAGGTGCGTCGAACCGGTGGAAAGCCGGTATAGTGGAACAACTACAGAGTCGGAACGGAGCCGATTTGTCGTTACGGTGTCTTGGGCTGGAAGTTTCTGCGGCCTTCGAAACCATTGGAAAGCCCCGCGTTATTTTCCGCGAGCATGGGAGAAATTGATGAGCACCGCAATCGTATTTGTACACGGGATCAACCAACATCTCGAAGTAAGACGACAGGAACAGCTGTGGCGCGACGCCGTGATCAGCGGGGGCATCGATCTTCAGCGAACACCGTCGACATTCGCGTACTACTCCGACTGGTTCTTCGCGGGCCCAAAGGGACAGGAGCTCCTGGCAGAAACAGAGTTCGCAGGGAGAGGGCCCGTCGATCCGGAACGACTTAGGGAGATCGACCGCATCGCGGACGAACTGATCGCAACTTGGTCGCCAGACGAGTTGCGCGAGATGCAGGAGGTCGCACGTGCCTTCGGTGGTGACCCCGCTCAGGAGGGCCTCGCGGATTTCGATCTCACCACCCTGCTGCCCCCCTCACTGATCCGGATTTTCATCCGCAACATGGTGTTTCAGCTCTACGATTACTTCGACAACACGGCGATCACCCACCCTGCCGATCCCACGAAGAATGGCCGGGCCCGCACGATCATCAGACAGCTCTTTCGCAAGGCGGTCGCAGACGCGCGCAAGCTCGTAGGCGAAAGCGGCGACGTCATTGTGCTGGCCCACTCCATGGGATCGGTGGTGGCGTGGGATTGCCTGCAGCACGACGCCAGTTGCGGTCCGGTGGACGGGCTCGTGACCCTCGGCAGCCCGCTCGGTCTAGACTTCGTGCAGCGCGAGCTCCGCAAGGTATCGGGCAATCGCTACAAGCGGGAGTTTCCCAGAAAGCTGAATGGCGACTGGCACAACATCGTCGCGAACTTCGACAAGGTTGCGACCCTCGACACGAGTTTCGAGGACATCTTCACGAACCCGACCTCCCACAGAATCATCGGGGTGCGGATGTCGAACCCGGAGTTCAGATGGTCTGTCCGACCCAGCGTCCGCCTGACATCCGCCCATAGCGGCACGGGCTACTTCAAATCCGCGGCCATGGCCGCCGCGCTTCAGTCGTACGGTCTAAAGCGACGGCGCCAACCGATCGTGGAGGTTGCCACGCATCCCTCCGCCAGAGCGGAAGAACTGGCCGCGAGGCGCTTCCGTGCCCATGCACAGGAAAGGCAGCGCAAAAGAGCCAGGCTTGCCGCGCAGGAAAGCGTCCTTGGCGTCGAGGTCGACGAACGCGTGGTCAACCGGCTGAGTCAGATCGGTCTCGACTACGGTACGGCCACGAAAATGGTTGCCGAAGCGCATGCCAACCCGGCGGGACGGATCATGCTCGAACGGGTGCTCGGCACGCCTGACTTTATCCAGAGCAGCTATGCGCTGAAGATGGCCGCCCTTCTGAGCTCGGTGGGGCAGGTGCTGATAGGCAAGGCGGCGAACGGCGCCCCCCTTGGCTTCGGGACAGGCTTTATGATTTCTCCGCGGCTCCTGATGACCAACAGTCATGTTCTGGGAGACGAAGCAGCGGCGTCGGCTTCAACCGTGCGTTTCGACTACGCCAAGGATATCGACGACGTAGATCAACCGGGGATCGAAATCGGTTTGCGCCCCGACATTTTCTTCGTCGCAAGCCCGGTTGATGAACTCGACTACGCTATTGTTGCCATCGACGAACCGGAGGGAGGCCTGGGCCGGCCCTGGTCACCGCTCATCGCCGGGTCTGGCAAGGTACTGCTCGGTCAGTCGGTGAACATCATCCAGCACCCGCGCGGCCGGCGGCAGGAACTGATCACTCGAAACAGCACGCTCAGTTTCATCGACGACAAGCCGGATTATGCGCATTACTCTGGCGACACCGAGCCGGGCTCATCGGGGTCGCCGTGTTACAATGATCGCTGGCAACTGGCCTTCCTGCATCACGCGTCGGTGCCAGAGATGGACGACCAGGGGTTCTATCGGAAGAGAAACGGCCAGCGCTGGAATGTCGGCGACGATCCCGATGATATCAACTGGATCGCCAACGAAGGCATCCGGATCAGCCGGATCGTGCAGGATGTGGAGGGAAAGGGGCTGCCGGAGCCGCGCGCAAGCCTTTTCGCGGAGTGTTTCGAGGATCCGCAGCTTGGTCGGTACTTGCATCTGGGCCTGAGACCCGACGCTGCAGATGGGCCGGTGACGGAGCGGGCGGCGGATGGACAACAAATCATACGGCATGCCGACGGACGGGTCTCATACCTGTTTGAGGTGAGTTTCGGTCCGTATGGCGGATTATCTGAAGGACCAGGGGCACCCACTTCGGGCGTCGGAGCTCCGAGCTCACTCGCAGGTCCCGGCTCGCGGCCATTCCCGGCTCCCCCAAAACTGGATGCTCTTCTCGAACGGTCGATCGCAGAACTGGTGGAGGAGGCGAGTGGCGATGAATCCTACTACGACGGGGCGCGCGATGCCGCCGACATCGAGAACTACTATGCCGGGATTGAACATGAGACCGGCGAAGTTCGAATGTTTCGGGAGTATCACCGTCTGATCGCCAGAACCCAGACCCGAGTCTTCGGATATGACAGCGCCCGGTTGAAGGTGCTCTACCCTTTTGTCGACTTGCACTCAGACGGGAGCCTTCGGAGCATCTATTCCGGCGAGGTGATGCGCCCCGCCGAGGTGATTCTTGAGGAGGCGCTCATCCTCGCGGACCGCCTGCCGCAATCCAGGGAGACGCTCCTGAACCTAGGCATCGAGGGGCTTCTTGCACTATCGGACGCGATGGATGCCGACCCGGTCCTCCCGGAAAGCTCGGACGTGCCGTTCAACTGCGAGCATGTCGTTCCGCAATCCTGGTACGACAAGCGGAAACCCATGGTCAGTGATCTGCACCACCTCTTTACCTGCGAGCGGGGCTGCAACTC
>FYBJ01000786.1_pt1 | contig 12000 bp, 11 predicted proteins | sample 1134611 | NCBI WGS metagenome assembly FYBJ01 (sample SAMEA104116008, study PRJEB20421) | marine metagenome | isolation source: marine | reverse complement strand
TCGCCCGCAGCGCGACGTGCGCTTTTCCAAGGACAAGACACCCTACAACACCCACCTGCATATGCTGTGGATGTTGCCCGGCAGTGGCACCCGTCCGGCGCTCTTTTTCGGAATCGGCCTCGACTATGTCAGTGTCGGCGGCGGGATCATGGGATTCGACAAGGCCGCGCTGACGGATTGGCGCGCAACCGTTGACGGACCGTTCGGGCCTGAGCTGGCAGATGCTATCAATACTTTGATCGCCAAGGGTTTTCGCCTTTCCGAGCCCGAATTGAAACGCGTTCCGGCCCCATATGATAAAGAGCATCCACATGGGGATCTGCTGCGACGAAAGTCACTGACCCTGTGGAATGACCTGCCTGACATCCGGTTCGATGCCCCTACAGACGCAATCACCGAAACATTGAACAACCTGCGGCCATTGTTCGACGCCTTGAACCGCACGTCATGACCAAACAGGCGACCGGAGCCGCCTGTTTCGACGTTCCGATCACTTCTGCCGCTGATCCGGATGCAGCGCGGTGCCCAAGATGTGGTCCGAGCGGTGGATGACGTGATGCGCCTGCCCCACGATCAGGGGATCGGGCTGACCAACAACGTCAAGATCCTTGTCCGGGTAATCCAACGTTGACAGGAAATGGCGCATGCAGTTCAGGCGAGCCCGTTTCTTGTCATTCGACTTGATGATGGTCCAGGGCGCATCGGCGGTGTCGGTGTAGAAGAACATCGCCTCCTTCGCCTCGGTATAGTCGTCCCATTTGTCCAGCGATGCCTTGTCGATCGGACTGAGCTTCCACTGCTTGAGCGGATCGGTGGCGCGGGAATCAAACCGCCGTCTCTGCTCGGGCCGAGTGACCGAGAACCAGTATTTGTAAAACCGGATGCCCGAACGAACCAGCATCCGCTCCAGCTCGGGCGCTTGGCGCATGAACTCCAGATATTCCGTCGGCTCGCAGAATCCCATCACCCGCTCGACGCCGGCGCGGTTGTACCATGAGCGGTCATAGAAGACCATTTCACCGGTTGTCGGCAACTCCTGCACGTAGCGCTGGAAGTACCATTGGCCCTTCTCCTCCCACGTAGGTTTGTTCAACGCAACGACACGGGCCTGGCGCGGGTTGAGGTGTTCCATGAACCGCTTGATGGTTCCGCCCTTGCCTGCGGCGTCGCGACCTTCGAACAACAGAACAAAACGTTCCCCGGTTTCCTGCGCCCAATGCTGCACCTTGAGCAGCTCTGCCTGAAGCTTGGCCTTTTCGGCCTCGTAGGCACGGCGCGGCATCTTGCGGGCATAGGGATAGTGTCCGCCTTCAAATGCCTTGCGGATTTTTTCGGCCTCGCTTTCAACCGGTTTCTTGCGTGATACCTTCTCCGGCTCTGGCGCCTTGGTACTGACGGGTTCGGGTGTCGGTTTTGTTGTTTCAATTGAAGTCACTGTCGCCATTTCTTGGTCCTTTGTTTTTGTCCTCACTGAGCTAGCAGAACGCGCCCGTTTCCGCCATGATCGGTGTCAAAGTTGGATCAATTGCTCATGTTTACTGACAGATATGTCGAGTATCCCGACGGACTTTCGCGTCTGCTGACGAAGGGTCATTGCAAAGTATCATTCCAAAGCAGCGCCAAGCCTGTTTCACTGGGCGGTGAACACCTGAGGGGGGCACTGATGCGCGGCGAGTTCTTGGACCTGAATGGGCAGACGTTCTTTGTACGCAGCTGGGGCGACCCGTCTTTGCCGACGCTGTTGATGCTGCACGGCTTTCCTGAATACGGCGGGGCCTGGGGGGATCTGGCTCCGCAGTTGTCGCAACACTTTCACTGTGTTGCTCCGGATCAGCGGGGGTACGGCCAAAGCTGGGCACCAGAGGGGGTTGAGAACTATGTGACCTCAGCCCTCGTCAGCGACATGGTTGCCTTGATCGAACACCTCGGTGCACCGGTGACGGTCATGGGGCATGACTGGGGCGCGGCGGTGGCCTACGGCTTGGCGATGTTCAAGCCCAAGCTGGTTAACCGTCTGATCATTGCCAATGGCGTTCATCCGGTCCCGTTCCAGCGCGAGATGGCGGCAGGAGGCGCGCAGTCGGAAGCGTCGCAATACATCAACATGCTGCGCGCGCCCGAGTCCGCGGACGTCATGAGCGCCAATGATTATGCCGGGATCGAAAAGTTCTTTCGCCGTCATCTGGGCCAGGATTGGCTGGATGAGGCAACGCTGACCAAATACAAGGCCGAATGGGCGCGCCCCGGCCGGTTGAACGCCATGTTGAACTGGTACCGCGCCTCGCCCCTGCAGGTGGCCGTACCGGGAAAGCCGATCACCGACCTGCCCGCCCTGCCCCTGGACCGTCTGCGCGTGCACTGCCCGCATCTGCTGCTTTGGGGGCCGGACGACAGGGCGTTGCTGCCGCAATCGACCGAGGGGTTGGAAGAATTTGCCGCCGATCTGAGCCGGGTTACAATTCCTGACACCGATCACTGGTTGATACATCAGGACCCACAAGCCGTGTCCCGGGCCATTCTCAATTGGATGCCCCCAAAAGGAGAGCCATCATGATCAAGGTTCATCATCTCAACCGCTCACGCTCGCTGCGCATCCTTTGGTTGCTCGAGGAGTTGGGAGTCGACTATGAGGTCATCAAATACCAACGGGATGCCAAGACCAATCTGGCCCCACCCGAATTGCTGACAGTTCACCCCTTGGGCAAATCCCCGGTGGTGGAGATCGACGGCCAGATGGTGACGGAATCAGCGGCCATTACCGAAGTGCTCTGCGCGCTTTACGGCCCCCATATGATTCCAGATGCAGGCACCCCGGATCACTGGCACCATCTGGAGATGATGCATTTCGCCGAAGGGTCGGTGATGACCCCGATCCTGCTGAACCTTTATGTGGGTCTGCTGGGGGACGCCGGCGCGCCATTGCATCCACGCATCCAGAACGAATTGACGAACCATTTCGACTACATGGAAAGTGTGTTGCGCCCGTCGGGACATTTTGTGATGGACGAGCTGTCGGCAGCCGACATCATGCTGAGTTTTCCGGCAGGAATAGTCGGTCGGCTGGGCCGTGACAGCGACTATCCGGGGCTGACAGCCTTCACCCAGATGATTGAAGCCCGTCCTGCCTATGCCCGGGCGCTGGAAACCGGCGGCGGTTCCTAGTTCGCAGTGCTCCCGCCCCCGCGGCGTGCCCTGACGGGCCCTGGCGAGGTTGGGCCGGGCGCCTCGCCATCGGCGAGGCGCTGCACCGCGCAAAGCAGCCACGCGTCAACCAAAGGACCCCTGATCTCTCTTTGACGTCAGCTGTGCCCCCAATCATCCGGGTCGCCGGAATTGTTGGGCGACAATCCCAGCACATCCCCCTTGGTTGAGCATCCAAGACCCAAAACCGTCCGGTTGGCATAGGAGAAATACGAACTGACCTGGTTGATCTCGAGGATGCAGCCATCATCCCAGCCAACATTGCGCAGGGCGATCACGTCAGCCTCGACCATTTCGGCCGGAGCTTCGGTCAGTTTGCGGGCATAAAGCATTGCCGCCACCTGGGCCTCATCCAGTGGCACGTCCGTCAAATCGCGCGCTTCGATCCCGGCGCGGATGGCCAGGCCGCGCGGTTCGTCCCCCAGCAGGCGCTGCAACCCCTGAAAGTGATGTTCGACACAATAGGCGCAACCATTCAGCGCGCTGACCCAGACCCCGAGCGTTTCCAGAAACCACTTTGGTATCTTGTTGCCTGTGTGGTGCAGCACATTCTTGTAGAGCACCATGTGCCCTTCCATCGAATGCGGGCGCAGGGAATGGGACATCATGATGTTGTCCACATTGTTGTCCGGTCCCGTGACCCGCTGATAGAGTTTTTTCAGCTTGCCTGTTGCCTGCTCGAACGGAACGGTTTCAATCCAGCTCATGTCGCCTCCTCATCTGGCAGAATTCTGGTCAGACGAACCCTAACGGCATAACCAAAGGGCCGCGAGGCGCAATTTCCAAGTCCTGTTTTATGCCGCGCCGGTCAGGTCCTGGGCCAGCATCAATGCGTTGCCGTCAGGATCGTAGAATGTCGCGGTCTTGACCATGCCCTCGATCACCTCGGTTGGGCCATCAAAGACGACATCTGCCGCTTCCAACACCTGCCGGGCGCCATCGATGTCAGCAATGCCGAAAACAGGCACACAATTGCCGGGTGCCGGTTCTGCCTGCTCACCCAACCCGATGGTCACACCCCGGGTTCTGGTCTGGATCTCTGACCAGCCCGCCTCATCCGCGTGGTAAACCAGTTCGAACCCCAGCATCTCGTGATACCAACGGGCGCTTGCGTGGCGATCCTTGACTGACATGGCGAGGGTAATGGTGTTTTCCAATGAAACGAGCGACATCAACTTTCCTTTCGGCGCAAAATTTAGTAAATATACTTTATGGACATAAAGCTGCTTGTCAACATCACCTCTCGCGCCTGGGCTTTGCCCATTCTCGCGCATCTTCATGACGGTGTTCCGGGGCGCCAGGCGCCGCTGTTGTCCGCGACCGGAGCAAGCAGGACAGCATTTGCGCAGAGCCTGGCCCATCTGATCGAGATCGGTTTGTTGGAGCGAAACCCCGGGCATGGCCACCCGTTGAGGCCAGAGTTCCGGGTAACGTCCAAAGGCGGGATTGCAGCCGAACTTGCGCATCGGGTTCATACAGTACCTGGCGATCACAAGGCGTTGCTGCGACGGTCCTGGACCTTGCCCATCTTGACGACACTGAACGGTCCCAGCCGCTTTTCCATCGTCAAACATCACCTCGAGACGATCACGGATCGCGCCCTGTCGCAATCGCTGCAAGCACTGGAGGACCACGAATGGATCAGCCGCACCGTGGATGGCGCCAGCAGGCCTCCGCACCCGATCTACCGGGCGATCAACACAGGACATGTGATCAGCGAGATAACTCGACCGCTTGTCTCACTGCGCTGACAAGCGCCCAAATTCACCATCCTTCGCTCGTGACGAACAGCTGCCAGAACTCGACCCTCCCATTGCTCCTGACGTCGGCATGTCCGCGGACCTCGAAGGTGAATTCAAACTTCAGCTCTTCGGAGGACACCCCCCTGATTTTTCACGGTCCCAAACGCCCCATTGCCTCTTGCAATGCGGCGCGCGCGACTTCCTTTTCCAGCGGTGTCATCTGCGAAGGATCTTTAGCAAACTCAACAGCAGCACTTTGCTCTGGCATTCCTTTTTGGTCGGCCAGGCCAACAACGCGGTAGGTATTCACAGGGCGGGAAAACCCTTTCACTGTCATCGCTCCGGCGGGCTCGGTTTGAATCCTGCCTTTGACCAATGCATTGGTTTCCTCTGCCAAAAGGATCCCCCCGGTGTGAGCCGCGGCCTCCAGCCTGGCCGCCAGGTTCACTTCGCTCCCGATAATGGTGTAATCCATCCGCTGGTCCGAGCCGAAATTGCCGACCGTACAAAAACCGGTGTTGATACCGATACGCAGATCAATGGTATCGTCCAACCCCTGCTTCTTCCACTCGTTGCGCAACATGCCAACACGCGCCCGCATCGCCAGCGCCATCTGGACGCAGCTGACAGCATTGTCCTGAGCGATGGTCCCATCCTCGGCATCCCCGAAATAGACAACGACGGCGTCGCCGATGAACTTGTCCAGGGTTCCGCCATACTCTCGTACAATCTCGGACATCTCGGTCAGGTATTGATTGAGCAGCGCCGTCAGCTCTTCGCTCTCTAACCGTTCGGCGATGGTCGTGAATCCCACGATGTCGGAAAACAGCACCGTCAGCTTCTTGCGCTGCGAGGCGACCTCGACCTTTTGGGTGCCAGCAAAAATCGACTGATACAGCTGCGGCGAAATGTATTTTCCCAGCTGTTCGGATAGCTGCTCCATCATCGCCAGCCGTTCAGCGCGTTCTTCGGCGATCTGGACATGTAAACGTGCGCGATCCCGGGCGGTACGCGAATTGGTCAAGGCAAATCCGGGCACACCCACCATGGCGGCGATGCATACCATTGCCGCCAACACGGGGCTCAGATGCCCGAACACACCCGCACCAAGGGCAAAGGCAGACAGGATCGGCAAACCAAAGGCCAGACTGACAGCCGGAGCGCTTGGGGAGATCACCAGCGCTCCGATAGCTGTGGCCACCGTAAAAATGGATATGAGCAAGGCAACGTCCGTTGGTGATGACGCCAGAACCAGCAGGATGAAGATCGCCCAGCCAACGCCGCCAAGAAACGAAACCAACGCCGACAAGCGATGTGTCTTTTGCCGAACCTGTCTGGGCCGCGGCTTGTGCCGTAAATACATGTAAAGGCGCAACAACAGGGCATTGTGAAACACGATCAACGCATAGGCATAAACCGCACCAGAGGCGATGACGTAAGTCGGGCTAGCCACAAAAGTCAGCACACAGATGGCTAGATTGGAAAAAACCGTAGCGGGAATGTTGCGCACCGTTTCCACGGATTTCTCGACACTCAACTCACGGACGACATCCGCCTCGTTGACTGGCATCCGGGCAAAGTCGGGATCGGGCTGTAACATGTCTCAAGTCTTGCGCGATTCTGATGACCCGGGCAAGGACGGCGCGTAAATCGGACGCCACCTGCAAAACCACAAACGCCGCTGCAAAAATCATTCAACCGTCTTGAGCTTCAACACAAATCGCCTATGCAAATGAAGTTCACAACCATCGCCGCCTTGCGAAGTTATTCACAACACCCTGCGCCCCCCTTTTCCCCAACCACATCGCCTGCCATAATACCTGCCAAACAAGAGCCCAAGAACATGAGCAGCGACATGCCTGAAGATCTGTTGAGCGGAGCCCCCTCCGCAACTTATGACGCCTCGTCCATCGAAGTGCTCGAAGGGCTGGAACCGGTGCGCAAACGCCCGGGCATGTACATCGGCGGCACGGACGAGCGCGCACTGCACCATCTGGTCGCCGAAGTGCTCGACAACTCGATGGACGAGGCCGTCGCCGGCCACGCCAACCGGATCGAGGTCGAACTGCACGCCGATTACGCCATCACCATCCGCGACAACGGGCGCGGCATCCCGATCGACCCGCACCCCAAGTTCCCGGACAAATCCGCGTTAGAGGTCATCTTGTGTACGCTGCACGCGGGCGGCAAGTTCTCGGGCGAGGCGTATGAAACCTCGGGCGGTCTGCACGGTGTTGGCGCTTCGGTCGTGAACGCGCTGTCGGATTCAATGGTCGTGCAGGTGGCGCGCGACAAGCAGCTGTTTGAACAGCGGTTCTCGCGCGGCATCCCTTTGGGGCGCGTCGAAAAGGTGGGCGCGGCCCCCAACCGGCGCGGCACAACCGTGACATTCCACGCGGACGAAGAGATATTCGGCCACCACCGGTTCAAGCCCGCGCGCCTGTTCAAATCCATCCGCTCCAAGGCGTACCTCTTCTCGGGCGTCGAAATCCGCTGGAAGTCGGAAATCGACGATGGCGAGACGCCGACCAACGCCACCTTCCACTTTCCCGGTGGCCTGTCGGACTACCTGACCGAGACATTGGGCAGCGCGTCGACCTATGCAGATGTGCCCTTTGGCGGCACTGTGGATTTCAAGGAAAAGTTCGGCACGCCGGGCAAGGTGGAATGGGCGATCAACTGGACGCCGTCGCGCGATGGCTTCATCCAGTCTTATTGTAACACCGTCCCCACGCCCGAAGGCGGCACCCATGTGGCAGGCTTCTGGGCCGCGATCGTCAAGGGGATCAAGGCTTATGGCGAGCTGGTCAACAACAAGAAGGCCGCTCAAATCACCCGCGAAGACCTGATCACGGGCGGCTGCGCGCTGGTCAGCTGCTTCATCCGCGAGCCGGAATTCGTAGGCCAGACCAAGGACCGCCTTGCCACGGTCGAGGCGCAGCGGCTGGTGGAAAACTCGGTCCGGGATCATTTTGACAACTGGCTGGCGGCGGATACCAAATCTGCCGGGGCGATCCTCGATTTCCTCATCCTGCGCGCCGAAGAGCGGCTGAAACGACGTCAGGAAAAAGAAACCGCGCGCAAATCGGCCACCAAGAAACTGCGCCTACCCGGCAAGCTGACCGATTGTTCGTCGAACACTCGTGAAGGCACCGAGCTGTTCATTGTCGAGGGCGACTCGGCCGGTGGCTCGGCCAAGATGGCGCGCAACCGCAAGACCCAAGCCCTGCTGCCCCTGCGTGGTAAAATCCTGAACGTTCTGGGCGCGGCCAGTTCAAAACTCAGCTCAAACGCCGAGATCAGCGACCTGACACAGGCGCTTGGTGTTGGTCTAGGAACAAAGTTCAACGTCGATGATCTGCGCTATGACAAGGTCATCATCATGACCGACGCGGACGTCGATGGCGCGCATATCGCGGCGCTGTTGATGACGTTCTTCTTCACCCAGATGCGCCCCATGATCGACGCGGGCCACCTGTATCTGGCCTGCCCGCCCCTCTTCCGCCTGACCCAAGGCGCCAAGCGCGTCTATTGCGTGGACGAGTCAGAACGGGACAAGTGGCTGGAGAAGGGTCTGGGCGGCAAGGGCAAGATCGACGTCTCGCGGTTCAAGGGTCTGGGCGAAATGGACGCCAAGGACCTGAAAGAGACCACGATGGACCCGAACTCGCGCACCTTGATCCGGGTGACGATTGACGAGGACGAACCGGGCGAAACCGGAGACCTGGTCGAACGCCTGATGGGCAAGAAACCCGAGCTGCGGTTCCAGTATATCCAAGAGAACGCGCGGTTCGTGGAGGAGTTGGATGTTTAGACAGTTGCACAGTTAACCCCTTTTATTTTCAGAGGTTTAGTTTTGTTTTTGATGTATGCTGATGAAGCTGATCAAGATGGTCAGCGTGAGTTCTTGGTCTACGCTGCAGTTTTTTTTCCAAGCGACCGGGTGCTTGAAGTATGTAAAGGAATTTCCGAACTCAGACTGAAATATGGTTTCACCGCGAGCGATCCTCTCAAGTTTTCCACTGGAACCAAACCTGAAAGCGTTTCTCGAGAAGACCATACTTCAATAAAGTCGGACGTCCTCAAGCTTGCAGCAAAGCTAGGATGCAAGACCTGTTGCTATGTCATTCCTCATGCGATTGCGCGAGGCCAACCTCACGAAAACCGTCTAAAATACGGGGTGAATACCCTCCTAATTAAATTCGATCAATTTCTCAGAGAAAGCGGGAACCTACCCGGCACGGCTACATTTGACCGCACTGAAGACTATCCTCAGGCCGCTCACCTTCGCGAAATCTCGGAAAGCGGTGTAAATCTTGAAAACGGCAGTAAGAGAAACCTAGAATACGTTGTTTCTCTAGGCACAACCCAAAACGGAATGTCTCACCTGAACTCTGTAACCGACATCGTGGTTGGATCGTTTAGATGGGTAATCAATGAACCCGACAAGGACAAAGTAGGCGCAAAGTTATTGGCTCAATTGTCGAACTTGCTTTGGGGGGCAATCAACGACAAAGGCGAACTTGTCGTACAGGAACGCGGCTTAGTTATTCGACCCAAAGTCATTCGGTCACAAAAGTACAAGGCCGACATCGACGCATTTATCGAGCGGCTCAAGCGATATCAAAAGGGCTATCTCAACCCCTCGGACAGAGAAACCTAGTTTTGCTTATGCGCCTGACCTTGGGGAGGCGTGAAGCGCCTTCGTCGTGCTGAAAGCACGCCTTTGGCGTGACGGGAAGGTCAGGCGCGTCAAAATGCAAAGCATTTTGCTTGGGGGTGCAATGGCCAGCGTCACAAACCCTGTAAATGCGTGAGGGCTGTTGCGTCGCCCATCCAGCCGCCTAAACTCCCCCCATGAATTTCATCGCTGACAACCAACTCCCCCTGCTCATTGCCTTTTTCCTGGCGGGCTGCATCGGCACCGGGTTCCTGTTCCGCAAACCCGCAGGCCACCGGGCGTGGAAGCTGGCGGATCTGGTCTGGGTCGTTCTGGGCGGCATCGGGGCCTTGGTGGCGGTGCTGGCGGGGCTCTACAAGGCCGACAGCTCGCGTCTGGATCGGCAGATCGACATCGCCTATGCCGCCACATCCGCATTCGACCGCGACGCCGCGCGGTTCCGGCTGCGGTTCTGCGACCCCGCTTACGACAGCGACATCGCGGTGCTCTGTGACAAGGTCGAATTCCTGTCAGCCTCCACCGCGTCCAACGCCGAACTGCCCCTGTTCATCGCCGTCACGAATGAGGTCGCGCCATTGGCAGGCTTTAGTTTCCTGTTCGGCTGGGGCGGCGACGACATGGATGAAATGGACGAGATGGTCGAACAGGCCAACGCATTCGATCCTGACCAGTTCCTGGTCTTCACCACGCTGGACGCGCCCACCCAGACGGCTGTCGACAACATGCGCCGCAAGGTGCCGACGATTGCGGGCGATTACCTGATCCTGGCGATGGCCTATGACGATCTGGTCGAGCAGGTCGGCAAGCTGAAGGACGAATGGGAATATCTACAGGACAACGCCCATATCCTGATCCTGCAGGTGATCGCGCTCTGTCGGGTCAGTTTCGCCGCCCCCTTTCGGCTGGGCAAATCCGTGGTCGAGTTGGTGGATCAGCGGCGATAGCTGTCGGCCAGGGTCTCGGGTGAGGTTCCCGCAAAGTACCGCATCAGCGTCCACAGGTTCCGGGTACCGCGCCGCAGCCAGCCTGCACGCTGATACCGATCGGCACTGGTTGTCGCGCGTACCGGCAGGCCGGTGAGGCGTGGGAGGGCGCGGACAATCGCCACATCCTCCATCAACGGCTGATCGGGATAGCCGCCCGCCTTGTCATAGTCGATGCGCCGCATCAGCAGCCCCTGATCACCGTAGGGCAGCCCAAACAGCCGCGACCGCAGATTGGCCCACCCTGCAACCCAGGCGGGCATGACCCCCTGCGCGCGGAATGCCAGTTGGAACCAGGCGGGGGCGCGGTTGGTCTGGATGTGATCCGCCACAACTTCGGCCCAGCCCGCGTCCAACACCGTGTCGGCGTGTAAGGTTAGCAACCAATCGCCCTTGGCCTTTGCACACCCTCGTTTCAGCTGCCCGCCCCGCGACGACGATCCGGTCACGATCTCGGCCCCGGCTTCATCGGCGATTTTGAGGGTCGCGTCGGTCGATCCGCCATCTGTGATGATCAGCTCGCGGATCAAGCCTTGTCCGAGCCCCTCCATCAGCGCCTCTAGCGTTCGGGCGAGCGTGGACTCGGAATTCAGCGTAGGGATCACGATGCTGATTTTGGCGGGCATGTCGGTCCCCTCTGGTTTCTTGCTTGGGTTCTCCTATATCACTGGCGCGTGGATTTGAAACGAGGGACCGCCATGACTGCCCGCCGTATCCTGCGCCTGAGTGGCGCGGACACCGTCACGTTCCTGCAAGGGTTGGTGACAAATGACGTGGACAAGCTGGATCAGGGATTGGTCTATGCCGCGATCCTGACGCCGCAGGGCAAGTATCTGGCAGACTTCTTTCTGGCGCGTGATGGCGATGATGTGCTGCTCGATGTGGCCGAGAATCTGGCCGATGGGCTGGTGAAACGTCTGAGCATGTACAAGCTGCGCGCCGATGTGCAGATCGCCAACAGCGGTTTGAACCTGCAACGCGGCATCGGGGATGCGCCCGAGGGTGCCCTGCCTGACCCCCGTCATGCCGCCTTGGGCTGGCGTATGTACTCGGACGCCCCACCCAGAGATGATGGCACTGACTGGGACGCAATCCGGGTCGCGCATTGTATTCCCGAAACGGGCGTCGAACTGACCCCTGACAGCTATATCCTGGAAAGCGGTTTCGAAGTTCTGCAAGGCGTCGATTTCAGGAAGGGCTGCTATGTCGGCCAAGAAGTCACCGCGCGCATGAAGCACAAGACCGAACTGCGCAAGGGGCTGCGCCGGGTGATTGTGGAAGGGGAAACCCCAGTAGGCACCGTGATCCTAGCCAATGACAAAGCGGTTGGCACGCTATTTACCCAATCAGGTGGCAGGGGGATTGCGTACCTGCGCCTTGATCGGGCCACACA
>FYBJ01001572.1_pt1 | contig 12055 bp, 10 predicted proteins | sample 1134611 | NCBI WGS metagenome assembly FYBJ01 (sample SAMEA104116008, study PRJEB20421) | marine metagenome | isolation source: marine | reverse complement strand
AGCCCATGATGAATCCGCCCATTGTCAGCCCACCCAGGCTGTAATGGACACTGGGGCGTCGAATTGTACCCCAGAGTTTGCGCAGGAAGCCCAACATCAATCACTGCTCCCCTGGTTCTGTTTGACATATTCAAGCACGCTGTCAATGTCGACAAAGCCGTTTTCAACCAAGGCTTTCGCCTCGACCTGAACCACATGACACTGATTGCAGAAATACCGGCGTGGCGTCACGGACGCGAGGAACTGATTGTCCCGGCTCATGAAATGCGTGATCGACACCATGGGTGCCTGACTGACCTCAATCGCGGTGCGGCTGTGGCATTGCAGGCACTGGTTTGCGTTCAGGTCGATCTGATAGCCGTCTATCTTATGCGGAATCAGCGGCGGCTGCTCGGGGTAGTTGCGCACCTGGCGAAGATCCGAATTCACGACCTTGGCAATCGCGGGCGGCTCGGCGTTCTCCGCCAAAGGTGTCCCCGAGCGCAGGGTGGCCACTTGGTCCTGGGCAAAAGCCGCACCGGCAAAGGTGATGATGGCTGCGGTGATCCAAATTTTACGTGTCATGATCAGGCCCCCACTGGTACGATTTTGACCGCACATTTCTTAAAGTCGGTCTGTTTTGACAGCGGATCGGTGGCGTCCAGCGTGACCTTGTTGATCAACTGGCGCGCATCGAACCAGGGTACAAAGATCAACCCCTTGGGCGGCTTGTTGCGCCCACGCGTTTCAACCCTGCTAAGGATGTGACCCCGCCGTGACTCGACCTTGACAGAGGAACCGCGCCGGACCCCCATCGCCTCGGCATCGTCGGGATGCATGTAAACCAGCGCATCGGGAATCGCCTTGTGCAGTTCCGGCACCCTTTGGGTCATCGATCCCGAATGCCAGTGCTCCAGCACCCTGCCTGTGGACAGCCAGAACGGGTATTCGTCGTCGGGCTTTTCCGGTGCCGGTTCGAACGGCAGCGCAAAGATAACCGCCTTGCCATCCTTGTGACCGTAGAATTCGAAATCGCTGCCAGCGGTGACATAGGGGTCGAACCCTTCTTTGAACCGCCACTTTGTTTCTACTCCGTCAACGACTGGCCACCTTAGCCCGCGCACCTCGTGATAGGTGTCGAAAGAAGCAAGGTCATGGGCTTTGCCGCGCCCGAACTCGGCGTATTCCTCGAACAGGCCTTTCTGGATGTAAAACCCAAAGTCCTCGGCCTCGTGGTTGGCGTACTCGTCAGATGCTTCTTCAAGCGGATAGGCGTCGACCTTGCCGTTTTCGAACAGCACCTCGTAGAGCGTTTTGCCTTTGTAATCGGGATTGGCGTCCAGAATTTCGGCTGGCCAGACTTCATCCGTGGTGAATCGTTTCGAGAATTCGACCAATTGCCACAGGTCCGATTTGGATTCGCCTGGCGCGTCGACCAGCTGGTACCAGAACTGTGTCCGGCGTTCGGCGTTGCCATAAGCGCCTTCTTTCTCGACCCACATGGCCGCAGGCAGGATCAGGTCGGCGGCTTCAGCCGTGACCGTGGGATAGGCATCGGACACCACGATAAAGTTGTCAGGGTTGCGGTATCCCGGCAGCCCCTCTTCCATCATGTTGGGGGCGGCTTGCATGTTGTTGTTCACCTGCACCCAATAGCAGTTGATCTTGCCATCCTTCAGGTCGCGGTTCTGCTTGACAGCATGGGCACCCACCCAGTCGGGGACACCGCCTTCGGGCAGTTTCCAGATCTTTTCAGCTGTCTTGCGATGCTCGGGGTTTGTCACCACCATGTCGGCGGGCAAGCGGTGCGAGAAGGTTCCGACCTCGCGCGCGGTACCACAGGCCGACGGCTGACCGGTCAGTGAAAACGGCGAGTTGCCGGGAGTTGAAATTTTGCCGGTCAGAAGGTGCAGGTTATAGATCATGTTGTTGACCCAGACACCGCGGGTGTGCTGGTTTGCGCCCATCGTCCAAAGTGACATCACCTTGGTGTCGGGATCGGCATAGAGCCTGGCGATCTTTTCCAGCGTCTCTTTCGGCACACCTGACATCTCATGCGCCATGTCCAGCGTATAGGGCTTAACAAACTCGGCGAACTCCTCAAACGTGATCGGGTCCGATTTGCCGCTATCAGGGTTCGCGGCAGCTTGCTGGAGCGGATTGTCGGGACGCAGACCATAGCCGATGTCCTGCGCACCTTTCTTGAAATTCACATGCTTGGCGACAAAGTCTTTGTTCACCGCATCGTTTTCGATGATGTAGTTGGCGACATAGTTCAGGATCGCCAGATCAGTCTGCGGCTCAAAGATCGCCGGAATGTCGGCCAGGTCAAAACTGCGATGTGTAAAGGTCGACAGAACCGCAACCTGCACATGCGGGTTGCTGAACCGGCGGTCTGCGATGCGCGTCCAAAGGATCGGATGCATCTCCGCCATGTTCGACCCCCAGAGCACAAATGCATCCGCGTTTTCGAAGTCGTCATAACAGCCCATCGGCTCGTCAATGCCAAAGCTCCGCATGAAACCCACGACCGCGCTTGCCATGCAGTGGCGCGCATTTGGATCGATGTTGTTGGACCGGAACCCGGCCTTCATCAGCTTGGAAGCAGCGTATCCTTCCCATACGGTCCACTGGCCCGAGCCGAACATGCCGATGCCCTTTGGCCCTTTCTCCTTCAGCGTGGCCTTCCACTTCTCGGCCATGATATCGAAGGCTTCGTCCCAGCTGACCGGCTCGAATGCGCCATCCTTGTGATAGGCGCCATCCTTCTTGCGCAGCAAGGGCTGAGTCAGACGATCCGCACCATACATGATCTTGGACAGGAAATAGCCTTTGACACAGTTCAGGCCCCGGTTCACCTCGGCTTCGGCATCACCATGGCTGGCGACGACGCGACCCGCCTTTGTCGCGACCATGATCGAACACCCCGTGCCGCAAAATCTGCAAGGCGCCTTTGACCATTTCAGATCGGTGAGCTGTGCATCCGTGACTAGGTTCTGCGCGGCTGCCGGAATTGGCAGCCCTGCCGCCGCCGCCGCGGCCGCCACGGCCTGGGCTTTGATGACATCGCGTCTGGACAAGTTAGGCATTTCAATCTCCCCGATCTAAAGACCTTGTTCTTTTTGGTGATAGACAAGAGCCACGCTGACCACGCCGTCCAGCAGGCTCAGTGAATTCATGTGTTCAACGATCACCGCTTCGCTGTCCGTTTCCAGCGTGACGATGATCTTTCCGGTGTCGTCGGTCATCGCGACCTCGGCCCCGTCATGCGTCAAGACCCGCGCACAAACCGCATCCAGGTTTGCCGGGTCCGCCCTGAGCAACAGGCTTGAGATATGAACCTCATCCTTCATGGGGGGTCTCCGCGATATGTTCGCCCAGGGTGATTGCATCCGTTGGACACAGCGGCAGACAGGCCCCACATCCGGTGCAGGCATCCATGTCAATTTCCATGCGCCCCACGGGCCGAACCCGCAGATCCAGGCGCAGCGCCGACCTGTCGCAAATATCAGTACACAACTGGCACCCGATCCCCATCGACAACATGCACCCATCCGAAATCTGCGCCACCAGCGTCCAAGGTTGTTCTTTCGTCTCCGAAAAAACCGGTTCGGGACAGGCTTGGGCACAGGCTTTGCAAAATGTGCAGGCCCCGGCCGAGAAGTCCACGACAGGCGTGTTACCCGGCCCCGGTTTCAGGATGGCTTCTGGGCAGGCGTCAATACAACGGCTGCAACTGGTGCAGGCTGATTTGATCGTGAATTCGCTGGACCACGGCGGTCGAAAGTCTGCCGACCGACCCGTCAGTACCTTGCGAAAGCTGGGGGCACGAGTCTGAGTGGTCATTCTATCTTTCTAGCCGGTGGGCGGCCCATAAATCATTTGCAAGATCCAGACGAGGAACCCCCAGCCACCAACAATGGCAACAGCAAGGGCAGGAGCACAAACCACAGCAAGTATCAGGAAAGCCCTGCGCTCCTCGGATTTCCTGGGCTGCACAGAATCATCGTGGAAGTCCGGAGTATCTGACATAACACCTTAACCTCTTCGAATATGATAAGTTGAGCGTACAACGAGTCCGATAGATGTCAAAGCCTTTGACAACCATACGAACCGACCTGATGGGTGCTCAACTTACGTTGCGTGTCCAGGATCGAGCGGCCTGACTGGGGCTGCTTGGTTTCATGCGTCCAAGAAACGCACAGATTGGAACACCGCGATTTGACACAGATCAATTGTTCAAATTTCAAATGGTTCATGTCAGCGAACACAACTGCAAATACCCCCGTCGTGGAGGACGGGGGGTGCAGCTCAAAATCATGCGAATTTGAGAGAAGTGGTCGGGGCGGCGAGATTCGAACTCACGACCCCCTGTACCCAAAACAGGTGCGCTACCAGACTGCGCCACGCCCCGGACCGTGCGCCTTCCTAGCGGGGTTGTTCTGATTTGAAAAGCCCTAACACGGCCATACAGCGGGTCCATCCGAAAAAACTTCGTGACGCAAAACCGTACCCTTTGAAATCCCATACCGTTTGGCCAGGCCCGCGTTGATTTCCAACACGGAAAAGACCTGATCCCCGCCCGGAATGGGGGTCTCGTCGCCAGGAATGGCGCCGTGATGCACGCGGCTGACCACGCCTGTACGATCAACAAAGATCATATCCAAGGGAATCAGTGTATTCTTCATCCAGAAGGCCACGCGCCGAGGAGGATCGAAGACAAACAACATGCCCGCCCGCGCAGGCAGACTGTCGCGAAACATCAGCCCGCGCGACCGCTCTTCCGGGGTTTGCGCAAGTTCGACGGAAAATTGGATTTCGATCTGATCGTTCTTTAGTGTGACGACATCCGCCTGACATGCCGCAGCCACCGATGAAACGGCGCCCCAAAACATCAACATCACCAGCGCCACAACTCGGTAATACAACACTTAGTCCTCGTTTTCGGTGACTGCCGCTTCCCAGGCCAGAACTTCGGCGGCCATGCGGCCCCTTTTGCCATCAATCACACGCATGGCCAAGGCCTCACCAGGCTGCAGATCAGCCAGACCGGACTGACGCAGCACTTCGATGTGCAGGAATACATCCTCGGACCGGCCGAAGACATTGGCGAACCCGAACCCCTTGCCCTTGTCGAACCATTTGACGCGGGCCGGCTCGAGATCGGTGCTTTCCATTGCGGCGGCGTCAAGCTCGGCAAAATCCGCCAAGACCGCCACCTCCCCTCGCTCCGGAGGGGATATGGAAATCACTTCGACCGCCTGAACGCCACGTTCGGTGCGGTGGGTCACAATCTCGATCTGGGCGCCATCGGCAACCGAGCTTTGTCCGAAATTTCGCAGCACGTTGACATGCAGCAGGATGTCAGGCCCCCCATCGTCCGATACGACAAAGCCGTACCCTTTTGCAGGATCGAACCATTTCACGTGGCCTTGCACATGATACATACTGCTTAGATCTTCAGCCACTGCTCTTCCATTGCGGAGTGTTGGTTAACGGTATTTCAGACCCTTGATGTGCCGGATTTTGCATCCGAAATTCAAGCGAAAAAACACAAGCGAAAACAGTATCTTGCATTTCACGGTGCGTGAACGTCACGGATTTAGGCGCTGGACATGCCATGTTTCACCTGAATTTTCACTGACCCACGCGAACCTGTCGTGCAGGCGGAACGCCCCGTCCGCCCAGAATTCGATATGGCTCGGTCGCAATCGGTACCCCCCCCAATACGGCGGCCGCGAAGGATTGGGTCCATGCTTGGCCGTCACCTTTGCCATCTCAGCCACAAGCGAGGCCCGGCTGCTAAGCGGTCTGGACTGCCTTGACGCCCAGGCCCCCAGGCGGCTTTTGAGCGAGCGCGATGCATAGTAGGCATCGGCCTGCGGGCCATCCTCGCGCGTGATTTCGCCCCGCACCCGAATCTGGCGCCTTAGCGACTTCCAGTGCATCACAAAGCCCGCCTTACCGGCGTCATCGAGCTCTTTTCCCTTGGCACTTTCGTAGTTGGTGTAAAACACAAAGGCGTCGTCTTCAATTTCCTTGAGCAACACCATGCGCACATTGGGCAGGCCGTTCGCATCCACGGTCGCAAGCGCAATTGCATTGGGGTCATTGGGTTCCGCGCCCTCGGCCTCGGCCAGCCAACGGCGTGCAATTGCGAACGGGTCATCGCCCGCAAAAATGCCTTCGCGATCAGTCATTCCATCCCCATAATCGTCCTTTGGGCAACCCTAGGCCCAACCTAACCGTCCCACAAGCCCCGCCCGCACCCTTGAAGCTGACAAATCAATCGCCTAAACCCGACTGATACAACGCGACGTTAGGCGGAGAACCAAACATGTCAAATCAGCTGATGGCCGGAAAGCGCGGCCTCATCATGGGACTGGCGAATGACAAATCCATCGCGTGGGGCATTGCCAAGGCGCTCTCGGATGCGGGAGCAGAGTTGGCCTTTTCATACCAGGGGGATGCGCTGAAAAAGCGGGTCGATCCGCTTGCCGCGCAGCTTGGCAGCGAGATTGTGCTGCCGTGTGACGTCAGCGACGAGACCTCGATCGATGGCCTGTTCAGCGCGCTACAGAAAAAATGGGGCAAGCTGGATTTTATCGTTCACGCCATCGGCTTTTCCGACAAAAACGAACTTCGCGGCCGCTATGTGGACACCAGCCGGGCGAATTTTCAACTGACCATGGACATTTCGGTCTACTCATTCACCGCAGTTGCAGCGCGTGCAGAAAAGATGATGCCCGAGGGCGGCTCGATGCTCACCCTGACGTACTATGGTGCCGAGCAGGTCATGCCGCATTACAACGTCATGGGCGTGGCCAAGGCCGCGCTTGAGGCATCGGTGAAATACCTGGCCGAAGATCTGGGCAAGGACGGGATCCGCGTCAATGCCATTTCCGCCGGCCCGATCAAGACGCTGGCCGCCAGCGGCATCGGGGATTTCCGCTATATCCTGAAATGGAACGAGCTGAACTCTCCCCTGCGCCGCAACGTGACCATCGAGGATGTGGGCAAGTCCGCCCTCTACCTGCTGTCCGATCTGGGGTCGGGCACCACCGGGGAAAACCTGCATGTGGATGCGGGCTACCACGTGGTCGGCATGAAGGCCGTGGACAGCCCCGACATCGATGTCGCCACCGGGAGGAAATGAGATGAGCGAACGTCTGCCCCACGAGAAAGGGTTTCACATCAGCTGGGACCAGATTCACCGCGACAGCCGCGCGCTGGCCTGGCGGCTGGACGGACATGGCCCCGATGACGGCGCCTGGAAAGCGATCGTCGCCATTACCCGTGGCGGCATGGCCCCGGCGATGATCGTGGCGCGCGAACTGGATGTGCGCACCGTTGATACGATCAGCGTGAAATCCTATCACCATCAAAGCCAGGGTGAGGCCGTCGTGCTGAAATCCCCTGACAAGGAGATGATGGGGGATGGCACCGGCATCCTGGTGGTGGATGATCTGGTGGATTCGGGCAAGACCCTGGAACTGGTGCGCCAGCTTTATCCCAAGGCGCATTTCGCCACGGTATATGCCAAGCCCAAGGGCCGTGCGATGGTGGACACGTTCATCACCGAAGTGTCGCAGGATACGTGGATCTACTTCCCATGGGACCTCGCCCTGCAATATGTCGAACCCTATCGCGGAACGGACTGAGCAATGCCCGTTGCGGCGGCGGGATGCCTCCGGCGGGAGTATTTCCGGCAAAATGAAGAAATGGGGGAATTGCCCCATTCGCGGGCGGCCCTTAGGGTCGCCCGTAATGTTATTGCAAAGGTGAGCCGATGACCCTGCCCCGTACTGCGACAACCTTTGCGCCACCGGTCATGGAGGCGCGCCGCTGGCTGGACGGGATGACTTTCACGCCTCAAATGCCGCTGATCAATGTCAGCCAGGCGGCGCCTGTCGATCCGCCGCCCGCCGCCCTGCGCCAACACATCGCGGAGACGGCGCTGAACCTGGACGAGGCGCATCTTTATGGCCCGGTGCTGGGCCTGCCCGATCTGCGCGCCGAAGTGGCGCGCCAGTGGTCGACGGCCTATGGCGGCGAGATCAACGCGGCAAATGTTGCGATCACGTCGGGCTGCAACCAGGCGTTCTGCGCGGCGATCACGGCCCTGGCTGGCGAAGGCGACGAGATCATTTTGCCCACCCCGTGGTATTTCAATCACAAGATGTGGCTGGACATGGCGGGTCTGAAAGCGGTGCCGCTGGCCACGGGGGACGATCTGCTGCCCGATCCGGACCGCGCCGCCGCGCTGATTACATCGCGCACCCGCGCCATTGTGCTGGTCACGCCGAACAATCCGGGCGGCGTGGAGTACCCGGGCAAGCTGGTACAGGCGTTCCTGGAATTGGCCCGCGCGCGGGGCGTGCGGCTGATCGTCGATGAAACCTACCGGGACTTCCACAAGCGAAGCGGCGCACCGCATGGCCTGTTCCGCGATCCGGACTGGGCCGATACGCTGATCCAGCTGTATTCCTTTTCCAAAGCCTATCGACTGACCGGGCACCGCGTGGGCGCCATGGTGGCCGATCCGGCTTTGCTTGGCGAGGTCGAGAAGTTTCTCGACACCGTCACCATCTGCCCCAACCAGCTGGGCCAGCACGCCGCCCTTTGGGGCATGCGCAACCTGTCGCAATGGCTGGCCGGCGAGCGCGACGAGATTCTCGACCGGCGCGCCGCGATTGGCGAAGCGATGCCGCGCCTGACCGCACGGGGCTGGCGCCTGATGGGAGCCGGGGCCTATTTCGCCTATCTGGAACACCCGTTCGACATGCCCTCGGACCAGCTTGCCCCGACGCTGGTGCGCGATCACCACCTGTTGTGCCTGCCGGGCACCATGTTCATGCCTGGTTCCGATCCGGCGGGCCGGAATCAGCTTCGGATTGCCTTTGCCAATGTCGATCGGGCCGGAATCGGTACGCTGTTCGCGCGGCTTGCCCGGGCGTCCTATTGACCTGCCCCTTGCCCCCCTTCCAGCAACCGCGTAGACATCCGCGAAACCGATGAAATCACCAACCCGCAGGGGGCGCGAATGTCCAAGGGAAAAACCTCGAAAACTCTGGTCTGGATCCTCATGGCCTTGCTCATTCTGGGCCTGGGTGGCTTTGGCGTGACCAACCTGTCCGGCGCCGTGCGCACCGTTGGGGATGTGAATGGCAAGGAAATCACGATCAACGAATATGCCCGTGCGCTTCGCGACGAAATGCGTTCGCTCGAGGCCCAGACCGGGCAGACGATCACCTTTGCCCAGGCCCAGACATTCGGATTGGAACGGGCCGTCCTGGGCCAGTTGGTGGTGCGCAAGGGGATGGAAGCCGAGGCCGATCGCATCGGGATTTCCATTGGCGACGAGAATCTGCGCCGCGAGCTTCTGGCCATTCCCGCATTCCAGGGGCTGGATGGCGGCTTTGACCGTGACGCCTATTCCTTTGCCATGGATCAGGCCGGCATCAATGAACGCGCGTTCGAGGATGGCGTGCGGGCGCAGGCGGCGCTCAACCTGCTTCAGGGGGCCATAGTGTCGGGCGTGTCCATGCCCGCATCCTATGCTGACACGCTGATCAACTATGTGGGCGAGCAACGTGATTTCACCTGGGTTCGGCTTGGGGCCGACAACCTCACGCGCCCCGTTCCCGCGCCGACGGAAGAAGATATCACCACGTATTACGAGGCGGCTCAGGACAAGTACATGATCCCGGCCACGCGCCAGATAACCTATGTCTGGCTCAGCCCCGAAATGATCATCGACAGTGTCGAGATCGACGAAGATACGTTGCGGGCGCTGTATGACGAGCGCGATGCCGAGTTCAACCGCCCCGAACGGCGCCTTGTCGAACGTCTGGTGTTTCCCGATCTCGCCTCCGCCGAAACCGCGAGGGCCCAGCTGGATGCGGGCCAGACCAGCTTTGAAGAGCTGGTTCAGGGGCGCGGGCTTGACCTGTCGGATGTGGACATGGGCGATGTCGCCAAGGACGATCTGGACGAGGCTGGCGAGACGGTTTTCGCAGAACCGATCGGGGCGCTGGCCGGGCCGGTGGATACCGAACTTGGCGCGGCCCTGTTTCGGATCAATGGTGTGCTTCCGGCCCTGTCTGTCAGCTTTGAGGACGCCCGCGCGGAACTGCGCGAAGAACTGGCCGCCGAGCGCGCGCGCCGTCTGATCGACTCACAGATCAGCGATGTCGACGATCTGCTGGCCGCCGGTGCCACGCTGGAGGAACTGGCCGCCGAATCCGACATGCAGATGGGCACGTTGGACTGGCACGAGGGCGCAGAAGAGGACATCGCGGGCTACGAGGCGTTCCGCGCCCTCGCCGCAACCGTGACGGCGGATGATTTCCCGCAGGTCGAAACGCTTGAAGATGGCGGCATCTTCGCGCTGCGTCTGGACGGCGAAACCGCCGCCCACCCGGCCCCGCTTGCCGATGTGCGCGATCAGGTCGCCACCGACTGGCGCGACGCGCAGATCGCAACGCGGCTGGAAGAGCTTGTGACCCGGCTGAAGCCGCGTCTGGAGGCCGGGACTGATTTCACCTCGTTCGGCTTCAATGCCATCGTGGAAACCGGTCAGGATCGTTCGGCATTTGTGCCGGGCACACCGGCGGACTTCATGCCACAGGTGTTCCAGATGCAGCCCGGAGAGCTCCGTGTGATCCCAGACACCGCCGGGTTGGTTCTGGTTCGCCTCGACGGCGTCACCATGCCGTCACCTGACGCGCCCGAGGTGGCCTCTGTCGCGGACGGGATCACCCAACAGCTTTCGGCCGGCATCTCCCAGGACATCTTCGAGGCCTATGCCCAAAGCCTGCAAGCGATGTATTCGGTCACGATCAACCAGCAGGCACTGAACGCAGTGCATGCCCAGATGCAATAAGCCGAAAGGGCCGCCGCCTTGGATCTCGTCCCTTCCTTCGAGGATTTCGCCCGGGCCTATGACGCGGAACAGAACCAGGTGGTGTATACCCGCCTGGCCGCCGACCTGGACACGCCCGTATCCTTGATGCTCAAACTGACCGGCGCCCACAAGGATGCCTTCATGCTGGAATCCGTGACCGGTGGCGAGGTGCGCGGGCGCTATTCCATCATCGGAATGAAGCCCGATCTGATCTGGCAATGTCATGGATCCAGCAGCCGGATCAACCGTGCAGCGCGTTTTGATCCGGACGGGTTTCAGCCCCAGGACGGCAACCCGCTGACCAATCTGCGCGCCCTGATCGGGGAAAGCCGGATCGACCTGCCCGAAGACCTGCCACAGGCTGCCGCCGGGCTGTTCGGCTTTCTGGGCTATGACATGATCCGGCTGGTCGAACATTTGCCCAACGTCAATCCCGATCCTTTGGGCCTGCCCGATGCCTGCATGATGCGACCCTCGGTGGTGGCCGTTCTGGATGGGGTCAAGGGCGACGTGACGGTGGTCTCTCCGGCCTGGGTCAGCGACGGCCAATCGGCCAAGGCCGCCTATGCCCAGGCTGCCGAGCGGGTGATGGACGCGGTGCGCGATCTGGAACGCGCCATGCCCCAGGCCGCCCGCGATCTGGGCGACGCCGATGAAATCGCGCCGCCGGTGTCCAACTTCACCAAAGAAGGCTACATGGCCGCCGTGGAAAAGGCCAAGGACTATATCCGCGCTGGCGACATCTTTCAGGTGGTCCCGGCGCAACGCTGGACACAAGAGTTCCGCCAGCCACCGTTTGCGCTTTACCGTTCCCTGCGCCGCACCAACCCGTCGCCTTTCATGTTCTATTTCAACTTCGGCGGCTACCAGGTGATCGGTGCCAGCCCCGAAATTCTCGTGCGGGTCTTCGGTAACGAAGTCACCATCCGCCCAATCGCCGGCACGCGCCCACGCGGCGCCACCCCCGAGGAAGACAAGGCACTGGAGGCCGATCTGCTGGCCGACAAGAAAGAGCTGGCCGAACATCTGATGCTGCTAGATCTGGGTCGCAACGATACCGGGCGCGTATCCAAAATCGGCACCGTGCGCCCGACCGAGCAATTTATCATCGAACGCTACAGCCACGTGATGCACATTGTTTCCAACGTCGTCGGCGAACTGGCCGACGAC
>FYBJ01000345.1_pt1 | contig 12166 bp, 7 predicted proteins | sample 1134611 | NCBI WGS metagenome assembly FYBJ01 (sample SAMEA104116008, study PRJEB20421) | marine metagenome | isolation source: marine | reverse complement strand
GGATGTTTACGATTTGATGAGTATTCAACAAAATCCGTGGTGGCGAAGAGTGGGACTAGACAATGATGATGTGATCGCAATTTTAGAAAAACAACAAGACTTGGCCTTTTCTCCAGGTAGCAGAAAAATGTATAGCAATTCGGGATATATTCTATTGACCAAAATCATTGAAGTTGCGGCTAAAGAAAAGTTCCATGATTTTTCAAAACGATTCTTTGAAAATATCGGAATGAAAAATACACAATTTCAAAAAGGGTACATGCGTGTTATTCCGAATCAGGCGCAACCCTATTCTGATTGGGGAGACGGAATTTGGAAGCAATATCCTATGTTAACCAACTTGTATGGAGATGGATTTTTATATACAACTTTAGAGGATCAATTACAATTTGAAAAGGCAATTCAAAACGCGAATTTTAACAATGATCGATTACTAATTGAAAGTCAAAATCCAATTCCTAATAGTGAAATTCAAACCTATGGTTTCGGCTTAGAATTAGAAAATCGACTGAATCGAAAAGCAGTGCATCATTCTGGGGCCACAGGTTCTTATCATGCTCAAACGGTGCGTTTTCCGAAGGAGAAAATATCAGTTTTTGTTATGAGCAGTAACAGTAGAATCTGGAGTGGTTTTATTGCTGATGAAGTGGCATCCGTATTTCTTGAGCCTATCAATCCTATTGAAAAATATAGTGATGAATTTAATGGTGAATCAATGGTTTCATCAGAAAAAGGTATTTTGGGGCAATACTTGTCTAAAGGAGATTACCTCATCCGAGTGGTCAAAGAAAACAACAAAATACTGTGGAGAAACGCCAATAATCGTCCGATTGAACTATCAAAAGGAAAAGACAATTACTATTTCATAACGAAGAATCCGAAAGTGAAAATTGGTTTTTATGAAGATAAACTTGTCCGATTTTATCCTTCAGGAAAAACATCAATCTATACCAAAATCAATATTGAAATGCCATCGATATTGGATGTAGAAGGATATGTTGGTCAATACAGAAGTGAAGAATTGGATATTACATTTACAATTTCTCAAAATGAAAATAAGAGTTTCTCTATTTCATTACCAAAACGAAAAAATAAATATGATTTGGAGATCCTAAATCAAGATGAATTATTGGTATCTGATTACATTCTAAAAGTTGAACGCGATCAATTTGATAGAGTTATTGGCTTTTTACTCACAACCAATCGAGTTTTAAATAGTCGATTTGTAAAAAAGACCAATTTGAAATTCCAAGATAAAATACAGGTTGAAGGTGGAACGATGTCTGTCACCACAATTGGTTCGCGATACGGAAAATCATCAACCATTCTTATGACAAAAAATAAGCCTAACGGAAATGAAATCTGGACAAAAATGTTTGGTGGAAGTAGTTATGACAAAGCGAGCTCAATTATTCCTACCCAAGATGGGTATCTGATTGTTGGATCAACAAGTTCTTTCGGTAAAGGGAACTATGATATATTCGTGATTCGTACCGATGAAAAGGGGAATAAACTGTGGCAAAATACCTATGGAACGTTTTACAACGACTATGGGTATTCCGCAGAACTTACTTCTAATGGATTTTTAATTAAGGGTACTCAGCAAAATTGCACTTCAAATTCCGATGTCTTTAATCGTACTTGTACCACCAAAGTATGGGTAATATCGATCGATAAAAACGGAAAGGAGTTATCCAATACATTGCTAGAAACCATTAACTAGTGCGGTTAAGTCTCAAAAAGGGTTAATTATTATACATATAGAATATCTCGTTTTGTTTGGTCGGTGTATGGTCGAATCATAAGTTAATCGGCAAGGGATTGGTTACCTTTATGGCTCATCAATAAACCATCAATAATGTCATTACATTTCCCTTCCTTTTCGAAAGCCCTTTTCGTTTTTTTATTTCTATCTGCTACAACAGTTGCTCAGGTTGCCGTCGGAAACGGAAGCTATACAACTACATTTCCTGGCACGGATAGTGCCGGAAGAAATGGGTTTCCTTCAGGCACTCCTTATGTATCTGGAGTGGCCGCCACAAAACCAATTCCAACCAACGACTGGTGGTCTGCTTTGGTGAAAAATGGTACAGCAGACAACTTATTTAACTATCCGCTTACCATGAAAACTACTGGAAACAGTCTGATTATGACCTACATTCCGTGGGGTGTAATTGGCGATTTGTATTCAATAGAAGTTGGGTTAACCAGTTTATCATCGAGTCAAACAACTGTATCTGATTTTTCTGACTGGACAGTGACCATGAATTGGAGCGATGGTACCAATCAAATGGAGGCAACTTCGGGCATCGGAATGCCTTTTGTTTACTTTACAAAAAACAGCTCCTCTGCCGTTTCAATCAAAGTGATCAGAGGGTCAGCAACCATTTCGGGAGAAATGCTAATAGTTGAAAATGCTTATGCGGGAAGTGATTATGTAGTGTATGCGCCAGCTGGAAGCACCTGGACTCAAAATGGATCAGAATATACCTCCACATTGAATGGGAAAGATTACTGGTCAATTGTAATGCTTCCACAGAGCAATTCAAATGTGAACACATTCGCAATGAATTATAAAAAATATGCTTATGTTTTTCCGACCAATACCACAGCAAATTGGTCTTATAACGAATCAACATCTAAAGTATCAACCGTTTTTACAGTAGATACGGATGTAAAAGAAGGCACTGATACAAACGTTTTACAAGGTTTACTTCCGCATCAATGGGCAAATTTAGCATCGGGGTCTGCATCACCAACTGGAGATAGTTATGACGGAGTACGAGGCGAAATAAAAACCTTAGACGGAAATACATTTACGGTTGAAAACACTTTCTACGGAATACTTCCAACCCTGCCAAACCTTCCGCATTACAGCCCGACATTTAAACCTCAAGATTTAAATTCAAAAGTTTCACTACTGGAAAATGAAGGATTAGCGACATGGACCGATTCGTATAATGAAGGTCAGGTGATGAACAGACTTATCCAAACGGCTCGTATCGCAGATCAAATGGGTAATACAGCTGCAAGAGATAAAATGTTAGCGACTATCAAAGAGCGGTTAGAAGACTGGTTAACTTACGAAAGTGGTGAAGTTGCTTTTCTTTTCTATTTGAACACAGATTGGACCGCATTAATCGGTTATCCGGCAGGACACGGACAGGATTCAAACATTAATGACCATCACTTTCACTGGGGTTATTTCATTCATGCAGCAGCATTTTTAGAGCAATTTGAACCAGGATGGGCAACTCAATGGGGACCAATGGTGAACTTATTAATTAGAGATGCTTCTTCTACAGATAGAAATGATAGCTTATTCCCATTTCTCAGAAATTTTAGCCCTTACGCAGGTCATAGTTGGGCCAACGGATTTGCAAGTTTTCCTCAAGGAAATGATCAGGAATCTACATCAGAAAGTATGCAGTTTGCCTCTTCTCTAATTCACTGGGGATCGATTACCGGCAATGATGAAATTAGAGATTTAGGAATTTACATTTATACTACCGAGCAAACAGCCATCGAAGAATATTGGTTCGATATGTACGACCGAAACTTCCAGCCCACGCAACAGTATAGCCTGGTTTCTCGTGTTTGGGGTAACTCTTATGATAACGGAACCTTTTGGACTAACGATATTACAGCTTCTTACGGGATTGAATTGTATCCAATGCATGGCGGGTCACTCTACCTTGGCCATAATACATCGTATGTTCAGACAATTTGGAATGAACTAAAACAATACACCGGAATCTTAGATCCAAATGACACGAATCCGAATTTATGGCACGATACAATCTGGAAATATTTATCATTTTTAGATCCAGATGAGGCGATTAGCTTATATGATGCTGATCCTGATCGTACGCTTAAATTTGGGGTTTCAGATGCCCAAACCTATCACTGGCTACATGCCATGAAGGCTTTAGGTAAAATAGATGCTACGGTAACAGCGAATCATCCAATTGCGGCTGTATTTAATGACAACGGAACCAAAACCTATGTGGCTCATAATTATTCAAATAGTCAAATTGTAGTAAGCTATTCTGATGGATATCAGTTAACGGTTCCTGCCAATCAGATGGCGACAAGTAGAGATCTAAATATCTCAGGAACATTGAGTGCTTCGGACACGGCTATTGGTGTGAATCAAAGTATCGACCTTGCTGTTGCAACGACAGGTTCAGGAATTACAAAAGTTGAGTTTTACAACGAATCAAGTTTATTGGGAGAAGATACAGCTGTCCCTTATGAATTGACAACACCCAACTTGGCTGCTGGAATTTATAATTTATACGCAAAAATATATACGGCTAACGGATTTGTAATTTCAAATGTTGTAGGTGTTCAAGTAGGTGAACAAAACCCATTTGGTGATGTTCCTCATGCCATTCCGGGAAGTATTGATGCCGGAAATTATGATTATTTCGAAGGAGGAATCGGTCAGAACATTTCCTATTTTGATACCTCTGTTGGGAATAATGGAGACTATAGAACTTCTGAATATGTCGATTCTGAGGTAGTAACCAACGAAGGAAATACAGTAGGATGGATCGCGGCAGGAGAATGGTTAGAATATACCATCAATGTGCAAACTACAGGTTGTTATACTTTAAATATGCGTTATGCGTCGGATAATTCTGCTGGTGGTGGACCAATTCATTTTGAAATTAATGATCAGAAGATAAGTGATGATATCGTATTTGGCTCAACGGGAGGCTGGAGTACTTTCGCGACCAAATCCACAAATATTGAATTAACTCAAGGAACTCATGTCTTAAAATTGGCAGTAACTCAGGGTGAATTTAATCTTGGACGAATGGAGTTTTCTTATAACGGGGCAACTTGCCCTACACCTCAAGGAACCGGATTACCATTTGATTTTGAAGCTAGTCCTACTACAGCAGACTTCAATAATTTTGACGGTGGAACAGGAACCGTTGTTGATGTGAGCGGACCACAAGCCACGGGAAATAGTAGCACGAAAATAGCCAAAATTGTTCGTGATGGTGGAGCAAGCTGGGCAGGTGCATTCTTAAATTTAAATGGCAATTTGAATTTCTCTTCCAATAAATACATCACCTTAAAAATGTGGACCGATGCTCCCGTTGGAACTACAATGCAGATAAAATTAGAGCGTCAATCAGCAGGAGGGTCTTTCGAATTACAAACACAAACCACAGTTACCGGGGCATGGGAAACATTACATTGGGATTTTTCATCACAAGGAGTTAGCACATACGATAAACTGGTATTTATGTTTGATATCGGAAATGTCGGAGATGGCACAAGTACCTCAACCTTCTATTTCGATGATGTGCAACAGACAAATACATTAAGTACTTCCAACATGGAATTGAGTGGTATTAAAATTTATCCGAATCCAGCGAACAGAATCATCAGAATTGAATCGGGAGTTACTGAATTAACGAAGGTGGAAATTTATACCGTTCTTGGAAAACGAATCAAATCGCAGAAATCAAATCTTGATGAAATCAATATCGAGGATTTGTCGAGTGGAATGTATCTAATGAAATTGTATTCTGGCAACAGTAGTACAATCAGAAAAATTCTAAAAGAATAGCATTAGTCTTCAAAAATGACTGTCGATAATTGATCTCCTTTATTGACAGTCAATTTTATTTTTCTTCCAAAAATTAACGCCCGATTATCAGGTTCATGGCCTGCAGGGAAATCGAATAAAATCGGAATATCTCTTGGCAATGTATCCAAAATCAATTGCTGAATAGAAGAACCCCAATTGGTTGTATTCTTTTTAATTAAACTCATATCTCCAATAATCACAGCCTTTACTTTAGAAAAATAGTTGGCTCTTTTTAGGCTTTGTAGCATGCGATCAATGGAGTATTTGTACTCCCCGATTTCTTCTAAAAATAAAATCTTATCAGCAGTATTCAATTGACTTTTTGACCCCAACATGGACGTCACAATGGCTAAGTTACCTCCGATGATTTGTCCAGAAACCTCACCCAGCCTGTTGTATGAAGATGACGAAATCGAATAACTCAATTTTTCACCAAATAAAGCCTTTTTAGAACTCGAAATCGTCTTTGTAATTTCATCTGGTTTTTCCTCTAAACTAGTCGCCATCATAGCGTGTAAGGTTTCAAATCCTAAGTTGTGAATGTGATTGTGAAAAGCTGTAATATCCGAATATCCAATAATCCATTTTGGATTTTCAATAAACTTAGTGAAATCCATTCGATCTAATAATCGAACAGATCCATACCCTCCTCTTGCAGCCCAGATTGCTTTTATGTTCGGATTGTCTAAGGCGTGTTGAAAATCTTCAGCTCGTTCCTCATCGGTGCCAGCAAAATGATTATTTTGATTGAATAGGTTCTTACCTAAAACTACATTCAATCCCCAACTTTCGGCTAACTCTTTTGCCTTTTGAATGGTCTCTGTTCGTCCTTTTAAGATTCCTGCCGGTGCTAAAATTGCAATAGTATCACCCTTTTTTAAATACGGAGGGGTTACCAAAGTATCTTGTGAAAAAAGCTGAAAATTGATAGAAAATATAAAAATTAATATTGTGAAAATTCGTGTCAAAACTAGTGTATTTAAAAAGTAGTAAACCTGTTATAAATGTATTTATTTTCCGAAGATTTAAAAAATTGCTTTTTGTACTTTTGTTTCAAATTTGAGATGAATGAATTCTCCTAAGAGATATACGATTACAGCGGCTTTGCCTTATACCAATGGTCCAATTCATATCGGACATTTGGCAGGGGTTTATGTACCAGCTGATATTTACGCGCGTTATTTACGAGGAATTGGTAAAGATGTAGCTTACATATGTGGGTCTGATGAACATGGTGTCGCCATCTCAATGCGCGCTAAAAAGGAAGGAGTTACTCCAAAAGATATCATTGATAAATACCACACCATCATTGCGAAATCTTTTGCGGATTTCGGAATTTCTTTCGACAATTATTCGCGTACTTCAGCTCAAATTCATCACCAAACTGCGTCAGATTTCTTTAAGAAATTATATAAAGACGAAGAGTTTGTAGAAGAAACGTCAGAGCAACTTTATGACGAACAGGCGAATCAGTTTTTAGCCGATCGGTTTGTAGTGGGAACTTGTCCGAAATGTGGATTCGAAGAAAGTTATGGTGATCAGTGCGAGAATTGTGGAACCTCCCATAATGCAACAGATTTAATCAATCCGAAATCTGCAATCACCGGAAATACACCGACATTAAAAGAAACCAAGCACTGGTTTTTACCACTTGATAAACATGAGGCATTCTTAAGAGAATGGATTTTAGAAGGTCATAAAAAAGACTGGAAACCCAACGTTTACGGGCAATGTAAATCGTGGATAGATGATGGATTACGCCCGCGTGCTGTTACCCGTGACTTAGATTGGGGTATTCCGGTACCAGTTGCTGGTGGGGAAGGAAAAGTACTATATGTTTGGTTTGATGCGCCAATAGGATACATCTCATCTACTAAAGAGTGGGCCCTCATCAATAACAAAAATTGGGAAGACTATTGGAAAGCAGAAGACACTAAATTGGTGCACTTTATTGGTAAGGATAATATTGTATTCCACTGTATCATTTTCCCATCCATGCTAAAAGCTCATGGCGATTACATTTTACCAGAAAATGTGCCTGCCAATGAGTTTTTAAATTTGGAAGGAAACAAATTATCGACCTCTAAAAACTGGGCGGTTTGGTTGCATGAATACCTGGAAGATTTTCCAGATCAGCAAGATGTGTTGCGATATACCTTAACCGCAAACGCTCCTGAAACAAAGGACAATGACTTTACCTGGAAAGACTTTCAAGCAAGAAATAATAATGAATTGGTCGCTATCTTCGGAAACTTCATCAACCGAGTCGTGGTCTTGACACATAAATATTTTGACGGAATCGTTCCAACGCCTGGTGAGTTTACCGAAATTGATGAAGACACCTTAGCGACCTTACGAGATTTCCCTGATATTATCGGAAAATCCATCGAACGTTATCGCTTTAGAGAAGCCCTTCAAGAATTGATGAATCTGGCACGTTTGGGGAACAAATACCTAGCGGATGAAGAGCCGTGGAAGAAAATCAAGACGGATGAAGAGCGTGTAAAAACCATCATGTATGTGGCACTTCAAATTGCCGCAGGTTTGGCAGTTGTATCCGAACCATTTTTACCTTTTACCTCTCAGAAATTGAAAAATATGCTGAACATTTTGTTCTGCAAAAAGGAAAAAGGCATTTGCTGGACCGATATTTCAAGTAAAGAAGTGTTATTACGTCCGAGCCATCAAATTGGAAAATCAGAATTGTTATTCTCTAAAATTGAAGACAAAGTAATTGAAGCTCAATTGCAAAAATTAGAGGATACCAAAAAGACCAACGAATTGGCCAACCAAACGGTTGAACCTCAAAAAGACACCATCGAATTTGATGATTTCACCAAATTGGATATTCGAGTGGGTACTATTTTAGAAGCTCAAAAGGTTCCGAAAACCAAAAAACTGCTACAACTTCAAGTAGATATTGGATCTGAAGTTCGAACCATCGTTTCTGGAATCGCAGAAAGCTTTTCTCCAGAAGAAGTGATTGGGCAACAAGTAACTGTTTTAACCAATCTAGTACCGCGTAAAATTAGAGGTGTGGAAAGCCAAGGAATGATTCTCATGGCAGACACTCCTGATGGCGGATTATCATTCATTGAACCAGAACGTAACGTATCTAACGGGCAACAAATAAGTTAGTATATTTAGACCATGTCTAAAAAAATACTCTTCATTTCGTTTGTTGTTTCTCTCGGTGGGTTTCTATTTGGTTTTGATGCCGGAATCATTTCCGGAGTCATGTCTTATGCTGGTCCTGAATTCAATTTAGATGATATTCAGTCGGGTTGGGTTGTAAGCTCACCCTCCTTTGCCGCCATGATTGCCATGCTCTTTTCAGGTAAGCTAAGTAATAAATTCGGACGAAAGAAAATATTGCTGATTGTTGCTTTTCTCTATGCACTGTCAGCACTTTTATCGGCAATCGCCACATCCTATGAAATGCTGTATATCGCCAGAATGATTGGTGGATTGGCATTTGGAGCTGCCCTTGTTATTGCGCCAATGTATATTGCTGAAGTTTCAACTGCGGAAAACCGCGGAAAGTTGGTTGCGATTCAGCAATTGAATATTGTATTAGGGTTTTTTGCTGCCTTTTTAAGCAACTATTTTTTCAATAAGTACAACACTGAAGCTAGTTTTTTAACTGATGCCAATGTTTGGCGTTGGATGCTGGGCGTTGAATTTTTCCCAGCGATTTTATATTTCCTATGCTTATTCTTTGTGCCAAACAGTCCGCGCTGGTTATTTCTTGCCGAACGATTTGATAAAGCCAAATTAGTTCTAGCCAACATTCATGGTGAAGCCACGGCCGAGGAAGAATATACAGCCATTGAAAAAAATAGCAATGAAAATACTGACGCACCAAAAGGAAATATTCTGGATGTTTTAAAACCCGGAATTCGATTCATTTTCATCGTCGGTTTGGTCATTGGAATTCTACAACAGATTACGGGTATTAATGCCGTTTACTTTTATGCAACTTCCATTTTTAAACAAACAGGAATCGGTACTGATGCAGCCTTTTCTTCGGGGATTTTATTAAGTTCAATCACCGTTATTTTCACCATCATTTCCATGTACCTCATCGATCGTTTAGGGAGAAGAATCTTAATTTTAGTGGGAACATTCGGAATTTCAGTAAGCCTGTTATTATGTGCTTACGGATTTCACAATGCAACCTACCAATTAAATAGCAATCAGATTGCTGCCTTTGAATTTGAAAACGCTGACAAGTTGGGGTCGATTGCTGATCGCGAATTCACTTCGGATGTGGAATTTAAAAACAAATTAAAATCCATCCTTGGAAATCAGATCTACAGTAAAAATGATGGTGTCATTTTAGAAGCGGCAACCACCATGAATGCTGATTTAGTATTGTATGGAATCCTAGGATTTATTGCTTGTTTTGCCTTTTCTTTAGGACCGGTAATGTGGGTGTTGTTGTCTGAATTATATCCATTGAAAATTCGTGGTCTGGCCATTGGAATGATTGCCTTTGTAAACTCCTTGGTTAGCTCAATAATTCAGTTAATTTTTCCATGGGAGCTCTCCAATTTAGGAAACGCCATGACCTTTTTCTTATTCGGAGCCATTGCCATGGTAGGTTTCTTAGTGATGGTAAAAATTGTACCCGAAACCAAAGGAAAGACTTTGGAAGAGTTGGAATTAGAATTAACCCAAAATTAGTATGAGTCCAAAATTGAAAAGAATATCTGGGATTGTAGGATTTGTGATCCTATTTGCCATTGTTGTTTACTTAAAAACTGAACGCAAGATGAATCGTTTTTCACCAAGAAAACCAGATCCTGAAATGGTGAAAAGACAGCAAAAAATGATGGAAGATCTCAAAGCAAAAGAAATTGAAGAAAAACTAGCCAAAGAACGGCGAAAATATGACTCTATTGCCAAAATAAAGCGTGATTCGCAGCGCGCCAAAATGCAAAAGATTGAGTCGTTAATTAAAGACCTAAATAAAGAAATCAAAGCCAAAAAAGAAAAGAAATAGTTTTCTTTACCCCAGCTCCAAAACACGTTATTTTTGCATTATGTTAAAAATAGCGTACCATCCTATTTACAAACATCCATTACCCAAGGGACATCGCTTCCCTATGGAGAAGTACGAGTTGCTTCCCCAGCAACTACTTCATGAAGGCACCTGTACTCCAGAGAATTTCTTTGAACCCGAAATTCCAAATAACAAGTACTTCTTTATGGTTCATGATCCTGAATATGTGTCAGACCTATTAAACATTACCCTTGCTCATAAAGAAGCCCGAAAAATTGGCTTTCCGTTAAGCGAAGAATTAATTGCTCGTGAACAGATTATTGCGGATGGTACCATCAAGGCTAGCAAATTTGCCCTTCACTATGGTGTGGCAATGAACATCGCCGGAGGGACCCACCATGCCTTTACCAATCGTGGAGAAGGCTTTTGTATGCTGAACGATCAAGCCATTGGAGCACGCTATTTACTGGAGCATAAATTGGCATCAAAAATTTTAATTGTTGATTTGGATGTACATCAAGGGAATGGAACTGCGGAGATTTTCCAAAACGAACCTGCCGTATTTACCTTTTCCATGCACGGAAGAACCAACTATCCTTTCCACAAAGAACAAAGCGACCTGGACATTCCTTTAGAAAATGAAACAGGTGATGATGAGTTCCTTTCAATTCTAAAGAAAACACTTCCTAAATTAATTGAAGAACAAAAACCAGATTTCATTTACTATTTGTGTGGGGTGGATGTGATTGAATCGGATAAACTAGGAAAGTTATCGCTAAGCTTAGGAGGCTGCAAAGAGCGTGATCGATTTGTCTTGCAAAGTTGTTACGATGCTCAGATCCCTGTCATGTGCAGTATGGGAGGTGGTTATTCTGAAGATATCAAAATCATTGTAGAGGCCCATGCCAATACCTTCCGATTGGCACAGGACATTTTCTTTTAAGGATTTAGTTACGAGTAATCTTAACCGGATTTTCGATATTAAATTTTGCTAAATAAGAAATTACTTCTGTTCGGTATTCAAAAACAATTTCTCTGTTCTTTTGACCTTTCAATTCATAGTTATTGCCATTCAAAACAAACTTGAATTCGATTCCATAGACAGCTGTCGTATCAGTCAAACTTACTTCAAAAATTCCATCTTTATTTTCATCTGACAAAGGAATGGTTTGCTGCCATCTTCGGTCTGTGAAATCCCCACGAATTCCGACTTGATTTACATTCTCAATTCCGTTCATATCAACTTGAAATTGTATTGTTTTTTGATGCTCTTCCTGAACACAACTAGACAGACTTACTATTACCATTAAGGCAATTACATAGATTAAATTTTTCATATTAAAGCTTTTTAGAAATTAGATTATCAATTCCGAAGCGACCTGATCCCAAATACATGGTGAACATGGATACCCATAAAAATCCCATTGCAGGAAGCATACCCCACATACCACCGTTCCATTTCTGCATAAAAATGGCAACCAACATGGTACACATAATTAAGAAAGAGGCGATTCTAGTTTTAAATCCGAGAACTAATAACAAGCCACCTACAG
>FYBJ01000121.1_pt1 | contig 12273 bp, 9 predicted proteins | sample 1134611 | NCBI WGS metagenome assembly FYBJ01 (sample SAMEA104116008, study PRJEB20421) | marine metagenome | isolation source: marine | reverse complement strand
TCTTAACTTGATGGCAGTGACCAGCGGCCTCCCCTGTGACAGCGAGGCCAGAAAATGCTATCATTCAACGCAATGACAAATCCACCGGAGAATATCCCTTGACACATTTACCCCCCTGCCCCCAGTGCAGTTCTGAATATACTTATCAGGACGGAATATTAATCACCTGCCCTGAATGCGCTTATGAATGGAATCCTGAAGAAGAAGCCGCCGCAGAAGAAGCCAAAATGGTTAAAGATGCCAACGGCAACCCCCTTCAGGATGGCGATACGGTCACCGTCATCAAAGATTTGAAAGTAAAAGGCTCTTCTCTGGTCGTGAAAGTCGGCACCAAAGTCAGGAATATCCGTCTGGTTGAAGGCGATCATGACATTGACTGCAAAGTGGATGGTATTGGTCCGATGAAACTGAAATCAGAGTTTGTGAAGAAAGTTTAACGCCCTAACCAATAATATCAATCAACGCCTGCTCTATCCCCATGCGTTCCATGGGGGGAATCAAAGAATGCAGTTTTGAAAGATCAGGGCGGCGCTCGCGGATAGCAATATACCCCTGTCCGTAGGCGCTGCCATAATCCTGATGCTGAATCGGCGAGTCCGAAGCCGTCAGCTTTTTGATGAGCAACGCCAGTTGTTCAATCTGGATGGGATGATCATCGCCAACGTTAATAATTTCACCATCGCTTTTCCTGTTATTGCTCAGAGCATCAAGCATCCGGCAAAGTCTTCCGACATGACAAAAACATCTTGTCTGCCGGCCATCGCCATAAACCATTATGGGTTCCCCCTTTTTTGCCTGCTCAATAAACCGGGGAACGACCATACCATATTGGCCGGATTGGGCAGGGCCGATGGTATTGAAAATTCTGGCGACGATCACCTGCAGCCGGTATTCATTAAAATAAGACATCGCAAGATTTTCATCGCACATTTTACTTAAACAGTAACTGGCATGCGGTTTGGCGGTGGATTCAAGCAATAATTTATCATCTTCGCGCATGAGAGACGCCTGATTGCCATAAACTTCCGAAGAGGAGGCCACCAGAACCACTGGTTTTTTTTCCATCAATGCTGCCGCGTCCAGCACTCTGCGTGTTGCCTCAACATTGACCTGCAGGGTTCGAATCGGATGCGAGAGAACATTAAACATTCCCAGAACAGCGGCCAGATGAAAAACCCTGTCTGCCCCCAGCATGGCTTGCGATAGTTTCGGCCAGCTGCAGAGGTTTTCAGCAAAAAAGGTCAACCGGGGATGATGTTCAACACCTGCAAGATTCTGCATCCGGCCTGTTGTTAAATCATCAATCCCTACCACCTCATCCCCTTGATCTAAATAAAATCGGGTCAGATGGGAACCAATAAATCCTGCAGCGCCGGTAATAACGATTTTAGCCAATGTTATAAACTCCAGTAGTGAACGCCCTTAAAGTCCTCTTTATCTGAATAAAACAACCCGGGAATATCCATGAAAATTTTCGGTTGGTTAAATTGTTTTAATAATGCCGTTGGTCCCAGATTCTTGTAAAAATCATGGCCAACGGCAAGAATGACCACATCCAGATCGCGCAAATTTTCAAAATCGAGCGCCTGAAGCTGATATTCCGATGCCAATAACTGTTGATTGATAAGAGGATCATGCACAAAACAGTCTCCGGCCAGAGATGCGAGATTCATCGAAATTTTAATCGCCAGACTATTGCGGATATCTGCGGTATTTTCCTTATAAGTCATGCCAAGCACCGCTACTCTGATCGTTTTAAATGCAATCCCGGCATTGGCAAGCAGTTGGGTCAGTTCCTGAAGGATAAACCTCGGCATATTATTATTCACTTTTCTTGCCGTGAGTATCAGATCAGGATCAACGCCATAACGTTTTGCCTGAAAGGCAAGATAATAAGGATCAACTGAAATGCAATGACCGCCAACCAATCCGGGACGATACCTTGCAAAATTCCATTTCGTCGCCGCAGCCTCAATCACTTCATGGGTATCTATATCAAGATGATGCATGATATTGGCAAATTCATTCATTAAGGCGATATTGACATCCCGCTGAGTGTTTTCAAGTAATTTACTGGACTCGGCAACCTTGATTGAAGACACTGGAATCACTTCATCGCAAATGGTTTCATAAAGCGATTTTACAATCTCCAGCGTGCTGGCATCCTGAGCAGAGACCAGTTTTTTGATGCTCGAAAGTTTATGCCCCTGATCCCCCGGAGAAATCCGCTCTGGAGAATAGGCAATACTAAAATCCTGTTTGCTTTTTAACCGGCTAAGATGCTCAAGCAAGGGAATGCAGACATCTTCGGTTGTTCCCGGATATACCGTTGATTCATAAACGACAATGTCGCCTTTTTTTAGAACCCCGGCCACTTCCCTGCTGGCGTCCAGCAGTGGATCAATATTCGGCAGCTCATAAAAGTAAGCCGGCGTTGGAACCGCAATAATGAAAAAATTGCAGGCACGGAGATCGTCCAGCTGGGTCGTATAATGAAGATCAGCCTTCAGCAAATCCTGCGGATTGACATTATGGGTATGATCCAGCCCCAGTTTTAATTCTTCAACCCGGGTTTCGACAATATCAAAAGCCAAAACCGGCATATGCTGCCCCAAGGCTACGGCCATATTCAGCCCGACATATCCCAATCCTATCACAGCCACTTTTCGCGTCATGTTGATAACCTACTGTTTTTTACCCATCAGCCGATTAAAAAGATACTGAACATATGCCGTAAAACAACAGGCTGCACGGTATTGGCGGAAACCAATCATTTCAACCACACTTAAAGAAAGCATGTTCAAGGTATCAATAAAACGGGAATAGGTATTAAAGGTGATGGTATTTAATAAAATACAGGCCATGGTCAAATAGGCGCTGTATCCCCAGGCGAGGACAAAGAATAAAAACAAAGCGTAATTGTTAAGCCAGCCAAAATACCAGAGTACGAAAACACTGACGTAGGAAATAAACTCGACTATCGAGCCAAAGACCTCGTAAATGACATAATAAGGATAATTGATAAAGCCAAAGCTTTTAAACGTTGGATTGAAAAACATGCCGATATATTTGAAGGTGCTTCCCAGCATGCCTCTTTGCCAGTGGTTTCGCTGTATCCAGTATCTTTTTAACGTGGATGGAACCAGAGTCCAGGCCAGGGCATTGACGGTATAATAAATTTTATAGGGAAACTTATGCTTACTCATATAATGATGCAGCTTCATAATAATTTCTACATCATAGGAAAAATTATCTTTTTCGTAGCCGCCGGCGTCTCGAACCGCCTGTGTTTCATACATTGTAAAAGCGCCGGAATAACATAAGGTTCCACCCAGTTTGTTCCAGCCGGCCCGGCCATAAAGAAAGGCACGCAGGTATTCGCTGGTTTGATGAGCGCTGACAAAATCATAAGGCAGCCGTTTTTCAATAATTTTCCCCTGTTCGATTCTGCAGGCATTCTGCACATAAACTGAACCACCAACAGCAATACAATGCTTTTCGGATAACATGGCAAACATGGCATGACTGATGGAATCCGGTTCGATAACGGTATCGGAATCCAGCGTAATATAAAGCGGCGTATCGCAGGCATTGAGACCGGCATTCACCGCATCAGCCGATCCGGCATGTTCCTTATCAAGCACCGTGACATTCGGGTAGTTTCTGGATTGATAACGTGCCAGTATAGGAGCCGTTTCAAACGTTTGTTTGATCACAGGCGGAACTTCATAAAGCTTGAAATAATCCTTTAGCATCGACAATGAATCATCCGTAGAACCATCATTCACTAAAATAATCTCAATATTGGTATAATTACTGTTCAATGCGCTCTGCACTGAATTTAATAGGTTATCCTTATCATTATAAAAGGGCGTGATAACCGTCACCGGAACCAGCCCTTTTTGGTTAATGAGTTTATCAAGATTGGTGTATTTTCCGAGCTTAAAATTTTTATAGGTATCAGGAAAAGAGGCAAACAGCAGCAAAGTATAGCCAATGGTCAATACCAGATAGTAGATAAAGATAAACATCATGATATAAAAAAGAACTTCGGCCATACCCATTCCCTTATGATGAACGATTCTCTTATCTAATCATAGTCCAGATTAGCTATAATTGTGATGTTCTGAGTACAAATTGCGCTGCTTCATATGCAAATTTGTCGGTTGAGGCATCCTGGCGTTTTAATAAAGCGATACCCTCACTGCCCATCTGACCAAGAGCTTCAGCAGCATTAATACGAACCCACCATTGTGAGTCTTTCAAGCATTCTGCGATAGCTTCGGCAGCGCCTTTTTCATTCAATTGTGCCAGCAGACTCACGGCCTTGCCGCGAAGCTGCCAATGTTCGCTATCAAGTTTCTGAAGAAGTATTTTACCCAGGCCTTCTGCTTTGACATGACTCAGATAAGTCAATGCTGCGATACAAAGTTCAATGTTTTCATCATCGGCATCCTTAAACGCCGCTTCAAAAATGCTGCTATCTACCGGAAGGTAGGTTAACATCCGGAAACAAAACGCTCTGATATAGGGATTTTTTTCAGTTTGAAGGCGGTGAATGAAAAAATGATCAATATGCGGCTGGAAACGGGAAAGCATCTGGGCAAAAGAATCCTGACGTATACGCCGCGTCTCGGAAAAACAATCAATCATCTTGTCCACTGCATTCTGAGATGGATTGGTTATCACCACCTCTGCCGCATCCAAAGCAACCAGCATGACCGAATCAGCAATAAGCCTGATCAGCACAGGCTCATCTTCTTTTTCAAAATGCAGATGGAAACATTGCGTTGCAAGATAGCGCTTAAACCAGTTCCTGGATGATGAATAGCGTCTTGCCTTGGGAGCCAATCCCTGTTTTGCAATCTGAATTTTGCAGTCTTTCCAGCGTTGTGAATCATATGCATTATCCAGTTCATCAATCACTGAAACTGTCACATCCAGATCTTTAGCACAGAGCCTCAGTAAAGGTTGTGAAATCCCGGCGCTGTTCTCAGCTGCACGCTGTAATTGCCGGCGCAGATTTTCACGCCTTTTCTGCTGGCGCCGGTGATACAAATAGAGATAAAGCCTGGCACCATAAACACAGATGACAAAAAGGGCAACAACAACGAGCTGGATAATTATTGCCCATTCAATCCATTCCAGAAATCGTTCGCTAAACAAGTTTCTCACAGTCATCTCTCGATCAATTAAAAACGTTTAATGATGCCAATATTTCCGCCGGCCAGATTTCGGGTAAATCCGGGGAAAGGATAATATTGACGGTTATAACTGCCGCCGATAACGACCACCACCGTATGCGAAAGCAGAGGGAAGGAATAATTTGCATAAATAAAGTCATTATCAATCGTGATAAAGCTGGCATCCAGCAGGTTATTCAGATCAGGAGACTGCCCTGTTGCGCCGCCAATTTCAAAATAATTATCAGGATCGCCTTTAATATAATAACGGTAAAGACCGGAATAAAGAATGGAATCAGAGCCGGCGCTGGGAGTAAAGAAATAGGGACGGAAAACCAGCCAATGATTTCCAAGCTGTTTAGCTAATGAGCCGGTGTAATAATAATACTCGTTGTAAGCGATGATATGGTTGAATTTTCCGCCAAAAGACAGATCCAGCAACTGAGGCAGCGACAGATAAACTTCGCCGCCGATGAGGTAATTGGGAAACAGCACGGGCTGATTCGCCCAGGCTGCATCGATATTAAAATAGATATATTTGTTTAGTACCGGCCATGCGTCGATTTCAAACTGAGACGCGTCAATACCAAAACGTTTGTTATAGTTCACTTTAGCACTGATAAAACCTAAATCGGTATCACGACCATAAAAAAGCGTTGAGTAGTTCCAGTTCTGTCCCAGATCAGAAGCATTCAGATTATTGGTGTAAGCGCCGATGGTATTGGGGCCAATCATAAATCGAGGACTCATCGCATTCAAATCAGCAACAACGCCTTTAGCAATTTCATTATTCGGCCACCGGGTGATGATGGGCTTGATAGCCTTGGCCGCCTGATAATACCGGCCGCGCTCAAAATAAATTCGTCCCTGAAGGCTTTGCAGGCTGACGTTGTCAGGCTGGATGAGCAGGCCTTGATTTAATACGTCCTGAGCCTCTTTGTATTTATACCGTTCAAGCAGCAGATAGATGAGGGAAATACGGACATCGGTATACTTTGGCGTATCCGCCAATGCACGGCGGTATTGAAAAATAGCATTGTCATACTGTTTCATTGCCGCATAAGTCTGCCCCAATACCAGACGAACATCCCCGTCTTTAGGGTATTGCCTTAAATAGTGGTTGGCGTCACGGATAAGCTTCTGATAGCGGCCCTGTTTTTGCAGACGGCGCAGATGCTGATATTCATTACGGCGTGTTTCAGCCTGCGTCACCACAGCAGGCCGTGGCGCCGGTCGCTGAGCGTAAGCAATATTGGCCTTTGCTTTCAACAGCCCTTTGTCTTTTGGGGTCATTGCCAGCCCCTGTTGAACCAATATTTCGGCATGTTTATATCGTTTTTCCCTCAATTCAAGGTTAATCAGCGACAACCTTGCTTCAACATAACCCGGGGATTCTTTTATAACAAATTCAAGATGGGTTCTTGCCTGACCATATTCGTTTTGCCCCATATAAAACTGAGCCAGCACAAAATGAACATCGCCATCATCAGGATGCTGTTTCAGATAGGTTTGAGCCTGCTCGATAGCCTGCTGTTTTTGGCCTGATTGATAGAGTTGAGTTAAGCGTTGGTATTCAGCCGCTTGCGGCGTTGGCTTTTCAATGGCTTGAATAACGGGTTTTACAGCTGCACTCAACGCTTTTTTTGCCGCCTCAACGTTCGCCCTGGCTGTTTTCAAGCCGACGTTATCGGGAGAAAGAGCCAGCCCCTGCTCAACCAGCAGTTCGGCGCGATCATAATGTTTCAATTGCAGTTCAGCATTAATCAGGTTGATTCTGGCTTCAACATAATCAGGCTTTTCTTTCAGGATAAAATTTAACTGCGGCACCGCTTGCGAATATTGCTTCTGATCCATATAAAACAGGGCTAACACCAATCTGACATCACCATTGTCAGGATGAATGTTCAGATAATCATTAGTCAGCTGAAAGGCCTGCTGTTTCTGCCCCTGTTTAAAATAAAGATTACGGAGGGTCCGGTGTACCGTTTCAACAGATTCGGCATTTAAGGTTTGTAAGGTCGGCGTATTCTGAACGGCCTGAGCATCAGCAGCATGGATGATGGAACAAACGCCCAAACCCAAAATGATGAGTCCCTTTTGAATTGTTGTTATCATTACTGCTCTCATCCCTAATCGCAAGTTATTATTAAAATACAAAAATTTTCAAGTTGCAAATAATAAAGATCATCAGATTCCAGTCTTTTTTAAACGAATCACCTGTTTTCCTGAAATAAAATCTACAATCACCAGTTCAAGGTCATTCTGAATCACCTGATGAAGTTCCGGCGCGGCATTTTCATAGATAAAACCCTTCGGCAGAATCAGCGTCAGCCCCGATATGGCCCGGGGAAGATTGAGATTAATTATCAAATGCTCATCCTCGGCACTGACATCGACTGAAACCTGATCCCTTGCAGACCACCAGTCGCCGAATTCGCTTAAGCTGCTGAACCAGACGGGAGCAACGCTGGGCAAGGCCTTGATGAACTGCTCCAGAAACCGGGGCTTTGCCCTCTCGTTATCGGGATGAATCAAGACCAGATACAAGCCTTTAAAACTACTTATTTTTTTCGCAAGCACTAAAGCTTCCGAAATACGCTTATCAATCGCCCGACCTTTTTGATCTTCCAGAGTAATCGGAAATTCATAAACAGGCATTTGAGCCTGAATCATCGAATCAATGCCGCGGTTATAATCCAGCTGGAAAGGTAAATGGCTTAATGAATCGCCTGCTGTCGTTGCAGAAGTATAATGAAAATCTGTAGCAACCAGCGCCTGCGGTAATTGCATTGGATTCTTCAAAAAACCCGGTCTGAACGATTTCAGCGGAAGTTCTGGAAAAAAATGATGCAGTAAAAAACGGGAAACTCTAAGCTCGCCTAAGATCGAACCATTATAGGTAATTGTTTCAGGAATTTCCCCAAGAATGGTATGGGTATCTACTCCACGGGTGTGCATCACATAAGGTTGATATTCGGGATAACGTTCTTTCCCATTACCCAGAGGAAATTTATTAAAATCGAAAGAATGGGACACGCCTTCACTGCTGACTTCCATTCCTGCATCAACCAAGGCCTGAATGAAAGGAAGGTTTTTCCGAGTGAAAAAAGCGAAATCGTCATCGTCCGAAATGTACTTGGTCAGAATAAAAAAAGTTCCTTTCAAATCGTTTGCCGCCAGAATATCTTTATAAGTTCCCATGCTGGCAATAGCCGCTGCGGAATCATTATCAAAAGTAAAAATAACCGTCAGTTTTTTGCCATGAGGAACCGGACTTAAGGTCACGGCGTTTGTCTGGCTTTGCCTGTAAATATTTTGAATCAGTTGCAACAGACTATCGATATGCGGTTCATAAGCATTCACATATTCTTTTGAAATGGTCTGATTGCCCCACTGCCGGCGAGAATAGCCAATTGCGAAAAATCGCCCTAAATCCAAGCCCAGCGCGTAGGCATGACCATTCTGATAATCGTTTTCGATAATGGCCGGCTGATTGTTTTCAAACACGGCCAGCGGTGCCCGTCGAGGTTTGACATAAACCGCGTTGGCAAAGGTTCGGTGTTTTGCGTCGCCAACACGCAGGCTTTTTTGCTCGGGATACTGAAAGTTATGAATCAAAGCTGTATCCCGGTTAAATTGAATGGTAGAAAGTTTAACATTATTAATAGGTTTGGACTGACTCAGTCCGAATACGCCGTTTAAAGGCTTCGCAATCAATCCTTGAACCACTAATGTTCCGCCCTGCTTAGGAAATTCAGCAAGCGCAGCTGTCTCATTTTCAGGCAAACCGATGGTTGAAGGATACACCAGCACCAGCTTATGCTTTAACGCTTTACGGTAGTCTTTTGTCACAATGAAAGGTATTCCAGCTGCTTTCAGGCCATGAATCAAATCCAGCCAATAAGAATTATCATCGGTCAGCAAAACAGCCAACCGGCTTTCACTGCCCTGTTCAAACAGCTTATACTCAGTCGATTTCACCTCTGGCATCGTCGTTTTTTTCTCGGGGCCGGACAGGCCGGGGAAAATATACACCCTGTCCTTTGGAACAGCATAACTTGTTGCGTCAGGATGTTTAAGATAATAAGGTGCCAAAAGCTTGCTGGAATAGATGTAATAAAAACCTGCCAGTATTAATACAGCAAACAATGCTCTGAAAACAACCTTAAACATAATTTCATCCTTAAAATAGCTGTTCTCAATCAAATGACCATACCAGCCCGGGAAAAACCATTTTATCTTGATATCCAGCATCCGGCAATTCGGAAAAATTTGCAGTCTACAAAATCCAGATGCTAGACTTGCCTCTTTTTAAGCGGACAAAACATGGGTTTTTCAAACGAAGTAATACTGGAACAAAGCTGGAAACTTGAACTTCATGATGAGTTTGAGAAACCTTATATGCAGAAACTGAAAACCTTTCTGCAAGATGAAAAAAAGGCTAAAAAAAACATTTACCCTCCTGGGAAAGATATTTTTAACGCATTTAAGTACACGCCTTTTGATAAGGTCAAAGTCGTCATTCTCGGGCAGGATCCCTACCATGGCCCCCATCAGGCGCATGGGCTTTGTTTTTCGGTTCAGTCAGGCGTACGCATTCCGCCCTCGCTTCGTAATATTTATAAGGAACTTGAACAGGATTTAAATATCAGGCCGGTCAACCATGGCTGTCTGATCTCCTGGGCAAAACAGGGGGTTTTGCTGTTAAATGCCGTGCTGACCGTTGAAGCAGGACAGGCGAATTCGCATCAGGGCAAGGGATGGGAGCAATTTACCGATCAGGTTATCGCCCGGCTGAATGCCCGTGAACAACCGGTAATTTTTGTGCTTTGGGGCAATTATGCCCAGAAAAAAGGCGCCTTTATTGATCAAAACCGCCATGTTGTCCTGAAATCACACCACCCGTCTCCACTCTCGGCTTCAAGAGGTTTTTTTGGCAACCATCATTTTTCAAGCATTAACAGGATCCTCCTGTCACAGGGAATGACGCCCATCGACTGGCAGCTTCCGGAGTCAGCGGAGGCATGTTTTGATTAGGGAAAACGCAAGCCCTGCGCCGCGAGCCAACATAAAGGCGGAATAGGCGAGCCAGAGGCCATGATTTCCAATGCCCTGAGTGAGATACCAGAGCGGAAAAAAAACCAGCAGGCTTGCTGCCAGCATGGTATTTCTTAAACTTTTTGACCAGGCAGCACCGATAAAAACCCCATCCAGTAAAAAGCCGGGAGCAGAGAGCAGCGGCAAGGCAATCACCCAAGGCAGAAACACCCTGGCCTCCTGCTGCACGGGCTTAATAGAGGTCAGCAAATGAATAAACGGCTGTCCAAAAACGGCATAAAGCAGCGTAAAAAGCAGCGCAATCACCAGACTCCAGCGGCCGCAATCAAGCAGCGCCTGTCGAAATGCCCTGTCATTTTTCTGCCCTACAGCCTCCCCAATCAACCCTTCGGCTGCAATCGCAAAACCATCCAAGGCATAGCTGGTCATCAGCTGAAACTGCATCAAAAGGCTGTTGGCAGCGACCACTATCACCCCCAGACTGGCGCTCTGCCGGGTAAAAAATGCCGTTGTCGTTACAAGAACAAGGGTACGGATAAAAATATCCCGGTTAAGGCCAAACAGTTTTTTCAGTTTTTCTCTGGCAAAAATCGCTTTAACATCAGGAAAACCATGCTGTTTCAAAAACTGTAAATATATAAACCCCAGACCGGCCATCATTCCAAGGCTTTGGGCGATTAGATTAGCCGCAGCTACTCCCTCAGCCGTCAGATGAAAATGTCTCACCAGAACAAGATCAAGAATCATCGCCAGCCCATTGATGAACATCAGCAGCATCAGGGGCGTTGCCGTATTTTGCCGACCAAAATAAAAACCGAAAATGACATAATTCATCAGTGTCGGCAAGGCGGCATAAATCCTTATATCGAAATAGCCGGCAAGCTTTGCTTCCACCTGCGGTTTTGAATGAATCAGCATCAGCAGGAGATCTTTCAGAAACGGCGCGGCTATCAACAGCAACAATGCAATCATCAGGGCAATAAAGGCGGATTGATAGAAAATATAAGGATGATCCTGTTCCTGTGCGGCCAGCGCTGTGGTTGACATCCTAAGAAAACCAAAGCCCCAGAAAATAATATCAAAAGCCATCGCCCCCAGCGCAACGGCAGCCATATCATCAGCCCTTGCCCAGTGACCGACCACCGCCGTATCGACCATCCCAAGCAAAGGAACGCTCAAGTTTGATAATATCATCGGCCAGGCCAGCCGCCATATGCGTGAAGACAGTAAATGATTTCCCATCATAGAGAACGCTTAAATACTTTTTTGAAACAAAAAATATTATACGCCCAGTCAACTTCAAAATGCTATGTTTTAAAGTTGATTGACTATAGAACAAAATCGCTCGAAAGAATTTTTCCGGCCATTGCATTTCGCTGATTCTGGCCTATAATTTTACTAAGTAATACCAAAAAAATCTCCCAGGGAGTCTAAAGATGACGAGTAAAAATATGGATATGCTCCAGTCTTTCAGCCAGGCATTTGCAGCAACCGCCAATTATGCCTACCTGCTGGACAAAGATGGCCACCTCATCGCCTGTAACCATAACCTGCTTCATGCTTTAAAACTGGAAAAAATTTCTACCACTGCCGTTGGCGCCATCTATCAACTATTTCTTGAAAACAACTTCGGCAACCCCGAGCAACTGAAATTGCTGAAAAAAACCGATATTGATTGCCTGATGAGCAGCCAGCCATTGAAATCTCCGGAGCCGGAACCGCTTTGGCTCCATAAAGAAAAAACACACTGGTTTGAAATACACAGAACACCGCTGCTGGATAAAAAAAATGCGCCTCTGGGATTGATGGTCGAACTGGTGGATGTCAGCGACATGCTGCATCTTCATGAACAGCTTGAAAAAATCAGCGCCGAGCTAAAACGAAGCAACGCTAAAGCCGGCGGTTCCATTCCAATTCAAAGCGATAAGGAACGGCATGAAATACAGTTTTTTGAATCACCGAAAGTGTTGTTAATCGAAGACGATGAACTGGCGCAAAAGGCTGCAAAAACGGCCATGCTCCACTGTAATTT
>FYBJ01000811.1_pt1 | contig 12331 bp, 10 predicted proteins | sample 1134611 | NCBI WGS metagenome assembly FYBJ01 (sample SAMEA104116008, study PRJEB20421) | marine metagenome | isolation source: marine | reverse complement strand
AGGAATATCCGCGCCTGGGCGGGTGAGATGGATGGGGACGGGTTGGATGCCATCGTGAGCAACACGTCCGGGTGCGGCACGACCGTGAAGGACTATGGGTTCATGTTCCGCAACGCGCCATTGGCCGAAGACGCCGGACGGGTCAGCGAGATCGCCATGGATGTGTCCGAGCTTCTGATGAAGCTGGACCTGCCCGAGGGCGAAGACAAGGGGACGGTCGTTGCCTATCACGCGGCGTGTTCGCTTCAGCATGGGCAACAGATCAAGACCTATCCCAAGGACTTGCTGAAACGGGCGGGGTTTGCCGTTGTCGAGCCGGCCGACAGCCATTTGTGCTGTGGATCTGCCGGAACCTACAACCTGATGCAGCCCGAGATTTCGCAACAGCTCAAGGAGCGCAAGGTGCGTAGCCTGGAGGCCAAACAGCCCGATATCATCGCTGCCGGGAATATCGGCTGCATGATGCAGATCGGCGGGGGAACAGACGTGCCAATTGTTCATACAGTTGAATTGCTGGACTGGGCGACGGGTGGCCCGCAACCGCCGGCGCTGACGGCCGAGGGCAAGCGGGCGCCCGATATTCCGATCCTGCGCTGATCCGGCGGCCCGAACCCGACATGGTGCTGCCGCAATTCCGCCCGGCGGCGTTGATATTTGGTGGGCAAAGACATGTGGAGGATCGCCCCGTGGGCCGGATTTTGACGCTTCTTCTGACTTTGGCCCTTGCCGGGGGCGCCTGGGCGCAGGACACTGGCTTGCGCCAGATGAATACCGGTGAAGACAGCAAGGGCTGGGGCGGTGTCGGTCGGTTGGAAATCGGCGGGCGCAGTTTTTGCACCGGCTCGCTGATTGCGCCTGACCTGGTGCTGACGGCGGCGCATTGCCTGTATGATCGCAAGTCAGGCCTGCCCATCGACGCTGCCAAGATCGAATTCCGGGCCGGGTGGCGCAATGGCCGGGCCGAGGCCTATCGATCCGTGCGCCGGGCGGTGGTGCATCCCGATTATCAATACACCGCACAGGGCGGCGCCAAACGCGTCTTGAATGATCTTGCGGTCCTGCGATTGTATCGGCCGATCCGCAACACCACGATCATCCCGTTTGAAACTGTCGGGCGCATTCGGAAGGGCGCACAGATCGGGGTGGTTTCCTATGCGGTTGGCCGCGAGGACGCGCCTTCGTTTCAGGAAATGTGCCGCGTTCTGGGCCGCCAGCAGGGAGTTTACGTGATGTCCTGCAGTGTTGATTTCGGAAGCAGTGGCGCGCCGGTGTTTGCGTTTGTGGATGGCGCGCCGCGTATTGCCTCGGTGGTGTCGGCCAAGGCCGAGATGCAGGGGTCCAAAGTGTCTTTGGGCATGGGGCTTGACGGTCCTTTGGAGGCGCTGCTGGCAGAGCTGGACGAGAACCGGCCGGTTGCCATCAAGCGACTGAGTGCCGAGGAAGACCGGCGCAGCACCGGGGCGAAATTCGTGCGCGCCGACGGGGGTTGAATCCGCCCGATCCTTTCCCAAATATGCTGTATCGGGGCGCCGGTTACCGGGCTCCGGGATGGTGGTCTGTCCCGCAGGGAAGGCCGCACGAAGCAACAACTGCTATCGCTCATGATGGAGGATAAAACATGCGCAGTTTTGATTTTGCACCGCTGTATCGGTCGACGGTCGGGTTTGACCAGTTGGCCAACATGATGGATCGCGTCCTGTCCAACGAAGTTGGGCAGTCAAGCTATCCGCCCTACAATATTGAAAAAACCGCCGAAGATGCCTATCGGATATCGATCGCCGTAGCCGGTTTTTCGGCCGATGATCTGTCGATCGAAGTCAAGGAAAACGCGCTGGTTGTGACCGCGCGCAAGGCCGACGATGATGATGACAGCAAAACATTGCATCGCGGCATCGCCACCCGTGCCTTTGAGCGCCGGTTCCATCTGGCGGATCATGTGCGCGTCACCGGGGCAAGCCACGCCGACGGGATGCTGCATATCGATCTGGAACGTGAGATCCCCGAGGCGCTGAAGCCGCGCCGCATTCAGATCGCCCGCGCGGACCAGCCGCAGATCGAGAAGGATGTGGTGGACGCTAAGGCGGTCAACTGACCCCTGTTCCCTATCACGTAGTCGCGCGCGCCGGGTTCCGGCGCGCGTTTTTGATGGTCTGAACGGTTGCGGATCCAGCGGGGATCGGACAGTGTTTGCCGGTAACTGCTGAACAAGGCAACGATCCCTGTGAATCTGGCCGCGCTGCGATCCGCGAATTTCCGAACCTATGTGACCGGCAGCATTTTTGCGCTGCTGGCGATCTGGATGCAGCGTGTGACCATTGGCTGGATCGCGTGGGACATGACCGGTTCATCCAGTTTTGTCGGGCTTGTCGCCCTTGTGCAATTTTCGCCGGCGATCGTCTTGTCACCCCTGTTCGGGGTCTGGGTAGATCGGCTGGACGTGCAGCGCGCGATCATTGTTGTGCAGTGTGCCAATTTCGGAGTGATGGCGGGCTTTTTCGGGTTTTACGTGATGGGATGGCTGACACCGGTCACGATGATTGTCCTGACCCTGATTTCCGGCATTGCACTGGCGGCCAACCATCCGATGCGCATGTCGCTGTCGCCCAGGTTGGTGCCGCGCGGCATGGTGGCCTCGGTGGTGACGATCGTGGCGATCAATTTCAACGTCGCCCGAACGCTGGGCCCGGCGCTGGGGGGCGTGTTGATTGCCTGGCTGGGTGTCGGTGCAACGCTGTTGGTTCAGGCGGTGCTGATTGTGCCGTTCATATTTGCCCTTGGTCGGCTGGAGGTGCGACCAAGCCGGAAAGAGGGGGTATCGCAGGAGCCGTTTGGCAAGGCGTTGGGGCTGGGGCTGTTGCAAGTCTGGAACAACGCCGTCATCTGGCGCGCCATGGTGATCGGCGGGGCGCTGGCAACCGTGGCGCGCGGTGTGCTGGAAATCCTGCCGCCTTTGGCGGATGGTGTGTTTCAACGCGGCCCGGAGGGGTTGGGTATCTTGCTGACCGCGACGGGGTTGGGCGCCGTTTGTGGTGGATTTTTCAAAGCCGTTCTGCCCCCGCAATCCCCCGGCAGCGTTCCGATCCAGACGCAGGTGGTGATCGTTCTGGGGCTTTTGATGGTGGCGGCTCTGGGCGCGGTATCGGCGTGGCCGGTGGCATTGGGCATCGCCGCGGGCATTGCCTTTGTCACCACGCTGTCCGCGATTTCCATGCAGACCGCGATCCAGATGGAACTGGAAGACGACATGCGGGGGCGTGTGATGAGCCTTTGGGCCGTGGTCGTTGCCGGGGGAGCGTCGATCGGGGCCGGTGCCCTGGGGGTTGCCGCGGACATCATAGGGTTTCAGGAAACGCTGGTCTTTGCGGGGCTTGTCGCCTCTGCCGGGCTGGGGCTTTATCTGGTTGCAATTCGGCTGCGCGGGTAAGGCGCGGCCTGGAGCCAGAGTGCATGATCACGTACACAAGCAAATTGTTAACATCATTGGCCTAGCCTGCAAGCCTTCAGGGAGAGCATGGCGTTGATGACACCGGCCCAGATCGAAACCGTTCAAACCAGTTTTGAGGCGGTGTTTCTTCGGAAAGCGGAAATCGCCGGTGCGTTCTATGCGCATTTGTTCCGCGCCATGCCCGAGGCGCGCGAATTGTTCAGCCGGGACATGCATCATCAAAGGGAAATGTTTGCCAGCATGTTGGCAATTACCGTGCGCTTGCTCAACCGTCCGGGCGAATTAAACGAGGTCGTTGACCGGCTGGCTCAGGTGCATGGCAGGTTCACGATCGCGCCGGATCAGTTCGCCCTGGCCGGAACGGCGATTGTCGCGGCGTTTCGCGACGTTCTGCAAGACCGGTTCACGCCCGATGTGGAACAGGCGTGGAAACAGGCAACGCAAGAGCTTGTATCCCGCGTTGCCCGCCAATTGCCGGGTTAAACCGACATGCAGATGTATTTCATCTCCAGATAGTCATCGATGCCATGATGGCTGCCTTCGCGCCCCAAGCCGGATTGTTTGACACCGCCAAAGGGGGCGACTTCGGTCGAGATGATGCCGGTGTTAACGCCGACGATGCCGTATTCCAGCGCCTCGGCAACCTTGTAAACGCGGCTGAGATCCCTGGCATAGAAATACGAGGCAAGGCCGAAGATCGTGTCACATGCCATGGCGATCACTTCGTCTTCGTCGTGAAACTTGAACAGCGGGGCAAGGGGGCCAAAGGTTTCATCTCTGGCAAAGGCCATGTCCGGGGTCGCGCCGGTCACGATGGTCGGCTGAAAGAAGGTGCCGCCCAGTTCAGACGGGTTGCCACCCAGGATGACCGTGCCGCCCTTTGCCGTGGCGTCGGCAATATGATCCTGTACCTTGTCCACGGCTTCGCTGTTGATCAGCGGGCCAAAAACAGTGTCATCTTCCAGCCCGTCGCCGACCTTCATGGTCGCAACCCGCGCCTTCAGCTTGGCGGCAAAGGCATCATAGACACCGGCCTGCACATAGATCCGGTTGGCGCACACACAGGTTTGGCCGTTGTTGCGGAACTTGCACAGGATCGCGCCTTCGACGGCGGCATCCAGATCGGCGTCGTCAAACACGATGAAGGGCGCGTTGCCGCCCAGTTCCATCGAGCATTTCATCACGCTGTCCGCGGCCTGGCGGAGCAGGATGCGGCCCACCTCGGTGGAGCCGGTAAAGGTGAGCTTGCGCACGGAGTCGTTTTCGCAGAATTCCTTGCCGATGTCGCTGGCGCGCGAGCTTGGCAGGATGTTCAGAACCCCGGCCGGAATGCCCGCCCGGTCCGCCAGCACCCCCAGAACAATGGCCGACAGGGGCGTTTCCGCCGCCGGGCGGGCCACGAACGCACAACCCGCCGCCAGCGCTGGCCCGGCCTTGCGGGTAATCATCGCGTTGGGGAAATTCCACGGCGTGATCGATGCCGCCACGCCGATGGGCTGTTTGAGAACCGTGATCCGCTTGTCGCGCTGGTGGCCCGGAATGGTCTCGCCATAGATGCGCTTGGCTTCTTCGGCAAAGAATTCGATAAATGACGCTCCGTAGCCGATTTCGCCCACGGCTTCGGACAGGGGTTTGCCCATTTCGGCGGTCAGGATGATGCCCAGGTCCCGCTGGTTTTCGATCATCAGGTCGAACCATTTGCGCAAGACGGCGGCGCGTTCCTTGCCGGTCCATTTCGCCCAGTCCTTCTGGGCGGTTTCGGCGGCGGCAATGGCCTGGGCCGCCTGCGCCCGGCTGATGTCGGCGACGCTGGCGATCACGTCGCCGCGCGCCGGATTTGTGACATCGAAGGTTGCGCCGTCTTCGCCGTCCACCCAACGACCGTTGATATAGGCGCGGGTTTCCAGCAGGGTCGGATCGGCAAGGAGGGATTTCAGGTTCGTGGTGGTGTCGAGCATAACGGACTCCGGTGTTGGCGTGTCGGTGCGACCATTTTTGATCAAATTCAACTTGTCAAGCAAATCAGAAACGAGAGCGAAGAACGGGAGCGATTCATGGATCTGGATGATGCCTATGCAAATGCCGCCTACATCACGAATGCGGAGGCCTATCCGCCGCGCTGGACCCAGGCGGCTGCGGCGTTTCGTGCCCGCCACGGCGGCGAATTGGCTGTGCCCTATGGCGAAAGCACGCGTCAGGCGTTTGATTTGTTCCGGCCCGAGGGTATCGCCAGGGGGGTGTTCGTGTTTGTCCACGGTGGTTACTGGCTAAAATTTGACCGCAGCTATTGGTCTCATCTTGCCGGGGGGGCGTTAAGGCATGGCTGGGCGGTGGCGATGCCGTCCTATGATCTGGCGCCGACGGTGCGCATTTCCCGGATCACGCAGCAGGTGGCGCAGGCGGTGGCTCGGGCGGCGGCCATGGTGGACGGTCCGATCCTGCTGGCCGGGCATTCCGCAGGTGGGCATCTTGTGGCGCGGATGGCGTGCACCGGTGGTCTGCCTGAACAGGTTGCGCGGCGGTTGCGCCATGTCGTGCCAATTTCGCCCGTCGCGGATTTGCGCCCGCTGATGCGCACCTCCATGAATGCCGATCTCAGGCTGGACGATGAAGAGTGTTTTGCGGAAAGCCCTGTGTTGCTGTCGCCACAGGAGGGTGTGAAAACGACGGTCTGGGTGGGGGGCGATGAACGCCCGGCCTTTCTGGATCAGGCGCGTTGGCTGAGCGCCGCCTGGGGGTGCGATCGTATGGTTGCGGGCGGCAGGCATCATTTTGACGTGATCAATGCGCTGGCCGATGCCGGCAGCGATTTGTCGCGATTGCTGTTCGCGGCTCAGCCCGGCTGAAAGCAGGGGCGAACGTCACCGGGGGCCGGGCGGGCGTGATAGACGCCGCGTGCAATCGCCCGCGCCAGGCAGGTTGCCGCCGCATGGCCGAGCCACAGCGTGTCCGCCTGAGGATCGCCCATCGCCCGGGCATCGGTGGACAGGGCAAAGATCAGATCGCCGTCATGCGGGGTATGTGACGGAACCAGCGCGCGGGCCATGCCGTCATGCGCTGCCGTTGCCATGCGTGTGCACTGGGCCTGGGTGAGCTGTGCGTCGGTGGCAACGATGGCGATAGTGGTGTTGCGCGCATCCAGCTTTGTGGCCGGCAATGTCTCGGGCGCGGCGCGCAGGCACCCGGCCGCGCCGAATTCGTCGCCGATTTCCCAGGGAGCCGCCCAGAAATGGGCGCCGTCGGGCGAGGCATCTCCAAGCGCATTCACCGCAACAAGCGCGCCCACGGTATGGCCCGAAGGCAGGACCATGGATGCCGAGCCAAGCCCGCCCTTGTGCGAGGCCAATGTCGCGCCGGTTCCCGCGCCCACCGAGCCGAGCGCAAATGTTTCACCGGCGGCCGCAAATGCCTTGGCACCCAGGGCGCGATAGGGATTCTGCGCCCAGGTCTTGGTCCCGCCATTCAGAAGATCGAACAGGATCGCCGCCGGCACGATGGGAACAACCTGATCCCCCACGCCATAGCCGCGCCCCTGTGCGCGCAGCTCATCGGCCACAGCCGACGCCGCGTCCAGGCCAAAGGCCGACCCGCCGGACAGAACAAGTGCATCCACCTGTTGAACGGTCTTGTCGGGCGCCAGCAGATCGGTTTCGCGCGTTCCCGGTGCGCCGCCCATGATGCTGACACCACAGGTGAACGGCCCGTCCGACAGCAAGACGGTGCTGCCGGTCTTGATAGCGTCGTCCTGGGCGTTGCCCACCTTCAGGCCCGCGATATCGGTGATCAGGTTCCTGGGCCCGGTCTGCATCGATGTCTCCTGCATGTCTCGCGAAGTGACACTAGCGGGCCTGTCGTCGCTGGCAAGCGCCGGATGTCGCAAATCCGCTTGCGACGGTGGCGCGGAATCGGGCAAGGAGATGCCAGAGCGTGTGGCGATGGCGTCGCCACGCGGCCCTGTGACTTTCAGTGCCGTATGCTTGTACCCAAACAGTCCTGAACGCCGGGACCTCTTTGATCGGAGGTCAAAATGACTGCACGTCCAGAATTCTACCGCTTCCACAATGGCGAAAAGGCACCATTGCAATTTGACGATGCCGAATATGCCAGCCGGCTTTCCGGGTTGCGCCGGATCATGTCCGAAACCGGGGTCGAGGCCGCGGTGCTGACATCCATGCACAACGTGTCCTATTATTCGGGCTTTACCTATTGTTCATTCGGTCGGCCCTATGCGCTGGTGGTGACGCAGGCCGAATGCGTCACGATCTCGGCCGGGATCGACGCGGGTCAGCCTTGGCGGCGCTGTTATGGTGACAATATCACCTATACGGATTGGCAGCGCGACAATTTCTGGCGCGCGATCCGGTCTGTAACGGGCGAAGGCGCGGCCATCGGATGTGAAAGCGATCACCTGACCCTGATGCAACGCGAAAAACTGGACAGCTTTCTGGCGCCATCGCGCCTTGTGGACCTGTATGACGCCACAATGAAGCAGAGGATGCACAAATCGGTGGCCGAAATCGAGCTGATCCGCGCGGGTGCGGCCGTGGCGGATGTGGGCGGTTACGCGATCCGCGACGCGATCCGCGAAGGCGTGCGCGAGATAGACGTGGCCATGGCCGGGCGCGATGCGATGGAGCTGGAAATCGCGCGGCGTTTCCCGGAAGCGGAATACCGTGATACCTGGGTCTGGTTTCAGTCCGGGATCAATACCGATGGCGCGCACAACCCGGTCACGGGGCGCAAATTGCAGAGGGGCGATATCCTGTCACTGAATACGTTTCCCATGATCTCGGGCTATTATACCGCCCTGGAGCGCACGTTGTTCGTGGGCGAGGTGGATGCGGCGTCGCTGGAGTATTGGCAGGCCAATGTGGGCGCGCATGAGCTGGGCATTTCCTTGCTGAAACCGGGGGCATCCTGTGCCGAAGTGACACATGCCATCAACGCGTTTTTCGAGGAACGCGACATGCTGCAATACCGGACCTTCGGGTATGGGCATTCCTTTGGCGTGTTGTCGCATTACTATGGCCGCGAGGCCGGTCTGGAACTGCGCGAAGATATCGACACGGTGCTGGAGCCGGGCATGGTGATCTCGATGGAGCCGATGTTGACCATCGCCAACGGTCAGCCGGGCGCGGGCGGGTATCGCGAACATGATATCCTGGTGATCACCGAAGACGGGAATGAGAATATCACCGGATATCCCTATGGGCCCGGTTTCAACGTTGTGGGGTGAACCGGTTGGGAAGAGGGCGCGCCCCTCTTCCCGAACCCGGTTTTCGCGCACTTCCCTTTGTCTTGCGCATTTGCAACACTCTGAGCGAATTGCAGACGGGTTGATGTAAATGGGCGTAACATTCCCCATATCTGACCCAACTGGTTGATAAAAGGGAGTGTTTGATGGCTGATTTTGATGCCCAGGTGCGCGAATCTCAGGAACAGGTGGCTGCGGCGCAGGCCAAGATCGCCGAATTGACCACCCGGATCGAAACCGCGCGGGCCAAGATAAAAACCGGCGACGATATTGCCATAGACATCGAAAACGCCTCGTTGGACGATGTGCATGCCCATACCGACGTAATGAACGCCAACATTGCCGAACTGATCATGGGGCTGGACGATGTGACATCGGCCTTTTCCAAGGATTTCGACGAAATGCGCGACAAGACCGGCTGGGAGAGCTTTGTCGGTGTCTTCAACCGCGCGAAATCGGAATCGATGCGGCAGGACCGTATTCGCACCGCCAGCATCGACGACAAGCTGCAAGACCTGATTGCAAAGTCGGATGTGATCACCCGGTTGCTGGAAGATCAGCTGGCAGTCTTGAACGAGCAGAAAAGCCGGGTTGAAACCAATCTGACCGAGACTCTGGACGAACGCGAGGTCACGGTGGGCGCCCTGGAAACGGTTCGGGCCGAGATCCTGACGATGGATCCCCGGATCATCGCGCTGGAGAACAAGATTGCGGTGGAACAGGATGCCGCCGCGCGAACCAAGCTGGAAAGCGAACTGGCCGAGCTGAACGCCGGTTACAACGCGCTGGTGCAGGACGAACAGGTCAAGCTGGCCAAGTCGCAAACGCTGGAACGCTATATTGAAAAGGGCAAGACCTGGATCGATTCGCTGCAAAACCAGGCGGCCACACAGATGGTGCTGATCAACAAGCTGCAAACCGATACCAGGCAACGGGTGGTTCTTTATGATGCGCTGACCAAATCGCTGAAGACGGCGCAACAACAGGATGTGGCGCACCGGATCAACGAAATCGGGGTCGAGACCGACAAGGAAGCCCAGGCCAGCATGGCGGCGATCGGCACGGCGACCAATCAGCGTATGGCCGACATGATGGAAGCCCACGAGGAACACATGGTCTATGCGCGCGATGTTCTGGAGGCCAAGGCCAAGGCGGATGAACGCTTTGCCCGCCGATTCCAGAAGATTGTCGAGAAACACGACAAGAACCTTTATGGCGCCTGATCGCCTGTGGCGGACACAGACATGAGCGACACAACCCGGGACCACAAGGCGCTCTTGGATACCTATGCATCGCGGCGGTATTTCCGGAAATTCGAGCGCATCACGGATCACCTGACCCGGGTTGCCGGAACGCGGGCGGCCGAAGGCGCGCTGAGCGATCTGGATGTGTCCGTCATGACGCGCTATCTGCGGGCCATCAGCCACACATTCCGCGCGCTCAGCATGAAATACCTGCTGGTTGGCCGTGAAACGGGACGGTTTTTCGGATCTCTGTCCTTTGATGCGGTGGAAAGCGGGTTTCCGGTGTTCAACGAGCTTCTGGTCATGGCGAATGACGCACAGCAGGCTCAGACCCATCTGCGCAACATGCCCTCGTCCGAAGACCTGAAGGACCAGATGCTGCGGATCATCATCGGCGAATGCGAAATCCCGACAAGGTTGCAATTCGCGCTGTCCCAACGGCTGTATTACGAAGAGTTGCTGCGCGGCGATCTGTTCTGGGCGCAGAACCATCCCCAGGTCGAGTGGATCGAGAACAAGGAGGATCGGCGGCGATATCTGTTGCATTGGGCGGTGTACGACAGTCAGGTCAATCTGCCGACGATCTATCTTCTTGAACTGGAAGACAGCGGGCGTGTGGCGCTTCCCAAGGACGAACGGCGCTGGCCGGAAGTGCAGGCACATCTCATGGCGCAAAGCCTGGGCGGGCTGAAGCTGGTGACGATTGCCCGCGGGTTTGACGAGAGCTTTGACGATCTGCACCCCAAGCGCCTGCGCCGGTATCACGTTGGCCCGATGTATTCGAGCGCGTTCACGCGTCAATCGGGGCCGTTGCGCGACGTTCTGGAACAGGCCCGCGCGCCCGAAGGCGAAGATTGGGCGCTGGCATGGACGGTGGAGGAGCTTTTGTCAGAACGGGTGAAGGAAGAGCGGGCCGGGTGGTTTTCCACCGTGGAGCGCGAGGTGTTTGCACTGGATCCGTTTTCGGGCCGGAGCGTGGATACCGGCGCAACCCGCATGGAGCGCGCGATCATCGTGCCGCAACGCCCGTTTCAGGTGCTCGAAGAGCTGAACCCCCCCGGTTTCGCCAGCGTGCGAAAATATGTGGTGAGCCCTCGGGGACAGGTGCTGAGTTATTGAATGGCCCGCGCGCGGGCCATGCCTGCGGCGCGAGTATTTATTGGCAAAATGAAGAATGGGGTCTTGAGAAATGAGCCTGACCAGCGATCAGATGGAGCTGCGGGAAGAGGACATTCGCAAGCACTATGATGCCGCTGTGGCCTTGTTGGACGGTTTTGATCATACCCCGCGCATCGCCAAGGCAAAGACAGCGGACAGGACGCAGGAACGCTCGCCCGGAATTGCCGGGCGTCGGCGGTTTCGGTCCACCACGCCGGGGCTTGTCACCCGGTCCACGGCCCGACCCGAAGGGGTGCATCTGGTTGCCCGGGTGGAGGGCGCGGACGGGGGCGATCCGCTGGTGTCTCCGGTGCAGGCCAACGTTTTGCACGGGTTGCGCCGTGCCCTGGCAATTGCGCTGGCGGTCGGCGAAACCTTTTCGGAGGCGTCGGGGCTGGGTGGTTTGAAGCGCGACAATCTTGCCGGGTCGCTTGGTGGTGATCGCAAGACCGAATTCAGCGAATTGCTGAGCGCCGAGGCGCTTGTGGTGGCGCATGTCTTTGCCAATGCAACCGCGTTTCTGCTGGCGCCGCATATCGGCGAAACCCCGGTCGAGGTGGGCGAGGTTGAGGAGGTGCTGACCGACAATGCGCAGGTGGCGTTGCATGGTGTGCTTTGGGAACTGGATCAGGATATTGCCGCACATGTCAGCGATGAAACGCGGCTGGTGGCATGTGTCTGTGCCTTTGCCGAGCAAGTGATGGAAAAGCTGGCCCTGCGTGCCCAGAGTGCCGGAAGGCTGGCGGGGTTTACCGGGGCGAGCTGGCGTATCGAGGCGGATGATCTGACGATCAATGGGTTCATGCCGGCGCGGGCTGTCCGGGGTACGACCCTGACGATGACATTCAAGAAGCCCAACGAGGTTGTCGGAAATCATATCGCAAAATACCAGGCGATGCGCCTGTCCAAGATGCTGATGGCGTATGATTTTGACCGCAAACTGAACCCGTTTGCCGAACTTGGCGGCTTTATCTTTACTTTCATGGGGGATGGCAAACCGGGGACGGGCAAGACAACGTTGATCCAGATGATGGCGGGGCTGATCAACGACTATTGCCAGGTGGCGGGGTATCCGTTCCGCTATCAGAACCTCAGCACCGACAATATCGACAGCTATCAGGGAAAGTCGGGCCAGAACGCCAAGGCTTTCATCAATGCAATAATCGATCCGATGGTGATCGGTTTCGGTACGATTGACGATATCGATCAGTTGGCGGGCAAGCGCGGCGA
>FYBJ01000699.1_pt1 | contig 12331 bp, 10 predicted proteins | sample 1134611 | NCBI WGS metagenome assembly FYBJ01 (sample SAMEA104116008, study PRJEB20421) | marine metagenome | isolation source: marine | reverse complement strand
GGTGATACTACCATTGAAATTGATACGATTTTCAAGGAAGTATTTATAAAATCGAAGGAAATTTTTGTTGAGAGTCACGGATTCTTTGATCCTACCGTTGGAAGTTTGGTGAATGCCTATGGATTTGGACCCAAAAAGACTGAATTGGATCTGACTCAAAATCAAATTGATTCGATTATGAATTTCGTCGGACTTGATAAAGTAAGTCTGAAGAATAGCCAAATTATAAAATCGAATTCTAATGTTTATCTGGATTTTAATTCGATTGCTAAAGGTTTCGGAATTGATTTGGTCGCACGGTTTTTTGAAGATCAGGGGATCAATAATTACTTAGTTGAAATTGGAGGAGAAATTCGGACCAAAGGAGCAAAGGAAGAAGGAAAACCTTGGGTGATTCAGGTTGTGAATCCGGTTGATGCCGACAACAATGGCGGTTATACCAAAATCAATTTGTCAGATAAATCCATGGCTACATCTGGTAATTACAGAAAGTTTAGAATTGCCGACAAAGGTACAAAATATGTACATACAGTAAATCCGAAAACAGGATTAGCTCAGGAAAGTAATTTGTTAAGTGCTTCTGTTATAGCGGCCTCAGATTGTGCTGATGTCGATGCCTATGCTACGGCAATTATGGCTATGGGGTTAGAAAAAGCAAAGGTGTTTTTAGAAAAGCGCCCTGATTTAAAAGTGATACTAATTTACAGTGATTCAAATAACGAATTAAAGGAGTATTCCAATCTAAATCAATAGTGTAAACAACTGAATATTTGGTCGATTCAAATGGTTACATCAGCTATTCTGAATATTCAATCCGTAATTAATTTCGTTACTTTGTAATTCCAAAAATAAAATTGTTCCATTCCATGAAAAAAGTATTTGTGCTTCTCGGTTTACTATTTTCAATTTTTTCATATGCTCAGACCAATGATGAAATCGCTGGTGTGTATTTGAAAAGAGCTAGGAAGGTAATCGAAGAAAGCATAGATTTTAAAGAAGCTAAAGTACTTTACGAAAAAGCAATGCGATATGTCGACTCTGTGAAAACATCCGACATGGCGATGTTAGGAGCCCGAATCTATTATGAGTTGGAAGAGTACAAAACCGCTAAACGATTATCTAAAAAGTATTTCGCTTTGGTGAAGAACCGAAAAAGTGAGGAATACGAGGATCAATTGGAGCTTGCGATTTTAATCACCGAAGAACTCGAACAACAGGAAGAAGAACAAAAGCGACTGGAAGAAGCACGTATTAAAAAAGAAAAGGAAATTAAGTTCATAGATTCTCTAAAAACCGAGTGGCGATCAAAAGCCAAATCAATGGTTCTGCCTTTTGATGGTATCGATGCGTTCAATAAATATCAAGTTGCAATTTACAGATTCAAGGGAAAAGTAGGTCTATTAAGTGATGTGGGTGAAATTATTGTAGAGGCCAATGATTTTGAAGATGTCGTTTCGTTTGATGGTATCTTTATTTTTAAGGATAAGGCCAATGAACCCTCAAAATTATACTATTACAACATGTCAACATCAGAAGGATTTGATATTCCGGCCTTGTCAACGTTTAATACATTATCTACTCATTACGGAACCGTAATGTTACCTAGAGCAAATGGACAATTGGTTACTTATCCGAATAACTCGTATGAACCCTTTATTTTCGATTTGAATACCAGATCATTGGTCCGTTTAGAGAATCAGAAAGAGTTATTTAAAAGTCTTCGCAAGTCCGATGCTATCGATAAATACAATAATGATGGTGAGGTGAAAAAGGACAAAACATGGTATACCTTTGGTGGTCATCTTGGCGGTGGAGTTCATCCATTATATGAAGAAAACTATGTATTGAGTGGTTTCCTATTTTCTATTGATGGTACTTTCTTCTCTGCAAAAACCGATTATCAATATATCGGTCCATTTTACAATAATACGATGCAGGCCATCCAAGGGAATGAAACCATTTGGGTGAATCAAAATGGAACGAAAATCAGCTCAGTAGAAGACCAATCTAAAGAATATTCAGGAGAATCAAGAGTGGTTAAAACTGATGGAGGTTTCCATATCATGCAAGGAGATAAGATTGTTTTAGGAGATGATAAATTGGAAACAATTGAAGATTTTGTCGCCCGATTCTTTAAAAAGTGATATCAGCTTATTTGAATACGACAGGAAGGATTTCTCCTTTCTGTAAGGCATACCGTTCTAGTAAATCTGGAGCGATTTTTTTTGTGTAGTCAACTTCTTCAACTGTAAACCCAGCTTCACGAAGTCTATCGAAATAATCAAGACCGTAAACGCGAACATGATCGTACTGCCCGAAAATCCGAGTGCGTTCTTCTTTATCGGCGATACTGTCATCTTCAAAAGTTTCTTTTCGATTTATATCCTGTGGTATTTGGAAAATTCCCCATCCACTAGGTTTCATCACGCGGTATAGCTCTGTCATGGCCTTTTTATCATCAGGAATATGTTCCAAAACATGATTACAGAAAATGACATCAAATTGATTGTCTTCGAAAGGTAGGTTACAGATATCTGCCTTAACATCCGCCAGGGGAGAATCCAGATCAGAAGTTAAATAATTTAAATTCTTTTGTTTTCGAAAGCGCTTATAAAAGCATTGTTCGGGGGCAATGTGAAGTACACTTTGTTGCTTTTCTTTTTCGAAAAAATCGGTTTCTTCTTTTAGATACAACCACATCAATCGATGTCTTTCTAATGAAAGGGTAGAAGGTGACAAAGCATTCAGACGTTGGTTTTGGTAACCATAAGGTAATAGTTTACGAAAGCTTTTACCGTCGATAGGATCGATGAATCTATTACCTTTTAAATAGAGAACAAATAGAGGTTTTACCCAATAACTTACCTTGATTAACCAAGGTCTTGGAATCGTATTCAGTATGAGTTTGAATAGTTTCATTTAAACCACTAATGGTTCTTTTCGAAAAGACTCTTCTTCGTCACTTTCAATTCCTAAAGCCTCGTAGATATATTTGAATGTAGAAAGTAATTCAGGTTTACCGTCAACTATGGCAACATCATGTTCGAAGTGTGCTGAAGGTTTTTTGTCTAAAGTCGTGATGGTCCATCCGTCGCTGTGCTGACGAATTTTATGAGTACCCATATTAATCATCGGTTCAATGGCAACGACCATTCCTTCAACGAACTTTTTACCGCGACCTCGTTTCCCGTAATTTGGCATTTCTGGATCCTCATGCATTTTACGACCTAGTCCATGGCCAACTAATTCTCGAACAACACCATAACCATAAGGTTCAACATATTTTTGAATAGCAAATCCAACATCGCCTACACGATTACCCAATTTGAATTCTTTTATACCGGCATACAAACTTTCTTTTGTAATGCGTAAAAGCTTTTCGGTACCTGGATCAATTTCACCAACGGCAAAAGTATATGCGTGGTCACCGTAAAAGTCATTCTTAATGGCGCCACAGTCAATAGAAATAATATCGCCTTCCTTTAGAGGTTCTGTAGTTGGAAATCCGTGAACCACCTGTTCATTTGGAGACATACAAAGTGTATTCGGAAAATCATACAATCCTAAGAATCCAGGAATGGCACCTTGAGAGCGAATAAAGTCTTCGGCAAGTTTATCCAAATATAACGTAGTTACTCCTGGTTTAACCTCCTTTGCAAGCATCCCTAGTGTTTTTGATACCACTAAGGCGCTTTCTCGCATTAATTCAATTTCTTCTTTTGACTTCGGAATTATCATTGCTTCTAATTGAACTGCAAAAGTATAAGATTATACGGACTTTTTAATCATTATCATAGGAATGCTTATAAGGCTCTCCTGAAATGATTTTTAAAATATCTTTTTCGATGGATTCTCTCGGATATTCAACGAACCTTCCTACTTCTTTTCCTCGTCGGTAAAAAATGAAAGTAGGTACTCTAATGATATTGAATCCGACTTCTAAACTATCTGGTGTTCCTTTGCTACGATTGACGGTTATTAACTCCAGATTCTTTTCGTTAAATCCAGTCTGATCAAGGATTTTGTAAAATCGAGGCGTCTCTCTTTTGCTGTCCTTGCACCAAGTACCCATGTACCCCTTAATTTTAAACTTCTTGATTTTCTTCCTGATTTTATCGATCACCACGCTATCAGTTTGGTAGTACTTGTACTCTTCATCAAACCAATATTTAAAAGAAGGATCATCAAAAGAGGCTCTATTTGCAATGCCTACAAGGTGCCCCTGTTTGTTCTTTTTTGCCGTGATTTTTTGTTGTGCTTCACAATTGAAAAAGACAAAGCACAACGCTAGAACTAGAAGTTTTTTCATGTTTATACTAAGGAGTTTTGTGTCATTTCTTTAGGTTGTGGTACTCCCATCATTTTCAAAATGGTAGGTGCTACATCTCCCAAGATACCACTTTTTATGGATGTCAACTCCTTGTCTATTAAAATCAACGGAACAGGATTTGTGGTATGCGCAGTGTGCGGACTTCCGTCAGGGTTTTTCATGGTCTCGCAATTCCCGTGATCTGCAATCAGTAAGGTAGAATACCCATGATCAAGAGCAGTAGTAACGATATCTTTTACGCAAAGATCCACAGCTTCACAAGCTTGTATTGCGGCTTCCATTACCCCGGTATGACCTACCATATCTCCGTTTGCAAAATTCAAGCAAACAAAATCCACTTCTTCATTTTCTAATTCGGGAATGATCGCATCGCGAATTTCAAAAGCACTCATTTCTGGTTTTAAGTCGTAAGTTGCCACTTTTGGTGAAGGACATAAAAGACGTTTTTCACCTTCGAATGCCTCTTCCCGACCTCCCGAAAAGAAGAAGGTTACGTGCGGATATTTCTCAGTTTCTGCAATTCGAATTTGTTTCTTACCTGCCGATTCTAAGACCTCACCAATGGTATTTTCAATGTTTTCATTATTGTAAATGACCTTGATATTCTGGAAGGTTTCATCATAATTCGTCATGGTCACAAAATACAGCGGTAATTTGTGCATATTGAATTCGTGGTTGTCGTTTTGAGAAAGGACTTCGGTTAATTGACGACCACGATCCGTTCTAAAATTGAAGAAAATAATCACATCATCATTTTCAATTTTGGCTTTCGGATTCCCATTCTCATCAACCATAATAATCGGTTTGATGAATTCATCGGTTACACCATCTTCATAACTTTTAGAAATACTCTGTGAAGCATCGATTGAGTTTTCTCCGATTCCGTTTACCAAAGCATCATAGGCTAATTTCACACGTTCCCATCGTTTATCACGATCCATTGCGTAGTAGCGACCCGTAATGGTTGCCAATTCACCGTTTGTTTTTGAAAGGTGTTTTTCGATATCCTCAATAAATCTTTTTCCAGATTTCGGATCACAATCTCTTCCATCTGTAAAAGCGTGTAAAAACACATTGTCCAAATCATATTCGTGAGCCGCATCTAATAAACCTTTCAAGTGATTGATGTGGGAGTGAATTCCACCATCAGAAACTAATCCTAATAAATGCACTTTTTTGTTATTTGATTTCGCGTATTCGAAGGTATCAACCAATACTTGCTCTTTTTGAAGTGTGTGTTCACGTACGGCATTATTAATTTTTGCCAAATTCTGATAAACAATTCTACCAGCGCCTAAATTCATGTGGCCTACTTCCGAATTTCCCATTTGTCCTTCTGGCAACCCAACATGTTCTCCATCTGTTCGCAATTGTGCATGCGGAAACTTGGTGTAAAGTGAATCAACAAAAGGTGTATTTGCATGGTCAACAGCCGATACAGATGGATCTTGTGTAATTCCCCATCCGTCTAAAATCATCAAAATAACTTTCTTATTCATGTCGAAAAATTGAGAGCTAAAATTACAAAGATTTGATAAGGAAGGTTGGGTTTTGGGTATCTTTTTGTCGAAATCCATTTCGTAGACACAGCGAAATAATCCTTTCGAAATAATCGGATTTTAACAGTCTTATTATGATGAAAATTTATAAAATCCGTAATTTTACTATCATAAAAATAAATATTCTGCAATGGATAAACATTTTGAAATCAACGAGGTTACCAAAAAGTTACCCAAACATCTGCACAAGTTTATTGTTAAGCAACCTTATGAGGAGTACACCCCTCAAAACCAGGCTGTTTGGCGATATGTGATGCGAATGAATGTAGATTATTTAAGTAGAGTTGCTCACGATTCCTATGTAGACGGATTGGATAAAACTGGGATTTCCATTGATAGCATTCCGCACATGGAAGGAATGAATCGAATTTTAAAAGAAATCGGATGGGCAGCTGTTTCTGTCGATGGATTTGTTCCGCCAAATACTTTTATGGAATTTCAGGCTTATAACGTATTGGTCATTGCATCAGAAATGAGAACAATCAATCACATTCAGTATACACCTGCTCCAGATATTATTCATGAAGCGGCAGGTCATGCACCCATTATCGCAAACCCTGAATATTCAGAATATTTAAGACGGTTTGGGGAAATTGGAAGCAAAGCGATTTCATCTTCTAAAGATTATGAAATGTATGAAGCTATTCGTTTACTATCGATTTTGAAGGAAAATCCAAATTCAACCGAAAAGGAAATTCAAGAGGCTCAAGAAAAGGTTGAATATCTTCAAAATAATATGGGCGAGTTGTCTGAAATGGCCCAAATTCGGAATTTACATTGGTGGACAGTAGAATATGGGTTGATTGGTTCACTCGACAATCCTAAAATTTATGGTGCGGGATTATTGTCTTCCATTGGCGAAAGCAAATGGTGTTTAAAAGAGGAAGTAAAAAAGCTTCCGTATAGTATTGATGCAGCCAACCAGAGTTTTGATATCACAAAACCTCAGCCTCAACTTTATGTGACCCCAGATTTTGCCTATTTGAGTCTTGTTCTCGATGAGTTTGCCAATACTATGGCGCTTCGAACAGGAGGTTTATCAGGTGTAGAAAAATTGATTGATTCAAAGGTATTAGGAACCATCGAATTGTCAACAGGAATTCAGATTTCAGGAAATTTTACCAAAGTTATCAAACATAAAAATGACAAAGTAGCCTATTTCCAAACTACTGGTCCGACAGCTTTAGCAAATCGGGATAAGGAATTAATTGGTCATGGAATCACATCTCATGCTGACGGATTTGGAAGTCCGGTTGGTAAGTTGAAAGGAATTAATTTACCGATTGAGGATATGAGTCCGAGGGATTTAAAAGCGTATGGCATTTATGAAGGTGAACACATGCGATTGGAGTTCGAAAGCGGAGTGGTTGTAGAAGGTAAAGCAATAACAGGAACTCGAGACCTTCGCGGAAAAATTTTGATCATCACCCTTGATAATTGTACGGTTACCTACGGAGATGAGGTATTGTTTCATCCAGATTGGGGAATCTATGATATGGCCATTGGTACGGATGTAATCTCAGCATATGCAGGACCTGCGGATGTTGCTTCCTTTGAAGATGTAGGTAAAGTGTCTGAAACGAAGACCGTAAAGATTACCTATTCAGATTCGGAAAAAGAATTGTTTGCGTTGTATGATCAAGTTCGAAAGCTTAGAGAATCAAATGCTGTAACTGAAGATTCGATGTCAAAAATATTCTCGAAATTAAGGTCAACATTCAATAATGATTGGTTGTTAGTTTTAGAGTTGTACGAGTTGGCATTAAGTTTTAATTTTGCAATCCAATTTGAATTGCTCGAGTATTTGGTAAAGCTTCAGGAGAAGCCAGAATACGAGCAATTGATTTCAAATGGATTACAATTATTAAACGTTAAAAAAGAGCAAGTTTAAATTATGGGATTTTTTGATTTTTTAAATGCGAATCATTCTTCAAATGAAATTAAAGAGTATTTAGAAAAAGGAGCAGTTGTCCTTGATGTTCGTACCGTGGAAGAATATAATAACGGACATGTAAAAGGTTCAAAACACATCACGTTAGCGACAGTACCCCTAAATGTGGATGAAATTAAATCATGGGGAAAACCTGTGATTGCCGTTTGTTTAAGTGGCGGAAGAAGTGGACAGGCTACTCAATTTTTATCCAATCACGGAGTCGATGTTATCAATGGTGGTCCTTGGCAGAACGTTGCTGCACTTGTGGACTAATCTTGTTTTAGGTTTTACGATTTTCCGAGTTTAATAATTATCTCCCTAGCAATATCCATTTTCTTTATCGGAATAGGAATCCTATATTCATCATTGGTCGGTCCTTTTCTTGTAATCCATTGAATGTCGAACTCCAATAATTGCATCCCGTTTGATGCCTCAATCAACTTAAGACTTTTCAATCGCCTTTGATCACTAATAAATTCGATAGTATGATTGTTGATTTTTAAAAATTTATCGAAGATTTTCACCTCCGGATTATCAACATCTTCCACTAAGTACTTGTAATTAAGTCGCTGCCGTAAATATGGAAGTAAAATAGCAAAAGGTAATGTGAATCCCAGGGCAACTAAGAAGGTTAGACCTTTTTAAAGCATCAGGCCTCCAGTACAGAGGATTGCAATTGCAAAAGCAAAATAATAGTTGTCTTCTTTTTTGTTTTTCTTTTCTACCTTAACATAATCATTCCAGAAAGATCTTTTGTATTTGAAGTGAGCTAACAGATTACTTGGTTTCATATTTTTAAAATTCTCTAAAACTGTAAATAATTATTGAACAGAATTTTAAAGGTACTAAAATCTGATATTAGGGAATGAATTTCTAAGTTTTTGAATTTTTAACTCAAGGTTTTGTTTGAAGATCTGGTGACCAATTGAATTCTCATTAAAAGGTTTGTGATGCAATCCTTTTTGGATACTGTCTACCTCTTTTAATACTGATGAAATTGTTGGGTCAATCCAGCATTTCTCAAATCGTTCCCAAATGTATTGGATTGCTATTTTGTTCGGATGGATTAAATCTTCATCATAAAACCGGTAGTCTCTCAATTCATCCATCAGAATTTCATAAGAAGGGAAATAGGAGACCTGTTCTTGCATATCAACCACCTCATGGACTGCAGCTATTAAATGCGATTTGCTTCGATTGTTTTCTAGAAGTCCATTTTTTACATGACGAATAGGCGAAACAGTAAATGCTACTGTGCTATTCGGATTGACAGATTGAACGAGGCGAATGATATTTAATAAGCTATCCTTAATCTCATGTATCGATAATAATTCCTTTTGAAATTCTTTCTGCGTAACTTTATGACAATTGGCAACGATATTGTCAGTATTCAAATGACGATATACCCAGGCTGTTCCTAGGGTGATAAAAATATGGGAAGCTTCAATAATCGAATTCCTTGTTTTGACGAGGGCCTCATTTAAATTTGAAATAGCAGATTGCTTGTCCAATCCATTCAAATTTGAGTGGGTATCAAAACTGAAAAACACCTCATTATTCAAATCAATGTCCTTTTCTGTATAGGAATATTCTTCTATTGATTTTTTAATCAAATTTTCAATCGCCAGCGAATGAAATAGAATTCCAAATGGATTTTGAACAGACTTAAATTTGAAATAGTTCAGCTTATCACCAATATTCTGACTAAAACATGATCCTAATAAAAAGATGGATGAATTATAATTCAGAAGTGGTCCTTCTGGCTTTGGAATAGAAACTTTGGTCTGTAGATTCATGGTGATTATATCACCTCAAAAATAAGTTAAATATTTTGGGGTCTATTAGACAATAAAATCTTTTGCTTTTTCAAGTGCATTAGGAATTCCAGATGGATTCTTTCCACCCGCCGTTGCGAAGAAATTCTGACCTCCGCCACCCCCTTGAATCAATTTTCCTAGTTCTCTAACAACCTGACCTGCATTATACCCTTTTTCATTCGCCAGTTCCTTAGAAATATAACAGGTAAGCAACGCTTTTTCTGGAGACGGTGATGTGGCAAATACAGCAAATAGATTGTTGTGTTTATTACCTAAAGAGAACACCATGTTTTTTATGCTATTCGGATCTAAATCTACTTTTTTCGCTAAAAATTTAACTCCGTTAATGTCTTGCATTTCTGATTCAACGGAAGAAAGAATCGCATTCGCTTTATCTTGTAATAATTGCTCTACTTGTTTTTTCAAGGCAGTGTTTTCATCTTGTAAATTTTGTAGGGCTTTAACAGGTTCTTTCGCATTGTTCAATAAATCGCGCATTTCGAAATACTGGCGATTATTTTCAAAATAGAAATCCTTTACAGCATCTAAAGTAATCGCCTCAATTCTACGGATTCCTGCCGCTACAGCACCTTCAGATTTGATTTTAAAGTGCCAAAGGTCTCCTGTGTTTTGAGCATGAGTCCCTCCACATAATTCAATAGATTGACCAAATCGAATCGAACGAACCTTGTCGCCATATTTTTCTCCAAAAAGACTCATTGCACCTTCTGCCAATGCCTCTTCTTTCGGAATATCGCGTTTTTCAATTAATGGAAGCTTTCCGGCGATTCGTGCATTGACAAAATTTTCTACATCCCTCAATTCTTCAATTGTCATTTTTGAAAAATGAGAAAAGTCAAAACGCAAATATTTTGAATGCACCGCACTACCTTTCTGTTCTACATGAGTGCCAAGTACTTCGCGAAGTGCTTGATGTAAAAGGTGAGTGGCTGTATGATTAGCCGCTGTTCGTTCACGTTGTTTTGAATCCACAGATGCTTTGAAGGTGCCATCAACAGATTTTGGTAAATTCTTTGTGAAATGAACGATTAAGTTGTTTTCTCTTTTGGTGTCTAAAATGTAAACGACATCGCCATTTTTATCTTCCAAATATCCTTTATCTCCAACTTGTCCACCACCTTCAGGATAGAACGGAGTGACATCAAATACCAATTGATATTGATCTCCATCTTTTTTGGAACTTACTTTTCGGTATTTGGTGATTTGAATTTCAGCATCTAACTGATCGTAACCAATAAAATCATTTTGGTTGGTATCTTTAACAATGGTCCAATCATCGGTAGAAGATTCACTTGCAGATCTAGAACGATCTTTTTGCTTTTTCATTTCCGCATGGAATCCAGCTTCATCAAGTTGATATCCTTTTTCCCGCAGGATTAAAGAGGTCAAATCAATTGGGAATCCGAAAGTATCATACAATTCAAAAGCTTTTTCTCCACTAATGATTTTAGAATCAGCTTCCTTAATAATCTTATTCAATAAAATCAATCCTTGTTCTAAGGTTCTTAAGAAGGATGCTTCCTCTTCACGAATCACATTTTCGATAAGTTGCTTCTGACTTTTCAACTCAGGAAAAGCAGTTCCCATTTTTTTCGATAATACATCAACCAATCGATAAATAAACGGATCTTTCTGATTTAAGAAGGTAAATCCGTACCTCACCGCTCTTCTTAAAATTCTTCGAATTACATAGCCCGCTCCGGTATTACTTGGTAATTGGCCATCAGCAATAGAGAAAGCGACGGCTCTCACGTGATCGGCAATCACTCTTGTAGCGATATCTATCTTTTCGTCCTTTCCGTAATCAGTATTTGAAATGGTTTCAATCTCTCTGATGATGGGTGTAAAAACATCCGTATCGTAGTTCGAAGTAACACCTTGCAATACCATACAAAGGCGTTCAAATCCCATTCCTGTATCAATATGTTTTGCTGGTAAATCCTCTAAGCTTCCATCAGCTTTTCGATTGTATTGCATGAAAACCAAATTCCATATTTCCACAACTTGCGGATGATCTTGATTTACCAAATCTTTTCCGTCAACTTTACTTTTTTCTTCTGCAGATCGAATATCAACATGAATTTCTGAACAAGGTCCACAAGGTCCCTGATCGCCCATTTCCCAGAAGTTATCTTTTTTATTTCCTAGTAAGATTCTGTCTTCGGGTATAATCGCTTTCCAGAATTCGTAGGCCTCACTGTCTCTGGGTAAGTTGTCATCTTCGCTACCTTCAAAAATAGTAACGTACAAGATGTCTTTTGGTATTTTATAAACTTCAGTAAGTAATTCCCAAGCCCAGGCAATCGCTTCTTTCTTAAAATAATCGCCAAAACTCCAGTTACCCAACATTTCGAACAATGTATGGTGATAGGTGTCATATCCAACTTCCTCTAAATCATTATGCTTTCCAGAAACACGTAAACATTTTTGAGTATCGGCAATTCTTGAGTTCTTCGGCTGCCCATTTCCTAGAAAATACTCTTTGAAAGGGGCCATTCCAGAATTCACGAATAGTAATGTTGGGTCATTTTTGGTTACCATTGGTGCTGATGGCACAATGGAGTGTGATTTCTCTTTAAAGAAGTTTAAAAAGGTCTCTCTGACGTCTCTAGATTTCATAAAACTGGAATTCCGAAGGAATAAAATTATCGTTAATTTATTACTAAAAAAC
>FYBJ01000763.1_pt1 | contig 12405 bp, 12 predicted proteins | sample 1134611 | NCBI WGS metagenome assembly FYBJ01 (sample SAMEA104116008, study PRJEB20421) | marine metagenome | isolation source: marine | reverse complement strand
TGTATAAGAGACAGATACGAATCTCTGTTAAATCTTTGTTTTTGTAAGAAAGCTTATTATTTGATTTGTCATATAAATAATACATTTACTTTTTTTTAATATTTATTTTCAAACTTTTTATTTTAATTAATGGACTTTCAAGTACAGATTTCATTTGTTGTTCTGATAAAATAGAACTCAAAGATTTTTGAGTTAGATTATGCCGAACAGACTGTAAAAATGCTACTTCATAGACGTGTGATCCCTTCTTGTAATTGACTTTAAAACTTTTCTTTTCCTTTTCACCAGAAGCTAACATAAATTTTTCACCCAATGTTTCCTTATCTTTTTCCAAATCTTTAATTTCTGCTTGTAATCTGTCGTATTGTGTTTCTCTCTTAAGTTGGGCAATTTTCTCTTCTACTTGACGTAACTTTTCTTTTTTAAAATTTATAGATTCCTCTTTTGAAATTAAAATTTCTAAAGCTTCCGAAGCTAACATTTAGTAAAAAGTAAAAAGTTTAACTTATTTTTTTTGCAACGTAAAACAATTCGTAATATCATTATTTAAGTTTAATTTTTACCGCACCTAAAACCCAAGTTTCAGTGATATTATCACAATAACTTAAATTTAGAGTGTGTACTGTACCAAAAGCCGAAACATCTTTGATATTTTTACAACTTAAATTGAGATAGCATTTTAAATTTTTAAAACCTTCTTTTTGATTTTATACTTATTTTTACACAAATATCAAACTAAGTTTTACACAGTAACACTATTTGTGTGATCATCCAAAAAAGAGAGTATTTTTTCGTGTATTTCTTAGGAAAATCTTGTAACAGAAAAGAAGATTCCATCTTTTATTCCAAATAAAAGATAAACATTTTTACTCACTTCACTCGTATGCGTCTTGAATGATTTTTTGTGAGACTTCCCACTTCTTTTGAAACAAAACTTTTAGTGTGATTCGTGACATTACTAAGTACCATATAGAATTGAAAAAATATAGTATACTTAACAAGCCTAAAAATCCATAACCAATTGTTCGGGCATTCTCTGTAATGTTCATAATTTCAGCAATGTTCTCTACTCCATATTCAATAAATTCATCCTTAATAGCTAACATTAATTTTCCAAAGAGAAAGACTCTAGTGTAAACCCAAACCAAATTTAACATAATTAAAGAGAATTTTCCCAGACTAATCGTGTATAAATAATTACACATTTTAGAGAAGTCCAAAAAAATATCACTGGCATCATGAATAAACAAAATAAAGACACCAAACTCATACAAATTGTAATTTGAAGACAGGTGTAAAAGAACTAAAGTTAAACAGTGATGCACTACTAAAAGTATATGATATTTGTCTCTGGATTCTTTCTTTTTTCTTAGCACACACCATAATTGATAAGTCCAAGAGATAATATGAAAAATATAAAAATTATAAATTGTTTCCGGTACTGGTTGTAAAGAGATAATTCGACCAAAGTAATTTTTAGTTGTAAAATTAAGCACATCAAAGCTAGTGAAAAAAGAAATGTGCATCTGCCAAATAATACTTAAAACATGAACTACATATTCGTCTATTTGAGTGTTGAACTTCTGGTAATTTAATCTTTTTTGGTACTCTGGTTTATTTACATCTCGCACGGTCTCCCAGAAAAAATTATAGGCGGAGTTCTTCAAAAAAGATTGAATTGCAATAGAAAATAAAAAAACCAATAATCCATACATTTTGTTAATTATATCCTTTAATTTAATTTGATCCAAAAATGATTTTTAATTTTAATCTTCTTACCAAATCAAAACAAGATGTCCAAAACTACTCTTTCTTACCCCGAAAAAATTCTCGACTCCAAGTTTGAAAATGGCAAAGTCTACTACCTCGTTGAGTGGACTAAAAAATCGGGTGGTGACGTGACTTGGGAACCCGAAAATCATATCGATCATCGTACTGATTTGATTGCCGATTACCAAAAAAATAAAGAAATGTGTGACTTGTTTTTTCAATCTAATTTGAAGAACAAAAAACAAAAAGTTTATGGTATTGCTCGCGTTAGTTCGACCAGGCAAGTCGCTTTCACTCAGGGTGAAACTTCTTTGGTTACACAAGAAGAACAAATTAGACAAAAATGTAACGAAAAAGGCTGGCACTTAGTCGAGGTAGTTCATGAAATTCGCTCCTCTTTCAAAATTCAAAAACTACAAGGCTTGAAGTATATTTTGAATACTATTGGTCACAATGGAATTATTGCTGTTTACGATATCTCCCGCTTTGCTCGAGACTTTGTTGGCGCAATCAACTTCTTGGAAACGACCATGAAAGAGCGAAACTTGACTCTTTATTCTGTTATGGAAGATGTTGCTTATTACGGGTCTTCTGGCCGACACGTTGTTAGAAATCTTTTGTCGACCGCCGCCTTTCATTCTGAAATTTTATCAGAGAAAATCAAACACTCCGTTAATATGAGAAAAAACAAAGGGCATGTTTTTGGCCCTGCTCCTTTTGGATTTAAGGCAGAGTTTAATGCCGAGAGAGTTCGCAAATTTATTAAAGATAAAGACGAACAAAAAATCATTGATTTTGTAGTTAAAGAGTATGAAAAAGAATTAAAAACTACCAAAAAAAGAGACGTAAATTTTAAGACTATTAGTGATAAATTAAATAAAAAAAATGTTCTTATTCGAAACAAAAAACCATCAGCAATTTTTGCTAGAGGTATTGTAAAAAAATATCACAAATGAGTATCAATTTAACTTTAACTTTAACATTACAATTAATTGTAATGTGCTTATGTATCTGTGCGGTGTGTAACATACCGTCCGCTTGTTCCAAAAATGAATTTCTATTTTATTTTTTTTTATTTGAAAAGTCTTAAAAATGTGCGAAGTTTACGAAAATTTAGCTCTGAAAATGTTCACTTTCACTTTGAAAAATACTGTTCAAGCTCTCTCTCAAGAATTAGAAATACCAGAAGAAAAAATAACTAAAGCAATGGACAAAATTTGGTCTTTTCCTTCTAAGGAAGACTCTCAAAAAGAGAGTTCACTCAAAAAAAATAAAACAAAACCTGATCTTGAAAATTTGCCAGATAAGAATATGGCTTACAAAACTAATAAATCTTCTTACACTTTTAAAATGGAAATTCTCAAAAAGAGTGAAGAAAAAAAATCAAGTTTGGGAGATCTCTCTTTCGAAAATAGTGAAAGGTGTCAAGAGTATGAAATAGTTAAAAAACCTCAAACTAAATATCACAATATTAGTGAAAAAATGATTTTAGATGCTGTAAATAATTTGGTTGATCAATGGCACTCAGTCAGTCACACAGCCATAAAAAAATACGTTTCAGCTAATTATACAGTTAATCCAAAGACCCTTTACTCCAGTGTCAATAAACTTTTAAAAACATGTGTACAGAAAAAATTCTTAAAAAAAATAAAATATTCTTACAAGAAAGGAGATAAATTTCCGTACTCTTTTTAAAGAGTACAAATTAAATTTAAAATTCAGTGTTTTAAATGAAAAGTTTTATCCCTGTAAAATACAAATGTGAGGTTTGCTATAAAAAATTTTATAATTATTATGATCCTGTCTCTCTGTTAAAAGGCAAACATAAAAAGGGCAATTTGCACATAGTTTGCGGTTTGTCTTGCGCCTGTCTAGTTTCAACTTTGTTTATTTGAGTCAAAAATGATTTTTTTTAAATTATGTATGGCAATTAACTTACTCATCAAACATGGATTCAAACATCACCCTTGATTTTGGAAAAGAAGCTTCTGTTGAAGATATAACTTCGAGCAATTCTAGATACTACTCTTATTTGAACAATCCAAGCAAAAAAATAAAACATTTATTATCAGAATGTGATATTTACAATATTGATTTACGTACAAAAATTTCCAACAATGAGCATTGGAATAACATTTTTAGTGAAAATGAATCAAATGATACATTTTTACTTGGTGTGAAAATAAATGTATTAAAAATAATAATTAAAGATGAAAAAAATAAAAGAAGGGCTCAACAAAAAAGAAATGAAGTCATAAAAGAACTTGAGTCAATGTTAAAATTTAATGATCAACATGGTCTTCCATTTGAATGGGAAATAATATTTTTAATGAGTTCAAAAAATGAACTTAAAGATTTGAAATACAAGAAAAGATTATTAGATGCTAAATTGACTAGAAGATTTGAAAAAAAAATGAATATAAAAGAAGATATAAAAAGATGTGAGGAAACAATAAAAAAATACTTAAATTAAAATTAAATTCAAGATTCACAAAATGAATTTTTAAAATTCATTTGTTAGTGTATAAAACATGTCTCTTAAAAGTGTTATAAATGCAGAGTTTTTAAGAATGAAGAAGAATTCTATGTTTCAAATAGTCCAGCAAATAAAGGTGAACTCAGTACCGTTTGTATTCAGTGCAAAGGTATAAATGAATTATACAGATGCTTTCTGTGTAAAAAAGATTTTAAATCTTCCAATAGATTAGACTGTCATTTTTTATTTTGATCATGACAAAGAAAAATCTTTTCCTTGTCGAATGGAATGTGGCGCTGTTTATTCTAATTCTAGCAAGAGAGGTCTGCATGAAAAAAATCACAACAAAGAAAGTGTAAAGTGCCATTATTGTGACAAAGAACTCTCTGATAAAAGTTGTTTAAATAGACACATTTTAGCCAAACACAAGTCTGAAAATAAAAAATTTAAATGTGAAGAATGTGATAAAACTTTCACTACTTATCAACAGTTTAAAATACACCAAACCACTCACATAAAAAAAGAATCTAAGTATGTTTGTGATCTGTGTCAATATGTTTCTTCGAGTGATGAAAATTTACAAACCCATAAGGAATATATTCATTTTGGAAGAACAGATTACTGTCCTGTTGAAGATTGTAATTATTCTACCAAAACAAGATATGAGTTACCTCGACATATGAAAAAACACAAGGAACCTCACTTATTTTGTGAAATTGATGGATGTACTTTTAAAACATATACTATGCAATTATTTTTGAGACATATAAGAAATGTCCACTTTAAAAAAGAAGTAGAATGTGAAGCCAGCGACTGCCAACAAACTTTTAGTTGTCGTGATTATATGCTTCAACATATGAGAATATACCACAATTCTGAAAGATATTTACAGTGTCCGGATTGTTCTTTTAGAATAACTAAAAATAATAAAATTGTATACGAAATTCATGTTAGAATTCATCAAAGATTAAAAGAAGAAAAAACTTATTGTAAAAGATGCAATTTAACTTTAGCTATTTCCTTTTTTAAAGAAAAAAGATTTAATAGAGAAAGTTCTACCAGATGTAAAGTTTGTATGCATTGCAATAAAAGAGAAAAGAAAATACTTTGTTCTTGCGGAGTACAAAGATGTAGAAAATATACACCTCAGCTATTCTGTAAACATAATTTAAAAAAATATAGTTGCAAAATGTGCCAAGGAAGTAAAATTTGTATACATGGAAAAGATAGATATATTTGTAAATTTTGTAAAAGAGCAAGTAGATGTTATCATGGTATAGAGAAAAAAATATGTAAAATATGTGAACAATCTAGTTATCTTAGTTATATTGTCAGAAGGAGAGTAAATCAAGCATTAAAGAAAAAAATAAATTCAGCTAATAAATACCTTGGCTGCGATATGTTATTTTATAGAGATTTTTTAAAGAAAAAATTTACACCAGAAATGACATGAAAAAATCAAGGATTATACTGGGATATAGACCATATTATTCCTTTAAAATATAATAATCCCACAGAAGATGAAGTAGTAAAAAGATTACATTATTTAAACACACAACCATTAAAAAAAATTAAATTCAAAAAAGTGAAATAGATATATTGGTTGATTTATATTTTAAATATAAATTTAAGTTTCTCTATTTAAATATTTATCTGCGAGTTTTTGAGTATCGTATTTTATTTTTGCAATAACAGTTTCTTTTCTCTCTTCTTCGGGAAGTTTAAAAAAATCTATCATTTTGTACAGACATTCTACACAATCTTCTACTCTTTTAAAATGTTCGCATCTTGGATGTTTTCCTTCTTGGTTTAAACATTTAAAATACAATTTTGTATATGTTCCGTCATCTTTTTTTTTAACCCCCTCCCTCTAAAGGAAATAAATTTTTGCAACGAGTACATTGTGTATTTCCTGTGCATGTTTCACACTTGTGTTTTAGATTTTTATGTCGGCAATAAAGATCTGTATTGCATTTTTTACACTTATCCGAAACTATATTGTGTTTGCATTTTTACTACACTCTTCACACCTATGTTTTCTTTTTTTGTGAGGACAAAGTTTAGAATTATTTTTTTTCTCACAACAAGCTTTACAGTTTTTGTTATATTTCTCTCCTTTCTTTCCAAATTCACTTAAGACAATATCCTTCTTACAAGTATCACAATTTTTAGTAGTCATTCTTTAATTTGTTTCAAATGAAAATCTCTTATTTCATTTTTAAATTTTTAAATTTAAAAATATATACATTTTTTGAGTGTTTTTTTTTTATTTTTTTTCTCTTAGTGATTGAGTGTAATTTAAAATACTGGGAGACCAATTGACCCGCCTTCCAAACGCACAATAGTAAATGCCCCGAAGCGTACAAAATGTCTAAACTTACCTACGACATTAGCACCAGCCCATTGGATAGCGTTTCCATCAGAGTCGAGAGGAGTAGCAGCGGAGGCGGCAACGGCTTCAGCACTGGGAGTCTGTTCGAGGGAAACATTGATGAGTTTTCCGAAACCAACAGAGCCCATAGGGTCTTGAGACCATCCCTTAAGAGACCAGAAGTATCCATGGTATCCGGTGCGTTCTGGACATTGAGGAGCAAAGTACCAACCAGAAGTGGAGGAGAAGTAGTCGGATCCCAATTGGAAACGAGTCTGGTTTTCGTAGAGCAATTGAGAAGCGGCAATAGGATCTTCACCACTACCATCAATATGGGTAGTGTAGTTAGAGTGCATACCCTTAAGAGAGACGTTCTTGGCACCCCAGAACATACCCCAGACGTGAGATGAGGTTTTGATATCAAAAGAAGCGGCTTCAGTGGAGGCAGTAGCGAAGGATTGGTCAGATTGTTTGGCAACAGTTTGCAGGACCATATCACGAACTTGAGAGCCGAGCTTTTGGCGTTCGTTGTTGTGGACAATGACGTAGTGAGACCAGGTTTCAATGGAGGGAATGCTGGGTTCAGCAGCAGCAGTGCCAACAACACGAATATCAGAAAGAGTAGCAGCACGTCCACCAGTAGTACCAGGGTTCAAAATGACAAGATCTTGCCAGTCACGAACAACGTAGTTAAGACGGATTTCGTTGAAGGGAAGCTGGGCAACACCAAGAGCGACGCCAGAATCTTCAAAGAAGGGAAGAGGAAGAGGCAAGTTCAAATAACCACCAGTGCCGAGGGCTTGACCAGGGGTCTTAGCTCCAGTCATGGAGGGAACATCACCAATCATATTTTGGTAAGCAACTTGCTTGCAGCAGTACTTGAATTGTTGAACAACATCGAGCCAGATGGGGTCAAGTTCGACAAGGGAAAGTTCATTGAAAGTCAAGCTGATTGAGGAAAAAAGATTGTGCATGTAGTTGCGAGTGTATTGAATGGAAGCATCAGTGTGGAGAGCTCCAGCACCAGAATCATAAAGTTCGATTTTAGAGTTCTTGACACGGGTGAAAGCATTCAAAGCGTAGTCACCACCACGGTTGAATGTAGCGGAAAATTCAGATCCGTATTTCTGTTCACCAACGTGACGCAAGCAGATGGGAACGAAGGAAAACCAGTTTCCGCGTTGAGTACTGCGAAGAAAATAACAGACGGCGTCTTTTCCACCATACATGTAGGAGGCGAACTCATCAAAAGTAGCAATATCTACGAAAGCAATTTGAGGGTTAACATAGCTCTTGACCATTTTATGGAGTTGGGATATAAATATTTTGTTTTTTAAAAAAATTATTATCTTACATAATAATGTGTTCAGTTAGGTGATTCGAAAAAAGTTTAGTTTGAAATTTTCATTTTACTTTTAAGTTGATTTTAATTTAAACTTCAAATTTTCAAATTAAAATTCTTAAAAAGAATTCTCCAAATATTTTTTTATGTAATTTTTAAAAAAGGATTTTTGAAAGTCAAAAAATATTTTTACTCTACTTTTTTTAAAAAGTGATCATTTTCGAAGATATTTTTCTCTGCTAAAATTAAAATTCCTTTCGTCTTTTTTGCTAAAATTAAAACATTAAAGAGAAGGCAAAATTAGCATTTTTGAAGATTTTATTAGCATTTTCGAAGAAATATATTTTAATATTAATTATATTTATTATTTTATATTTTTTTATATGAGTATATATTTTTAATTGTTCTAAAAATAATCCAAAAATATAAATGTATGTTTGCAAGAGATGTGATTATTCGGTTGATACTAAATACCTATTAAAAAATCATTTATCTAGACAATTTCCGTGTAATGTTAAAAACGGTAATAAAAATATATCTTGTCAAGAATTAATAAATGAACTTTATCCAAAAAAAGATTTTAAATGTCAATGTGAAAAAAGTTACAAACATCAAACAAGTCTACTGAGACACCAAAAAAAATGTGAAGTTTATATAACAAAACATATGGAAAATAAAGGTAATTTGACTGAAAGTGCTACAGTAAACGGAAACAAAAATAATGTTTATTCTCATAACAATACGAATTCTCATAATAATACAAATTGTAACAACGTCACCATACAACTGCGAAATTTTGGAGATGAAAATCTAGAACACATCACTAATAAAGTTTTAAAAAAGATACTAGTTGAAAGACCAACTTTTGGCTTTCTGACTCTCATAGAAATGATTCATTTTAATGACGAGCATCCGGAAAATAAAAATATTAAGCTTAACAGTATTAAAGATCAATTTATTAACCTCTTTAAAGATGGAATTTGGTTAAACGCCGATAAAAATAAAATCATACAAGATCTTATAGAAAATAATAGTTTTATGCTTGTAGATTTTTTCGAAAAAACTCTTGATGATTTCAAAGCTAAGTATGATGAGAGAAAAGTTTCCACCATACAAAATTCCAGAGTTCTTTTAAAAGAGGACAAGGACGTTATTAAACAAGCCAAAAAAGATACACTCTTAACTGTCTCAAATGGAACTAAAAAAATAAAGTTAAGGTAAATAAAGATGAGTAAAAAAAATTTAATTGATGAACTTTCTAAAGGTAATTTTTTTTATTTTAAAAATACGATTACTTACCCTTTAAAATCTTTAAAAATAACCAACATTCAGCACTCAAAAAATGTAGTATCTTTTGAATGTTCGTGCATAGAAATATACAAATCCTACACACAAGAATATACGGGTACTGTATTTTTTGATAAATTAAACAAAAAATTTAAGTACGAGCATTCAAACAAGCCATTTGACTTTTGGAATGAAATTTTAAGTGAGTACTTTTACGTATAACCAAAAATAAATTTTTCATATATTTAATATATGAAATTAGTCAAGATGTTTAAAGAAGAAGAACTAGAGGATTTGATTTCGCGTTTGACAGACAAACAGCTAGAATATTTAAAAAATATTTGTGATGAAGAACACAAAAATCGCAATACTTATACAGTTTACTTTTGTCGAGACGGAGATTTGAGTCAGTTTTGTAGAGCCTTTGTTATTAGAATGAACTCTCTTAAAAAATTAAAATATATGCCACAAATACACAAAAAATTTTCGAATTTGCAAGGTGTCAATTTTAAAAAAAATATATCAAAAACAGATTATGATTATTTAGATTACACTTATCAATTCAAAAAAATAAATTCAATAAATTTATCTGAGATTTCTAAAAAAAATATAAATTCAATTATTGCAAAAAATATAGAACACCTCTCGTAAAGGTGTATAAACTAAAATTTCTTTCACAGAAATTTTTTATTAAATTTACAATTTAAGCTTAAGGTGCGGTGGCAGTTATACTCCATCCATAAGTAATTATTAAATTATCTCGGGAAGTAGTACCTGGTAATGTTAAAGTTGTTGTATTTGAATAGTAAATAGTCTGTGCTTGAACATTTCCTGGATCAGCATTACAAGCATTATTCCAATTTATAAAAAGATTAGACATTACAGTACTATTACTGGCCATAGGACATAAAGTTCCACTAAATCTACCAAGAACTTCGAACAAACCTCCAGAGGTAATCACTGCTTGAGAGAAATCCCAACCACTTATATCCCCATTAAAAGCATCAGCATTAAAAAACATTTGACTAAAGGAAGTACAGCTACTGGTGTTCCAACTACTTATGTTTTGATTAAAAACAAAGGCTTCGTTAAACATTAATTGCATAGTAGAAACATTACTAACATTCCAACTACCTATATTTCGATTAAAATTAAAAGAATTTCTAAAAATACTATTCATATCAGAAACACTACTTGTGTTCCATGAACTTATATTCCCATCAAAATTTCCAGCCAATCTAAACATACTATTCATAGTGGTAACATTACTTACATTCCACGAATTTAAATCTTGATTAAAAACAGAACAATTAAAAAACATTCTATCCATTGTAGTTACATTACTTACATTCCAAATATTTAAAGGTTGGTCAAATACAGAACAATCCTCAAACATATCATCCATTCTGATGGCACTACTCACATCCCAACCTCCTATATTTTGGTTGAAAGAGACACAGTCATTGAACATTTGTTCGAAAAAAATGACACTACTCGTATCCCAACTTGTGATGTTGCCATTAAAAGTAGCACACCCAGAAAACATTCGATACATATTAGTAACACTGCTCACATCCCAAGAATTTAAATCTTGATTGAAATTTGAGTTATAAAACATTTGTCTCATTTGTGTAACACTACTCACATCCCACCCATTCAAAGGTTGGTCAAAATTTGTTGCTCCATTAAACATACTGTTCATATCAGTAACAGAACTAACAGTTGCACCCCATCCATTAAGTGCGGAATTGAAAGCCACTGCATTTTGAAACATAGCAGTCATATCAGTGCAACTACTTACATTCCAACTATTAAGAGACTGGTTAAATAGGGTTGTATTATCAAAGGTACTTCTCATTGTTCCAACACTACTGACATTCCACCCATCTAAAGGTTGATTGAATACAGGACAATCTTCAAACGTACTATTCATGTTAGTTACATTACTCACGTTCCAACTACCAATAGCTTGGTTGAAAACATCTGCATTTCTAAATGTACTATCCATATCGAGTAAACTACTCGTCACCCAACTTGTTACATTACCATTAAAAGCTAATGCATCTTTAAACATACTTGCCATAGTAGTTACACTACTAACATTCCAACTATTTAAAGACTGATTAAAAACAATGGAGTCTTCAAACATACTGTTCATGTTAAGAACACTACTAACATCCCATCCTCCAATAGCTTGATTAAAAGAATTAGTATTATTAAACATATTTTCCATAGTGGTCACGCTACTCGGTACCCAGCTAGTAATATTACCATTAAAATTACCACAGTTTTTAAACATTGAAGACATGTCTAATACACTGGTAACATTCCAAGAATTCATATCTTGATTGTATGCAGATGAATTTAAAAACATTTCACTCATGTTAGTAACACTTCCAGTATTCCAACTATTTATATTTTGATTGAAATTTGGACAAAATGTAAACATATTATTCATATTTGTAACATTTCCAGTATTCCAACCACCAATATTTTGATTAAAAAATACTGTGCCAAAAAACGTACTATTCATATCTGTAACACTTCCCGTGTTCCAACTAGTAATGTCACCATTAAAATTTTTTACATTAAAACCACCAAACAAACCAGATATATCTGTAACAGCAGCTGTATTCCAAGAATTTAAATTTTGGTTAAATACAGTACAATTAAAAAACATATTTTTCATATCTGTAACACTACTAACATTCCAACCTCCAATGTTTCCGTTAAAAGCAATACAGCCAGAAAACATTTCAGACATGTTGTTTACTCCACTAGTTGTCCATGTACTCAAATCTCGATTAAAATCCTCAGCATTTTTAAACATTTTACTACAATCCGCTCCTGTAGCGGTCAAAGTCCAGTTATTTAAAGTGCCATTAAAAACCGAAGTTGAAGTAGTTTCAAACATGGAGGAAAAATCAGTAACGTTACTAACATCCCACGTACTACCAGAAGTATTTAAATTTTGATTGAAAGCTTCACATTCGTAAAACATACTGCCCATATCTGTAACGGCAGCAGTGTTCCACGTTCCTGTATTTCCGTTGAAGATAGTGCAGCCAGAAAACATTTCAGACATATTGTCTACTCCACTTGTTGTCCATGTGCTTAAATTTTGGTTAAAAGCAGTGGCGTTTTTAAACATTTTACTAC
>FYBJ01001536.1_pt1 | contig 12406 bp, 10 predicted proteins | sample 1134611 | NCBI WGS metagenome assembly FYBJ01 (sample SAMEA104116008, study PRJEB20421) | marine metagenome | isolation source: marine | reverse complement strand
GCATGGACGAAGGCGGTCGCCCGGCAGGCGCGCAGATGCGCCTCGGCCGCCGCGATGCCCGCGACGGAGGCGAGATCGGCGGTGAAAAGGTCGTGGCAGGGCGTGTCGTCGGCGGGGGGCGCGATGTCGATCCCCACCACATGCCACCCGTCCTGGCGGAAGCGGCGGGCGGTGGCCTCTCCGATGCCGGAAGAGGCGCCGCTTACGACGACGACGGGACGCCCGTTCGTCATCTCAGACCCGGTTTTCTCTGTCAGCCGGCCCCCGGGGCCCGAAGGACGTGGCATTCGCAAACCTCCGCACTCGTTGCCGAGGGAATGACAAGACTTGGCAGAACTGTCAACACTATGTGAGGTGGTGGAGAGCCGAAGATGCGTCGCGCGGGGCCGTATTCCGGAGGGGATCGCCACTTTTGTTGCTAATTTCTGCGGGGTGATCCATGAGGATGTCAATTTTCGCGGTCACGGGCAGAGGCATTGACGTGGCGCAACAAACCGCACATAGTGTTGACACTTTTGCGAGGAGTTCCACGTGACGGAAAACGAGTCGTCGGCAAATTTCGACATGGAGATCGACGTCCTGGTCATCGGGGCGGGTGGCTGCGGACTTGTCGCGGCAATCGCCGCAGATGCCGCCGGTGCCTCGGTCGCGGTGCTGGAAAAGCAGAGCCGCCTGGCCGGGAACACCGCGCTGTCCAGCGGCTCCATCCCCGGCGCCGGGACCCGGCTTCAGGCCGAGGCCGGGGTCCACGACGGCGCAGAGCTTTACACCAGCGACCTGCTGCGCGTCAGCGGCCCGCACGAGGCCGAGCCGCTGGCCGCGCGCCTCGCCGCCCTCTCCGCCGGGCTGGTCGAATGGCTGATCGACGAGGCGCATGTCACCCTGACGCTGGTCACGGGCTACCGCCACGTCGGCCATTCCGTCACCCGCCTGCACGCCCCGCCCTCGCGCACCGGGCAGGCGCTGATGGACGACCTCGAGGCCGAGGTGAACCGGCGCGGCATCCCGCTCGCCCTCGGCCAGCCGGTGGTGGAGCTGATCGTGCGGGACGGGCGCGTGATAGGTGCCGTGACCCGCGACCGCGACGGCGACACCCGGATCGGCGCGCGGGCCGTGGTGCTGGCGACCAACGGCTTCGGCGGCGCGCCTGACCTCGTCGCCGCGCATTGCAGCGGTGCGGCCGGGGCGACCTATGCCGGGGCCATGGGCTCCACCGGGGAAGCGCTTCGCTGGGGTCTGGCGCTTGGCGCGCGGACGGCCAACCTCGGCGCCTACCAGGGCCATGCCGGGCTGGCCGCGCGCAGCGGCGCGCTGGTGACCTGGACGGTGATCGAACGCGGCGGCCTGATCGTCGACCGCCACGGCCAGAGGATCGGGGACGAGACGCTGGGCTATTCCGCCTTCGCCGCGATCGAACTGGCCGCCGAGGGGCCGCTCCACATGATCTACGATGCCCGGATCGAGGCCGACGTCGCGGCGGGCCAGCCCGAATTCGCCGAGATCGCGAAGATGGGCGACGCCATCGCCGCCGAGAATGCTTCCGGACTCGCTGACAGGATCGGCGTGCCGGCCGAGGCGCTGGCCCGGACCCTGGCCGAGGCCGGAACGGCCGCCGGCGGAGGCGCCGACACGTTCGGCCGCACGGCCTGGGGCCTCGGGGCCCTCTCTGCACCCTATCGCGCGACCCGGATCACCCCGGCGCTGTTCCACACCCAGGGCGGGCTTGCCGTCGACGACGCGGCGCGCGTGCTCGGGCGGGATGGACAGCCGATCCCGGGGCTCTATGCCGGCGGCGGGGCCGCGGCCGGGATCAGCGGGCGCGCGGGCTGGGACGGCTATGTCTCGGGCAACGGCCTTCTGTCGGCGCTCGGCCTCGGCCTGGTGGCCGGGCGCAGTGCCGCAACCGATGCCGCCCGCTCCGGCGCGGCGGATGACCACGATGTTCAACAAGGAGAATTGACATGAACAGGACCTTCTCGGCGCTCCTCGCCACGGCGGCGCTCGCGCTCGGCGTCTCGACCGCCTCGGCGCAGGACTATCCCACCCGGTCGATCACCATCATCGTGCCGTATTCCCCCGGCTCGACCGACACGATGGCGCGCACGCTGGCGCAGGAAATGTCGCAGGATCTCGGCCAGCCGGTCGTCGTGGAAACCCGCCCCGGCGCCGGTGGCACCGTCGGCGGCGCGGCGGTGGCCAGCGCCGATGCCGATGGCTACACGCTGCTGTTCGCCGTCTCCTCGGTCCAGACCGTGGCGCCGCACCAGCGTGAACTGCCCTACGGCTTCGACGACCTGGCCCCGGTGGCCCGCGTCGCCGTCGGCCCGAACATGATGGCCGCGCGTCCCGGGGCGCCCTTCGCGACGGTCGAGGAACTGGTGGCCTACGCCAAGGAAAACCCGGGCGCCGTCAGCTACGGCTCGGCCGGCACCGGCGGCGCGACCCATATCGCGGCCGAGGCCTTTGCCCGCGCCGCCGGGATCGAGCTGTTCCACATCCCCTTTGACGGCGTGACCCCGGCGGTCGCCTCGACCGTCGCCGGTGACGTCGACCTGGTGCTGGGCTTCGCCTCGGCCATTCTGCCGCAATCCGAGGCCGGGAAACTGGTCGCCCTCGCCCAGCTGTCGGACGAGCGGACCTCGGTCGCGCCGGACGTGCCGACCCTGATCGAAAGCGGTGTCGATCTGTCGCTGCCGCCGAACACCGGCCTCTGGGCCCCGGCCGGCACCCCGGAGGACGTGATCGCCCGGATCGCGGCCGCGGCCGAGAAGGCGGCGGCGAGCGAGTCATTCCAGACCTTCACCAAGAGCGGCCTGACCGCGGTGGACTTCGCGGATTCCGCCGAATTCACCGAGGTGCTGAAGAAAGAGGACGCGTTCTTCGCGGACCTCCTGCCGACGCTGAACATGGAGTGACCGGCGGGGGCGCCCTGCGCCCCTCACGGCATCCCGACACGACCCGAAGGGCGGACGGCGGCGTCCGCCCTTTTCCATGCCGCCTCCCCCTCCGCGGGTCATGGCACGAAAAAACCGGGGCGGTGGTGCGCCCCGGTTCGATCGTCCCCCGGCGGGTGTCGGGATCAGCGGCCCGCGACGGCCTCTTCCGTGACCGAGACATCCACGCCCTCGAGGTCGTTGAACCGTCCCTCGAGCGCCCGGTATTCGTCGAAACCCATCAGGCCCCAGATGTCCTCGATCGAGGCCAGAAGGTCGGGCCGGTCCACCACCTCGCCGGTCGGGATCGCCTCGAGCAGGGTCGACAGCGCCGTCTCCATCGCCTTCAGCGCGGCGGCGGGCAGCATCCGGGGCAGCGTGACCCGGCGCACGCCAAGCTCCTTCAGCCGGGCGATCGGGATCAGCGGCGTGGTCGGGCGCGAGCGGATGCCGAAGCCCATGTTGACCGACACCGGGATGTCGACCGCGTCGACCAGCGCCTTGATCTGGTCCTCGCCCTTGATCGCATCGGCAAAGATCAGGTCCGCGCCGGCCTTCTCGTAGAGCTTCGCGCGGCGGATCGCGCCTTCCAGCCCCTCCAGCGCGATCGCGTCGGTGCGGGCGAGGATGAGGAAGTCATCGTCGCGGCGCGCGTCGCAGGCGGCCTCGATCTTGCGGGCCATCTCGCGCATGTCGATGACATCCTTGCCGGCCATGTGGCCGCAGCGCTTGGGGCTGACCTGGTCCTCGATGTTGATGCCGGCGACGCCCGCCTCCTCGAACTGGCGGGTCGTGTGCCAGACGGTGGCCGGGTTGCCGTAGCCGGTGTCGGCGTCGGCCATCACCGGGATCGAGGCGCAGCCGGCGATCATCCGGCAGGCATCGAGGTTGTCGGTCAGGCCCATCAGGCCCACGTCCTCGTAGCCCATGCGGGAATTGGCCAGCCCGGCGCCGGTGGTGCAGGCGGTCTTGAACCCCATCTTCTCGACCAGGCGGATGCTGTAGCCGTCATAGACGCCCGGGGAGACGAGGATATCCTCGCCCGCCAGGAGGTCGCGGAGGCGCTTCGTGGGTTTCACGCTTCTCTTTCCTTTCTTTTCCGCCGCGCGGGCGCGGTGTCGCGCTTCGGGGCGGGTTCGGTGACCAGTAGGCGTTGCAGCGCCTCGGTGGCGCGGGCGATGTGGGCCCGCATCAGCGACTCGGCCAGCTCGGCGTCGCGCGCGCGCATCGCCCGCAGGATCTGCCAGTGTTCGCCCGAGGCAGTCTCGCGCCGGCCGGCGGCCGAGCCGGAGCGCGCCCGGTAGAGCCGCAGCAGGTAATAGAGCTCGTCGCACAGAAGCGACTGGATGCGCCGGTTGCCGGATTCCTCGGCGATGCGCACGTGCAGGTCGAGCACCCGGCCGTCCGAGCCGGCGTTCTCGAAATCCTGCAGCAGCCGGTCCATCGCGGCGTCGGACATGGTCTGCGTGGCGAGCTTGACGCTCATCCCTTCGACACTTTCGCGCAGCTGGAAGATCTCGATCATGTCCTGCACGTCGAGATCCACCGCTCGGGCCTTGAAATAGGGCTCCTTGGTGATCAATCCTCGGCCCTGAAGGGCCTTGACCGCCTCGCGCACCGGCCCGCGGCTGACCTCGAAGCGTTCCGCGAGGGCAGCCTCGTTGACGACACCGCCGAGCGGGATTTCACCGCTCAGGAGCATCTGGAATATGCCGTCGAAGACGGTGTCGACGAGGGTTCGTTGCTGGTTCGTCATCCGGACATCAATCTGTCAACACTTTTCGCCTTTTAGACCCTTCCTCGCGGAGAGTAAACAGAAAGTTGTGCGATAATCGGGCGGGTGCGCAAATAGTGTTGACACTTTTTGCGCCGAAGACTATCCGGACGACATGCAGGAAACCGATCGCTCAGAGCCCGGGTCGTCCCTCCCCGCCACGCGGATGCTGGCGGGGGACGGCCGCGTCGTCGATCTGGAGCCGATGCTGGCCGGGCGCCGGCAGCCGCTGCCGCGCAGCCTTCGGGTGGTGCTGGAGAATCTGGCGGTCCAGGCGCTGAGCGGGGCCGATGTCTCCGACAGCATGGCCGCCGTCCGGGACTGGCACGCCGGCGCGGACGAGATCGCGGTGCCGCTTTCGGTCTCCCGCGTGATGCTGCCCGATTCCAGCGGGTTGCCCGCCCTGATGGACCTGGCCGCCGCTCGCGACGTGCTGGCCGAGACGGGCCGCGATCCCGGCGCGATCGAACCGGCCGTCCCCGTCACCCTCGTGGTCGATCATTCGCTGATCGTCGATGTGGCCGGACACCCGAACGCCCGCGACCGCAACATCGCCGAGGAATACCGGCGCAACGCCGAACGCTACGCCTTCTTCAAATGGGCCGAACAGGCCTTCGACCAGCTGAAGGTCGTGCCGCCCGGATCGGGCATCATCCACCAGGTCCACCTGGAAAGCATCGCCCGCGTGGTCGCCCCGCGCCATCTGCCCGGGGGACCGGTGCTGACGACCGAATTCGTGCTGGGCTGCGACAGCCACACCTCGATGGTCGGCGGCATCGGGATGCTGGCCTGGGGCGTGGGCGGGATCGACGGCGAGGCGGCGGCGCTCGGACTGCCGTACGAGGTGCGGATCCCCCGCGTCGTCGGCGTGCAGCTGACCGGCACCCTGCGCCCCGAGGCGACGACGACCGACCTCGTGCTGACCATCACCGAACGGCTGCGGCAGGTCGGCGTGGTCGGCGCCTTCGTGGAATTCTGCGGCCCCGGCGCCGCGCGCCTGTCGGTGCCCGACCGGGCCACCATCGCCAACATGGCGCCGGAATACGGCGCCACCTGCGCCTTCTTCCCGATCGACGCCCAGACCATCGCCTATCTCTCGGCCACCGGGCGCGCGGCCGATCACGTGGCCCGGGTGGAGGCCTATGCCAAGGCGACCGGCCTCTGGGCCGAGGCGGACGACACCCTGCCCGAGGTGACCGAGATGGTCGAGATCGACCTGTCGGCCATCGTGCCCAGCGTCGCCGGGCCGAAGCGGCCGCAGGACCGGGTGCCGCTGAACCGCATCGCCGAGGCCTTCCGCGCCGCGCTGACCGCGCCGGTCGGCCCGCAGGGTTTCGGCCTCGACGCCGCCGCGCTGGACGCCACGGCCGAGGTGGAGGTCGCGGGCCGGCCCGCCACCCTCCGCCACGGCAGCCTGACCATCGCGGCGATCACCTCCTGCACCAACACCTCGAACCCCTCGGTGATGCTGGCGGCGGGGCTCTTGGCCCGCAACGCGGTGGCGCGGGGGCTGGCAACGCCGGTCCACGTCAAGACGTCGATGGCCCCCGGCTCCCGGCTGGTGGAGGATTACCTGGGCGAGGCCGGGCTGATGCAGCCGCTTGAGGCGCTCGGCTTCCACGTGGTGGGCATCGGCTGCACCACCTGTTCGGGCAAGTCCGGCCCGATCGCGCCGGGGCTGGCCGAGGCGGTGGTCGAGAACGACCTCGTCTGCGCCGCCGTCCTGTCGGGCAACCGCAACTTCGAGGGCCGGATCCACAAGTCCGCCCGCGCCGCCTACCTCGCCTCGCCACCGCTGGTGGTGGCCTTCGCGCTGGCGGGCCGGATCGATATCGACTTCGAGACCGAACCGCTCGGCACCGACGCCGAGGGCCGCCCCGTCATGCTGGCCGACATCTGGCCGGGCCGGGACGAGATCGCCGCGCTGGAACGCGAAAGCCAGCGGCCCGAGCGGTTCCGCCGCAGCTATGCCACGCTGTTCGACGGCGCCGGTCTCTGGGACGAGCTGGCCAGCCCGACCGGGCCGACCTTCGCCTGGGACCCGGGCTCCACCTACATCAAGCGGCCGCCCTTCGTGGAGCGCGCCGCCGGGGCGATGCCCGATGCGATCGCGGGGGCCCGGGCGCTGGTCGTCGCCGGCGACAGCCTGACCACCGATTTCGTCACCCCCTCGGGCGAGATCCTGCCCGACAGCCAGGCCGGGCAATACCTGATCGACGCGGGCGTCGCGCCCAAGGACTTCAACGCCGTCACGCAGCGGCGCGGCAACCACGAATTCATGGCCCGCGTCACCTTTGCCAACCAGCGGATGAAGAACGCGCTGGCCGGCGGGCGCGAAGGCGGCTTCACCCGGCTTGCCCCCGATGGCGAGGTGCTGACGATCCACGACGCGGCCGAGGCGCTGCGCGCGGCCGGTCAGCCGGCCATCGTGCTGGCGGGTCGCGATTACGGCATGGGCTCCAGCCGGGACTGGGCCGCCAAGGGGCCGAAACTGCTGGGCGTGGCGGTGGTGCTGGCGGAAAGCTTCGAGCGCATCCACCGCGCCAACCTCGTCGGCATGGGGATCGTGCCGCTGGTCTTCGCCCCGGGCGAAAGCGTGGCCGCCCTCGGGCTGACGGGCTTCGAGACCTTCCGCTTCGACAACCTCACGGCGGCGCTCGACCAAGGCGCCCCGGTCGAGGTCAGCGCCGAGGCGCCGGGCGGCGAGATCACCCGCTTCCGCGCAAGGCTCGACACCGCCGGCCCGCATGAACGGGAGCTGCTGCGCAGCGGCGGCATCTTCGCCGCGATCATGAAAACCGCCATCGCTTCGGACAGGGAAACGCAGGCATGACCCAGCTCGCACAGGCCATCGACACCGTCACCCGCTACCTCGCCGCGATGGAACGCCGCGACCTCGACGCCGCGCAGGCGCTGGTGGTGGCCGAGGGGCTGGAGCTGGTCTTTCCCGGCGGGCGCCGCTTCACCGCCCTGTCGCAGGTGGTCGCGAACTCCTCCGGCCGCTACCGGGAGATCGGCAAGCGGATCACCGGGCGCGACGCGTGGGAGTCCGACGGCCGCCTCCGCGCGATGATCACCGGCACGCTCTACGGCGCATGGCCCGACGGGACCGCCTTCGAGGGCATCCGCTTTGTCGACTGGTTCGAGCTGGAGGGCGGGCTGATCGCCCGGCAGCACGTCTGGAACGACACCGGCGAGGCCATCCTCTCCAGCCAGAAGGACACCGCATGACCTATGACCTGATCCTGAAGAACGGCGAGATCGTCTTTCCCGGCGAGGGCGTCGCCCGCGGCTCCGTCGCCGTGACCGGCGGGCGCATCGCCGCGATCCTCGCCCCCGGCGAGACGGCCGAGGCCGCCCGCGTCATCGACTGCACCGACCGCTGGATCCTGCCCGGCGCGATCGACCCGCACACCCATGTCGGCTTCGGCGCCAAGGAGGCCGACTGGACCACCGAAAGCCGCACCGCTGCGCTCCAGGGGGTGACCGGGCTGATGACCTTCTGGCGGTCCGAGGACCTCGACGCCTCCACGCCCGGCTGGCGGGCCGAGGGCGAGGCGCGGTCGGTGATCGACTTCGGCTTCCACTTCGGCGTCACCTCGCGCCGTCACGTGGAGGAATTCCCGGCGCTGGCCGCGAAATACGGGGTCACGTCGCTGAAGGTCTACCTGATGTACAAGGGCGCCACCGGCGCGGCCAAGGGTTTTACCGAGGTCGACGACGCCCTTCTCTTCTCCGCCCTTCAGGCGGCGGCGAAGGTGAAGGGCGGCGTGGTCGGCGTGCATTGCGAGAACACCGAGGTGATCCCGGTCTTCCGCGAGCCGGTGAAGGCCTCGGGCCGGACCGACCTCGGCGCATGGGACGACCAGAGCCCCGGCTTCCTCGAGACCGAGAACGTCTTCCGCGTCGCCTTCTTCGGGGAAAAGGCCGGCTGCCCGGTCAATATCGTTCACATGTCGGCGGTCGAAAGCCTCGACCTCGTGCGCCGGATGCGGCACCCGAACCGGCCGGCGATCAACGTGGAGACCTGCATCCACTACCTGAGCCTCACCCGCGACAGCGCCATCGGCGATCTGGGCAAGGTGAACCCGCCGCTGCGCTCGCAGGCCGATGTGGACGGGCTCTGGGAAGGGGTGCGCGACGGTTCCATCCAGACCGTCGGGTCCGACCACGTGGCCCGCAAGCGCGCCACGAAGGGCCCCGACATCTGGGGCGCCTCGGCCGGGTTCCCGGGGCTGGCGCAGATCTGGCCGGTGCTGGTCTCCGAAGGCTACCACAAGCGCGGCGTCGCGATCGAGACGCTGGCCGCCACGGTCAGCCGCAACGTCGCCGCGCTCTACAACCTGCCGAACAAGGGCCGGATCGCGCCGGGCATGGACGCCGATTTCGCGGTGGTCGATCCCGAACGCACCACGACGGTGACCCACGCGGACTACCCGTCGCATTCGGATTATTCGCCCTACGAGGGCCAGAGCTTCCGCGGCGGGGTCACCCACACCGTGCTGCGCGGCACGCTGCTGTCCGAGAACGGCACGCTGCCTCCCGAGTTCGAGACCGCCCCGCACGGCCGCTACCTGTTCCGGGCCAACTGAGCCCGCCAAGAAGAGAGAGACACATGAGCGAACGCATCTGGGACAAGTTCCTGACCGACAAGGACAAGCGGATCTTCCAGCTGGCCGGCTACGGCAAGCGGGGCGGATTCGGCACGCGGCCGGCGCTGTTCATCATCGACGTGCAGTACAACTTCACCGGCGACGCGCCGGGCGAGGCGCAGGAAGAGGGCGTCAAGAAATACCGCACCCATTGCGGCGAGGCCGGCTGGAAGGCCGTCCCCCATATCGAACGCCTGCTGAAGATCGCCCGCGAAAAGAACCTGCCGGTGTTCTACACCGTCTCCGAACGCCGCCCCGACATGATCGACAGCGGCGTGCAGGTCGGCAAGAACCATCGCGGCACCGAAAAGACCTCGACCGAGGGGACCCACGCGACCCAGACCGTCGCGCCGCTGGCGCCGCAGCCGCAGGACATCCTGATCGGGAAGCGCAAGCCCTCGGCCTTCTTCGGCACGATCTTCATGAGCCACCTCAACTTCCTCGACGTGGACACGCTGATCATGACCGGCTGCACCACCTCGGGCTGCCTGCGGGCGACGACGGTCGATGCCTATTCGTTCAACTTCAAGGTGGTGATCCCCGAGGAAACCGCCTTCGACCGGTTCGAGGCGAGCCACGCCATCAACCTGTTCGACCTGAACTGCAAATACGCCGACGTGATCCCGACCGACGAGGTCGCGGCCTATCTCGAAAGCCTGCCGGTCCGCGAGGGCTGAACCACCGCCCGCGCCGGGGCAGATCCGGCGCGGCGCCCCCACCCCACCACCGCGCGGATGTCAGCGCCGTGCGCGGTGCAGGCACGGACAACAGGACCAGCAGGAGCGAAAGAAGTTCGCCTGTCAGGTCTCTACTGGCCGCTTCCTCCGGCGCACCCGCAAGCGGCAGACCGAGTCGTTCGCAGCCTTCCTGCATTGCCAACATGTAGGCGGTGTCGTCGGGTCGTCGGGCACCAAGAATCCTATTTCGCCAGGGCCATCAACGCAGCCGTCATCAAGCATGCGTTGGGCAAGTGCCGCTGCAAATTGTGCTTCTTCTCTCGGATCACGCAGCCCGAAACAGGACACGGTGGAATCACGTTCGACAGGATTCGTCGCCGCACCCAAGTGATTTTGGACAATGCCGTAGCAACCAACTGCTGACCCATCACCTCGCGGCTGGCGCTGCATCCAACTTGTCAGAACTGCTTCGGGTGCAGCGCCGTGTTGGCGTGTCAGAGCTTCCGCCAGGGCAGCTTCTGCCGCATCAGCGTGTGGACACGGCAACGGATCAAGGATCGGCAGCGGCTCGAGTGCATCTTTGGCTTCAGAACAGATCACGCGCGCCCATGCCGCCAATGGCTCAGGCAAACTGCCCAAGTCCTTCCAAAGTTCTTTCAACGCAGCGAGGTGTGTTTTCGCGCGACATTCTGGCAATGCCGAAACATCGAGTTCAGTAGGACTGAGGCTCTGCGTTGAACGAGCGACAGCTGTGAGAGCTGCCTCGACGGCTCGCGTTGTCTCTGCGGGTGCGGCCTCAAAGCTTGCGCTCCAAGGTGCGTTCCGTCCTTCGAGAGTGGCCAGCAAGTCTAGATCGCGGGATTTCGGAACGAGATAGGTCTCTCGAAGCAGGTCATCCGTCACATAGCGCACGGCCCCGGTAATGGGGTTGGCAGTTAGTAAGGGATCGATACGCATGGGCACTCTCGGGAATCGGTTATCTGGGCGGTAATGCAATATTAGGAACTAAGGGTGGCAATTTCTGTCACGGTAGTGAAGGGAAGTCACTTCGTCGATACGCCTCCACAAGTTCTCGCAGTTCTTTCGGCGCTATGACCTCAACTTGGTTTCCCCATTGGTAAAGATGCCAGGCCATCTCCAAATGACCGGAGGCGACAAATCTGACGAGGACGGATCCATCGGGCTGGTCTGAAGCACTCTGGTTTGGGTGAAAGACGAAGCGCCGCGCCGTTTCCGCAGCTTCAGGCGCAAACCGCCATATTACCTCGCCATATTCCTCATCCGAGTGGTAGGAGCCGAAAGACAGAGCAGCGAATGAACCCAGATGAAAGTCTGGATCTCGTGCAAAACTCTGGCCCGTAATGCTGACCTCTTCGATGCGATCCAGACGGAACCGGCGCATCACCTGGTTTCCATCGACTGGCTTCGCAACAAGGTACTGTCGGACACCAAGAAGAACGCCATAGGGTTGAACGACTCTCACGCGTGGTCGCGGATCATCAGCCCCGCGATAAGATAGCTTCAGTTCCCAAGGGGCCCGCAAAGCTTCTGTCACCGTTCCAAGTAGTTCCATGTTGGTCACGGACCGAGGCCCGGGGCGAGATGCAAATCCTTGCGCTTCGAGCAAAGCCTCAGCATCCGCTTCGGTGCGTCTGGCATGGCTTGCGGGCATCGCTGCAAGCAGTCTGTCCCGCAAAGCGCGGATGTTCTTTGCATCTTCGAGCGCGCCATCGCGAAGCGCGCGTTTCTCTGCCATATCGAGTGCGGCCAATTCACTGTCACGTAGTCCTTGGGCCTGCAGCCATCTAGGATCACTGCGGGGCAAATGCCAGCGGCGGCGGCGCTGATCATCTTCGGTGACGCTAACCTGAGGAAACACTGCTTCAAAAGCACGCATCATGCGCTGAGCGGTTCGATGATCACAGCCGAACTCGTCCGTCACGTCTTGCAATCGGATTCCATCATACCGTGATGTCGCCATGTCAGCGACGCGCAACAGATTGGCAGCTTTTGAGAAAGTCATTCTTACGACCTCATTTCCGGTTTGCGTTTGCTGTAATATCACAGCATGACAATTTCTGTCATGCTGACACATTGGAGCCATCCCGCAAACCCTGAGAAACGACTTTCAGATGTCGAGAGACCACATTCGATATCGCCCCTGCCCGGTCACTTCGCGGATCAAACCGCTTGCCTCCATCCACGCCAGATTGCGCTGAACGGCGGCGCGACTGGCTCCAGTCGTCGCCTCAGCCATTGGGGCGGAGACCAAGGGCCACTGAGAGAAAGTTCTTCGCAAGGCAACCGGCGTGCGGCCAGACAATTGCGCCATGATGTTTTCTGCCCGACCCGTCCACGCTTCAATATCGT
>FYBJ01001625.1_pt1 | contig 12421 bp, 13 predicted proteins | sample 1134611 | NCBI WGS metagenome assembly FYBJ01 (sample SAMEA104116008, study PRJEB20421) | marine metagenome | isolation source: marine | reverse complement strand
TCATGCGGGCATCGGCGGCGCGCATCAGCCCAAGCGCCCCCTCGGCGACCAGATCCTCCAGATGAACGGGGTTGTCGGTCCAGCGCTGTGCCTGGGCATAGGCCTGCCGCGCGTGCGAGCGCAGCAGAAGTTCGAGCGCCCCGCGATCGCCATCCTCCTGCCAGCGGCGCAGCGCGTCGCGCTCCTGCTCCACGGCCAGCAGCGGCTCTCGCATCGCTGCCTGATAGGTGATGGACATCATTCGCTCTCGCCCCAGCTATTCATGAGCTAGCAAGGTCAAGAAAGCATACATTCCTTTATCAGGAAAGAATTCTCTAGTTTAGAAAAGGTTAAATACCGGGAAATCCCCGATCAATTCGTGAATTCCCGGCTTTCCAGCCGGTCGAGTTCGGCCATGACAGAGCGGCGGAGAGCGCGCAGCCAGCCCTCATAGCCGCGCAGCGCCCCGGCGGGCATGGTCGCCTCTTCGACCTGGGCGGGGGCAGGCGCGCTAAAGCCCGCGTCCAGGGATTTGAGGTAGGACCGGAGCTTCGGGCAGGTCAGGAAATCGGCGCCGACCGCCAGACCCCGCGACATGCTGCCGGTCGCGCCGCTACCCGACCAGTAGCTCGCGAGACCCGCGGCCAGCCCTTCGCGAAAGGCTCCGGGCCGCAGGCCGATCCGCGTCCGGTCGGGCGCGGCGACGATCCGCGCGCAGGCGCAGGCCATGACATAAAGAGCGTCCGTCTCCCGGCGGAGCGGGAACACTCCCCGCCGGATCGCGCCCAGCAGCACCTCCGCCGTCACCGCGCCCAGACGGTGCGAAATCTCATGGTCGTCCGCAGCGGTGTCGAGCGCCCCGGCACCGTCCACGACCACCATTGCGCCATAAGGCACGTCGAGCCCCAGTTCCTCGGTCAGCACATCGCCAAGCGGCAGCCCGGGCATAAGCTCTGTTTCGGCCTCGCATACCCGGGCCGGATGCTCATGTGCGGCAGAAAGCCAGAGGCTGTGCACCGGAAACAGCATTGCCAGGAACTGCTGCAGCCGCTGCGCGGCGGGGCCCTCGGCCGCCTCGATGTCCCCACGCCAGATCATTTGCAAAACGGTTGCACCGCCCATCGAAAACTCTCCCCGCTTCTGACGTGTCCCGGTCTCAGAGTAACGAGTCAGCAACGCGATAGAAAAGAATGGAACTGTTAAGCTTCACGCTAGATGCGTGGGCACCATCGCGGAAGTTATCAACATATAGTGGTTTGCCATAGGCGTGGAATCATGGATTTAGCGGGAGGCAAAGCGCTGTCTGTGGATAACCCCGCAGCGAGTTTTGTAAAGGGGCGCGACGCGGCGCGTTAACATTTCGCTCCTTGACCAGAAGAGACCCGGCGAAAAATGGCCATGTTCGATTCTCTGGCGGCTTCCCGCACGAATCTCCGCACTGCCCGATTTACTCGGGATATCGCAGGAGCACGCTGATCCGGCGGTTCTGCGGCGCGGTCGGGTTGTCGGGGTCGAGCGGATCGGTGGCCGCCAGTCCCGAAATACGCAGGAATCGTTCCGGACGGATGCCCAGACTCTGCAGCACCCGGCGCGACGCATTCGCGCGATCTGACGACAACTCCCAGTTGCTGTAGCCCGGCCGGGAAAAGGGCACGGCGTCGGTGTGACCTTCCAGGACGATGCCATTGGGCAGATCCATGATCGCCCGGCCCACGACGGCGAGCACCTCGCGGGTGTCGGCCTCGATCCGGGCGCTGCCCGAGGCGAACATGGAATGGCCTTCCTGGTCGATGATTTCGATCAGCAGCCCGTCATCGGTCACCTCGAAGCGCAGGTTATTCATGAACGCCTGCAGCTCGGCGTTGCCCTCCAGCCCCGACAGGATATCGGCCTTGAGTTCCTCCATCTCGGCGCGCCTGTCCTCGGCCTGTTTTTCCGCCGCATCGCGCAGCCGCCGCTCCGTCGGGGTTTCCGCCGGCACGGTGCTCAGCTGCGCCGTGGGATCCTCCGCGATCTCCTCGGGGCTGCGCGGTTCGGGGGGCGGCGAATTGGGCACCGCCTCCTCCAGCCGCGTTTCGTATTCCACCACGACCTTGGGCGCCTCGTCGCGCAGGCGGCTGTCGAAAACCGCAAGCGGGTTCTCCTGGCCAAAGCTCGGAAGCTGCACCTCGCTCTTGGGTCCGTCGGTGCCGCTCATGGTTCCGTCGGGTCCCATGACCTGACCCGCCAGCACCCCGTCGCCCTTGCCCCCCGCGCTCGACAGGCTGGGGGTGAAGTAATCCGCCAGGCCGCGCAGTTTTTCCTCATCCGAGGCCGCCACGATCCACAGCAGCAGGAAAAAGGCCATCATGGCGGTCATGAAATCCGCATAGGCCACTTTCCAACCGCCGCCGTGGTGGCCGTGATCGTCGTGATCGTCGCCCCGCCTGATGACGATCGGCGCATTGGAATTGGATTTCATGGCTCTCTGCTCGTTCGTCGCCCGGTTTGCCGGATCTGTCGTCGGTTAATCGCCGCGCTTCGGCTCAGGATACCTTCTCCGGCTTCTGCCGTTCTCCGTCACGCTGGTATTTGCCGAAACCCGCCTGTTTGGCATAGCTGGCCTTTTGCTCGGAATAGCTGGGCGCCACCAGCGGCATGTCTTCGGGCAGATCGAACATCTGGCGGTATTCATGTTCGCTGAGCCCGTGCTCGGCCCCCAGATGCCGTTTGAGCATCTTGAACCCGCGCCCGCAGCAGAGACAGAAAACCTTGTCCTGGGTCACCGCCTTCGACAGGGGCAGCGCGGGCTTGGGCCGCTCCGCGGTCCCGGGCCGGGCTGCCGCGCCCCCCGCCGCACCCGTGGCTGTCGCGGGCGCTGCCGCGCCGCGATCGCCCAGTTGCTGCTGCAACCGCACCACAAGATCGAGGATATCATCCCGGCTCACGTCCGGCCGCCCCGCATAGGCCGAGGCGATGCGCGCAATCATTTCGCCAGAGTCTATAGTGTCCGTCATTCTGGTCACGCTCCGTGCCGGTCCGCGGGGGCGGCATCAATCCGACTATCCTTGCTACCACCAAACGAACTGTATTTGCCCGATTGATTGTCAAGCACAGCCCGTGGCTCCGTCACTTGAATACTTGTCATTTTCCATAATACACGAGTCTGCAATCTTTGTCTCGACCCTCTGTGCCGCCGCCTTCCAGCGGTCGTAAACCGACGCGCGCATGGGATAATCCGGGCCCAGTTCCCACTTTTCCCGGTAATCCTGCGGTGTCATGCGAAAGCTTTCCCAGAGGTGGCGGGCCAGCAGAATCTGGCGCGTGCCGGTTTCCAGGCAGACGAGATAGCCAGGCTGAACGCTGTCGCCCACCGGCACCGCAGGCTCCTGGCGAAACTCGGCCGAAACCTGCCCCGTCATGGCGCCGGCGGGCCCGTTTTCCCGCTGAAAGCTGTGCTCGGGCTCGCTCACTTGCCGCTCTCCCCATCCGACAGCGCGGACCGAAAACATGGTGCGCGCCTTCATATCGTCAAGGATCAAATATGCGAGCATGGTTAAAGAACCTTGAAAAGCCGGATAAAAAACAATTTCGTGCCTCAGTTTCGAGCAACAGTCATGTATTGATCGAAAGATTCAAACCTTCGGGGCGCGTCCACGGTCCCAGTTCAGCAGCGCCTGCTCTTCCAGTGCCGCGGCCTCCCTGCGCCGTTCCTGGCGTGCCGCGTCCCAACGCGCGGCGGCCGCGACGGCCTCGGCGCTCTTGAGCTCCCGGAACCTGCCGCGCACCGCTTCTTCCAGGGTATCCGCCTGCCGGTTCAGCTCTGCGAGTTCGGCGTCGAGCTTTTCGATCTCGCCCCGCAGCTGCCGGATGAAACCGGCCACATAGGGCGCGGCTTCCAGCGTCGCGCTGTGGCCCTCTTCGCGCAGCTGCGCGCGTAACCGGCTCCGCGCCCGCTCAGTCCCGGCCACCCGCCCGCGCAGCTCGGCCAGACCGCGGGCCTCTTCTTCCATTTCGTGGTTGCGCAGCCGCACGATCACGTCGAGCGCGGCAATGCGGCGGCCCGCCTCCTTCATCCTGCTTCGGGCGTGCCGGGCAGCGGCTCCAGAACCACCGGCCGCAGGCCTGTTCCCTCCGCCAGAGCCTTGCGCATCCTGTCGAGTATTTCGGGTGGAAACCCGTTGTAGGGGCCGGGCGAGCTTACGGCCTTGCCCCCCGCGGCTTCGGCGGCGGACTGGGTCGGCACCGGTTTCGCCTTCTGCGCAGAGGCCGCCGCAGCGACAGCCACCGCCGCAAATGCGACGGCCGCAACGCGCTGATATATAACTCGTTTTCGCGCCATCAGATCACGGGGAGCCCCTTTTGCGCCTCTTCGACCTCATAGAAATCCGGCTGTTTGTTGGTCGGAATGTTACCGCGGCCGATTTCTACGCAGATGCTGGGCGTATGATCGGACACCATGGCGACGAACACGTCGCGGATAATCATGTAAAACGCGCCGTCCTCGTCCTCGATCTGCCGGAGGCGCCCGGAAATCGGCTGCACCAGACAATAGGCCAGGAACACGCCCAGAAAGGTGCCGACCAGCGCCCCGCCGATCATGCCGCCGAGGACTTCGGGGGGCTGGTCGATGGACGACATGGTCTTGATCACCCCGAGCACCGCCGCCACGATCCCGATCGCGGGCAGCCCGTCGGCCATCACCTGTATCGCGTTGGCAGAGGCCAGCGCCTCCTGATGGTGCTTCTTGATCTTGCGGTTGATGACGTCTTCGGTCTGATACTTGTCGTCGAATTGCATGGACAGCATGCGAAAGCTGTCGGTGATGAGCTCGGTCGCGAAGTGATCCTTGAGGATCTTCGGATAGCGGTTGAAGATCTCGCTTTCATGCGGGCGTTCGAAATGCTCGTCGAGCGCCAGAATGCCCCGGGTCTTATAGAGCCGCGTGAGCTCATACATGAGATTCAGCAGATCGGCATAATCCTTGGCTGTCCATTTGGCGCCCTTCAATACCTTGACGACGCCCTTGAACGAGTTTTTCAGCACCGACATGGAATTGGCGATGACAAAGGCGCCGATGGCCGCGCCGCCGATCATCATTCCTTCGTAGGGCAAGGCGTAGAGAACGATGTCGAGCTTGCCGCCCGACAAGACGAACCCACCGAAAACCAATCCGAAGACGATCGCAAATCCAAGGATAAGTGTCATCAATCTCACCTGTTGCCGGGCGGGGATGGGCCCGGCTTCGCGCCGGTCCCCGCTGCTGATGTCATGGGAAGTATAATTGACAATTGCGCAAGGATAAACAAGAATAGATTTCACGAAACGAAAGCGCATGGGAACAGGAATGGGCGAGCAGGACACCCTGGCCTATCTGCCGGATGTCTCGGACCTGCGGGAGCATCTCCCCGACTGGCCCGAGGGCATGAACCTTGTGCTGTGCATGGAAGAGGACGGCCGCTCGATGGTCGTGGTCTTTCATGAACAGGAATCCGACCGTGTGCTCGAAAAGGTGGCAAAGGTGCTCCACCGCCCGGTCGGCGGGTTTTCCGTGGTGCCCCAGGTGGCCGGCCATCCCACCCGCCGCATTCTGTTTTCCGAAGAGCAGCAGCTTCTTGCCATGATCGCGGAGACCGAGAAGCTGATCGAGATTGCCTCGGACTATGCGATCAACTTCAATTTCGCGCATGAGGAAGGGCTCGACCCGGATGCGCTGACGACTGGGCGGGGGGACGGCCCGGCAGCGAAGTCCAAGCCTCCTGGCCTCCCGGAGCGGGATCTCCTGGGCCATGAGATGCGCCAGGGCCGGGGCGATAGCGGCCCCGCCCGGCCCTCCGTCACCGCCGTCTCGGCGGCCCCCGCCCTGCGTCCGGGCCGCATCACGCTCAACGGCCTGCCGGCGGGCTATCGGCGGCTGACCGGCGAGGAGCGCTCCGAACTTTACCTCAGCGACGCGCGGATCACCGCCGTCGACGGCGCGGTTGTGCTTGCCATGGATATCGAAGCTCTGGCCGAGGACGCATTGCCCCGCCCGCTGGCCGATATCGCCTTTCGCGACGATTTCACCGCCTTCTTCCTGCCCATTGGCGGGATCGGTGCGGGCTGGAAACCCGGCGACCCGCTGTTTCTGCAGATCGCGGCCAGCCGCTTTCCGGAAACGCTGGTGCGGCAGCTGGCGGCGGGTCCGCATCACGCGGCCGTCGCGGTCACGGCCCAGGGGCTGCATGTCACGCCGGGAGCACCGGAAACGGCAGACGAGGACCCCGGCACGGCAGAACCGGCTCCCGCCCCTGTCCCTCCGGGCGAGCGATCGAGCCTGCGGACGCTTCTGCGCAGCTCGGCGCTGATGCTCGCTCTCGGGGCGCTCGTGGGCGGGGCGATAACGCTCTGGGCCCCTGCCCGCCTGGCGGGGGCCGAGTGCAATGGCACCTACGCACAGGGCTGTGCGGGCGGCGCGGTGGAACGCGTGGCGTCTTTCGCCCGGGCTATCGCCGGGAGGAACTGACGGATCCCGGCTTAGGCGTCGGCCGTATCCGACAGCAGATAGCCGACCGATCGGACGGCCCGGACAGTATAGCGGTCGCCAAAGCCCTTGCGCAGCTTCTTGCGGATCTTGGTTATATGGACGTCGAATTTCCGGTCGCCGTATTCCCAGTCGCAATCGTGCAAAAGCCGCGATAACTCGTTGCGGGTGACGATCCGCCCCTTGTCGCGCATCAGCAGGTCGACGATCCGCGCCTCGACCGGAGTGAGCGCCAGCTTTGCCAGGCCGCCCTCATCGCTCTCGCCGGCCGGGGCGACGCCCCGGTCCCGCAGCCGGAGCCGCAGCCGGGCATCGAATTCGCGCAGGGAAAAGGGCACGCGAATCGCGTCGTCGGCGCCCGCCGCCAGCGCGTCGGCGGTGCTGCGCTCGCTGTTGACCCGGTCAATCGCCAGAACCACCGCCTCCGGCTGCCGTCTGCGGCAGAACTCGATCAGCGACAGGGCCGCAGCCATGCCGCTCTTCTCCAGCGCCACCAGCAGCACTGGCCGCCCGCCCTGCCCCAGAAGCCGCCGTCCGCGCGCGATGCTGGATGTCTGGGCCACCTCCAGTTGCCCAAGCCGCGCCAACCGGGCGGTCAGCGTCCTGCGAAGGGCTGCGTCGCCCGCGACCACCAGGGCGGTGGCCCGCGGCTGATCCTCGGGGCTATGGGACATCTGGGGTTTCCTCCGGCCGGCCGCCGCCAAAGTGGCGCATCAGCCCCGAGGCGTAAAGACCGGCCCCTGCCGGGGGCCGGTCTGGTTCGTCATCCGGCCGCGATCAGCCGTAGACCAGCCGTGGCAGCCAGGTCACGATCTCGGGGAAGACCATCGCCAGCCCCAGCCCCGTCAGCTGCAGCGCCAGGAACGGCAGCGCGGCCTTGAAGATGTCCGTCATCGGAATGGAGGCCGGAGCCACCCCCCGCAGATAGAACAGCGCATAGCCGAAAGGCGGCGAGAGAAAGCTCATCTGCATGTTGACCAGGTAGAGCACCCCGAACCACAGAACCAGGTCGTTGGGATCGTCCATGCCGAAGGCCTGAGCGCCGAGCGCCTTGATGATCGGAACGAAGATCGGGACGCAGAGCAGCAGGATACCGACCCAGTCGAGGAACATCCCCAGGATCACCAGCAGGATCTGCATGAGGATCAGGATCCCCCAGGGGCCGAGACCCGTGGCGGCAAGGCTGTCCTGCACGAACTGCTGCCCGCCCTCCAGCACGTAAAGACCCACGAAGATGGTGGCCCCGAACATGATCCAGATCACCATGGCGCTGGCCTTGAGCGTGGTGATGCAGGCCTCGCGCACGGTGAACCAGTCGAGCTTGCGGTGGATCGCGGCGACGATGAACGCGCCGAAGGTGCCGATGCCTGCGGCCTCCACCGGAGTGGCCACCCCAGAGAAGATCACGCCCAGCACCACGATGATCAGCACGATAGGCGCCGCCATCTTGCCCACCAGCCGCAGCTTGGCGTTGAAGCTGATGCGCTCTTCAACGGGAATCGGCGGCCCCAGATCGGGGTTGATGTAGCAGCGCACCGAGACATAGGCGACGTAAAGCCCCGACAGCAGCAGACCGGGCACCACCGCCCCGATGAAAAGCTCGCCCACCGACTGCTCGGCCACCACCGCATAGATGATCGCCAGGATCGACGGCGGGATCAGGATGCCCAGCGTGCCGCCGGCCATGATCGATCCCATCGCGATCTTCGGGTCATATCCGCGCTTGAGCATCGCCGGCAGCGCGATGATGCCCATCGTCACCACCGCCGCGCCGATCACACCCACCATCGCGGCCAGGATCGTCGAGGCGATGATGGTCGCCGCTGCGAGCCCGCCTTTGACCCCGCCCAGGACCTTGTAGATCACATCGAACATATCGTTGATGATCCCCGCCCTCTCCAGCATCGAGGCCATGAAGATGAACAGCGGAATGGCCGACAGCTGATAGTTGGTCATCAGCGGGAAGATGCGGCTCGGCACGATGTTGAGCGCCCGGGCGTCGCCCAGAACATAGAGAAACACCGTGGCGAGACCGCCGGTCACGAAAGCCAGGGGAAGCCCGGCCATAAGCAGGATCAGAAGACTGCCGAACATAATGAGCGTCAGCAGCTCGATACCGATTTCCAGCCCCATATCAGGCGCCCTCCGTCAATTCACCTTCGCGCATGCTTGCCGCAGCGCCCTTCGGTCCATGCGGCGGCTCGTCGCCACCGCGCCTGATGGTCTGAATGTCTTTCATGAGCTTCGAGACGCCCTGCAGCACCAGAAGCAGCCCGCCCAGCACCATGACCCATTTCATTGGCCAGAGCGGCACCTCCCATTCGTTGAAACTGATCTCGCCCCAGCGGATGTTGGTGTCGGTCCACTGGTCGGCGGTCATCGACGACAGCGTCTCCAGGAACCCGGCGTTGCCGCGCGCCCATTCCGACACCACCGAATTGCCGGTGGGCACGGCGAGCGCATCCATCGCAAAGGTGTAGGAGGTGAACAGCAGTGTGCCCGCAAAGATAAAGAAGAACACGGATGTCGCCAGATCGACCCAGGCCTTGTTCTTGCGGCGCATGGGCGCATAGAACACGTCGACCCGGACATGGGTTTCGGTCAGGACTGCATAGGCGCCGGCGATCAGATACTGCATGCCGAACATCAGATACATCGCCTCATGCGCCCAGTTGGTGGGCGAGTTGAAGACGTATCGGGCGATAACCTCGTAGTAATAGACGAAGACCGCGATAACGGCCCAGTAGGAGACCAGCTCACCGGCAAAGAGCGACAGCCGGTCGATCCAGTTCTCGGCATAGTCGCGGTCGTCGCGCTTGTCCTCTTCGGCCTCCGCGCGCTCGAGCGCGATTTCCGCCTCGCTCTTCGTCTCTTCGGGGAGGTTGCGGTTTGCCTTGCGCACCATGAAGGGCAACAGCACCGCATCTATCAGCACGAGCGCCAGGATGATGTAAAAGGTCGTGCCTGCCGCGTTCGACCAGAAGCTGCGCTTGCTGCGCGCCTCCGCCACCTGCGGCCGCATGTTCTCGACGATGTCCTGGGCCTCGGCGATGCGTTCCTCGCCGCGGGCCAGCGCCTCGCGCGAGCGCTCCAGCCGCCGTTCGGCACTGCGCAGGCTGAAGGAGCCCTCTTCCGCCGCCGCGATCTCCGCCTCCATGGCCGGGATGTCGTTTCGAGCCGCTTCGACCCGGGGCCCCTCGCGTTCCAGTGTGCGTTCCGCCTGCCGCATCTGGTTGGCCATGTCGGAAACGATGCTGCGTGCATCGCGTTCGGCCCCATTGGCAAAGAGGATGAAGATGAAGAGCGGTATGAAGACCAGACCGAGCAGACTCTTGAGATAGAACCGGTGCAGACCGACGATCCCGCCGGTGACCAGGATGAGATATCCGAGTGTCAGACTGTAGGTCCGGCGCGTGGCACGCGGCCGCCGGGCCAGCACCATCGCAATCAGCGGGAATGCGATGAGGCCGACCCAGTAGAGCCAGTGCGGCAGCGTAAAGCTGAGACCAGGCATGAATTTGTCCTGTTGGGTTGAGATAAGGTTAGGCCGCTCCGGCGCCGGAGCGGCCCCATTCCGTGCGGGTCAGACCGTCACAGCTTCAGCGTCTGCCCCTCGAGCAGCGACTCGTCCACATATCCCAGCGAGCCGGAGGTCATGTAGTCGAGCTGGATCTTGAAGATCCGCGCCGCGTTCGGGTCGCGGTTGGCATAGCGGTACCAAATCGGCACGGCCACCTCGGTCATCAGCTCCACGTCGTCCTGGCTCAGGCGCGTGACCTCGGTGCCATCGGCCTCGAACTTGGCCCAGGCTTCCTGGTCGGCCTTCTGGATGGCGGCGTGATGCATGTCGGAATAGACGTGGGTTTCCATTTCGACGAACTGCTTCATCTGCGGGCTGAGCGCGTTCCAGGCGTCCATACCGACCGTGATGTCCATGAGGTCGACCGGCTGGTAAAGCGACATGAAGCCCGGAGGGCCCATGGAGATGTAGCTGGTCACCTGGCTGAAGCCGAGCGCGTAGTTCACCGCCGGCCCCACGTAGTCGGCCACGTCGATCGTGCCTTTTTCCAGCGCCGGGAAGATCTCCGAGCCGGGCAGAACCGTGGTTTCCGCGCCGATCTCGTTGAAGACATCGGCCACCATGCCGCCCGGCAGACGCATCTTGCGGCCGCGGAAATCGTCGATGGAGCGGATCGGCACCTTGGAGTGGATGATGTTGGGGCCGTGGTGCACGGGCCCGACGAAATACATCCCCTGCTGGCTGTAGAGATCGCGCGCGATCTCCAGCCCGCCCAGGCCGTAGTAGAACACATCCCATTCGTGCGGATTGCGCAGCCCCAGCGGATAGGACGTCAGGAAGGTGGCGGCGGGGATGATGCCCTGCGCGTAGATGGTGAATGGGTTCACCGCGTCGAGAACGCCGTTCTTCACTGCGTCATAAAGCTGAAAGTCGCCAACGACATCGTTGGCGCCAAAAGGCTGAAAGGCCAGCTCGCCGCCGGTCTTCTCTTCGATCGTGGCGCTCCAATCCTTGAAGATCTGCAGCCCGGCACCGCCCGGCCAGGATGTCTGGATTTTCCATGTGGTGCCTTTAGCCTGCGCACCGGCGATATGCGGCGCGGCCAGCCCCGCCGCACCGGCCCCCGCCAGGGTGCGCAGCGCCTTGCGGCGCGTGGTCATCAGGTTTTTCATTCTTTCTCCTCCCTTAGTCGCATGGCGGCAAATCCCGTTGGCCGGGGCTGCCCCGACGGCATACTAGGACAAAGGCATCAATTTTGGTAAGATCTTTTTACAGGCTGAGACATTTAGGCCGCGATCCGGGATTCCGGGCCGGCCGCGAGGCAGAACGCCACGGCGAAAAAGGCGACAAAGATCGCACAAAACCGGTTGCAGAACCGCCCCGATCTCTCTTTGATCGAGGCGAGGGCAGAAAAGGGGACAGGGGTGCCACCACGTTTCTTGGGTGCTGTCGTTTTTCTGGCGGGGACGATGCTCATTGGGCTGTCCGCGCCTTCTCCGGCGCAAGAGGCGACCCGGCTCAGCGCGATCAGCGCGTTCCAGCTCGGGACCACCTTCGCACGTCCATTCGAGCGTTTTGTGGACTGGGTCAACGAAAACGGCGCGGGTCTGCTGACCATCGATCTGATCGGCGGCCCCGAGGCCATGCCGCCTTTCGAACTCGGAAATGCGCTGGAGGCCGGCATCGTAGATCTCGGCGCCAACACGGCGGCGTTTTACGCCAACCTCCTGCCGCTCGGCGATGCGCTGCACCTGGCGGGAAACACCGTCCAGGATCAGCGCGAGAACGGCTGCTTCGCCCTGTTCGACCGGATGCACCAGGAGCAGATGAACGTTAAATATCTTGCGCGAACCGGCGACGGCATCCCCTTCAACCTCTATCTGTCAAAACCGCTCGACGGGCCGGATCTGACCGGGCTGACCATCCGCACCACCCCGGTCTACCGCGGCATGTTCCGTGCCCTGGGCGCCACGGTGGTCCGCACCCCCCCGGGCGAGGTCTATTCCGCCCTCGAACGCGGAATGATCGACGGCTACGGATGGCCGGCGCAGGGGGTGCTGGATCTGGGCTGGGGCGAACAGACGGCCTATCGCGTCGAACCGGGGTTCTATCAGGTCAACGTCAACTTCCTGATCAATCTCGACCGCTGGAACGCACTGAGCGCCGAACAGCGCGATCTGCTGGAACGGGGCGCGGCCTGGATCGAGGCCAGCAATGCGGACAACCCGCGGCTGAGCGCCGAGGACGCAAAGGCCCAGGCCGAGGCCGGCATCAACCCCATCGTCTTTACCGGAGCCGACCGGGAAAAATGGCTGGCGGCCGCGGAAGCCGAAGGGTGGAAACCCGTCGAGGCCGCGGACCCCGAACAGGCGCGCATCCTGCGTGCCTGCCTGAACTGACGTGAGCCCTGTCTCTCCACC
>FYBJ01000128.1_pt1 | contig 12456 bp, 11 predicted proteins | sample 1134611 | NCBI WGS metagenome assembly FYBJ01 (sample SAMEA104116008, study PRJEB20421) | marine metagenome | isolation source: marine | reverse complement strand
GGTGCTGACGGATTTCTACCAGGCCCGCGGCTTCGTCGATTTTCAGGTGCTCGACGTCACGCCCGAACTGACCCGCGAGCGGGACGCCTATTTCATCACCTTCACGGTGCGCGAGGGGCTTTCCTACGACTTCGGCGACATCACGGTCACCAGCGAGGTGCCCGGCGCCGAACCCGCCGAATTCCTTGCAACGAGCCGTATCAAGACCGGCGCCACCTATTCGCCCACCGACGTGGAGAACACCATCGCCCGGATGGAGCGTTACGCCATTCAACGCGGGCTCAACTTCGTCCGTATCGAGCCGCGTGTCACCCGCAACCCGGCGGATCAGACGCTGGATGTGGAATTCGCCCTGACCAAGGGGCCGCGCATCTTTGTGGAGCGTATCGACATCGAGGGCAATTCCACCACGCTCGACAAGGTGATCCGGCGCGAGTTTCAGGTGGTCGAGGGCGATCCCTTCAACCCCCGTGCCATCCGCCAGGCAGCCGAATATGCCCATAAACTGGGGCTGCAGGTCAACGCTGGCCATGGCCTGCATTATCACAATATTCAGCCTGTTGCGGCGATTAAAGAGCTGGTAGAACTCAATATCGGCCATGCCATTATTGCCCGATCGATGTTTACCGGTATACAAGGCGCCGTGCGGGAAATGAAACAACTGATGCTGGACGCACGCCGCGGATGATTAGCGGTATCGGTACCGATCTGGTTTTTATGCCGCGTATTCAGCAACTACTGGATAAATTCGGTGATAAGGCCGCACAAAAAATGTTAAGTGATCCTGAGTTTACGGACTATAAAAAAGCCAGCCGGCCGGCGGCGTTTCTGGCCAAACGCTTTGCGGCTAAAGAAGCGGCTGCGAAAGCATTTGGTTGTGGATTCCGGGCGGGCCTCAGTCTGAAACATATTAGTGTCGAAAACGATGCGCTGGGCAAACCGCAGCTGTGTTTTTCGGCAAAAGCGGCTGAACTGGCAGCACATCAATCCATCACTCACAGTTATTTGAGCCTCAGCGATGATGGTGATTATGCCAGTGCTTATGTGATTTTAACGGACCACTGATATGGCTGAATTTCCCACAATTGAATCGACGATTGGCAATACACCGCTGGTGCGTCTGCAACGACTGCCAGGACAAACCAGTAATATTATCCTCGGTAAGCTGGAAGGCAATAATCCGGCTGGTTCGGTCAAAGATCGGCCGGTGGTTAGTATGATCCGCCACGCTGAGGCGCGTGGTGATATTACGCCGGGTGACACGCTGATTGAAGCGACCAGTGGTAATACCGGCATTGCGCTGGCGATGGTGGCCGCCATTCTCGGTTACAAAATGATTTTGATCATGCCTGCCAATATGTCACAAGAGCGCCGTGCGTCAATGCGTGCCTATGGTGCTGAAATTATCTTGGTTGAAGGTATGGAAGTAGCACGCGATCTGGCCCTGCAAATGCAAACTGACGGCAAAGGAAAAGTGCTGAATCAGTTCGGTAATTTTGATAATCCGCTGGCCCACTATGAAACCACCGGCCCGGAAATCTGGCGTGATACCGATGGTAAAGTCAGTCATTTTGTCAGTGCAATGGGCACTACCGGTACCATTATGGGCGTGTCACGGTATTTGAAAGAACAAAATCCTGAGATTCAAATCGTCGGTGTACAGCCTACCGAAGGCTCCAGTATTCCCGGTATTCGCCGCTGGCCACCGGCATATTTGCCGGCGATTTTTGAGCCGGAACGGGTTGATTTAACCATTGATATTGACCAACAGCTGGCTGAAGACACGATGCGCCGACTGGCTGCCGAAGAGGGCATCTTCTCTGGTGTGTCCTCAGGTGGCAGTGTTGCCGCCGCACTCAAACTGTCTGAGTCTGTAACCAATGCAGTGATTGTCTGCATTATTTGTGATCGCGGCGATCGTTATTTGTCGACAGGTTTGTTCCCCGCAGAATAATCCAAACGCGCTTTTGCCAAGTCAGACTGGCCGCGCTGTTGTTGCTGATCCTCAGTAGTTCGGTGCTGGCGATTGAATCGGCACGGCTAAAAACTGATAACTTGCAATTCGCTGGTTTGGATCTGCGATCTCTGGATATTCGTTTCAACCTGACTGAAAACGGTCTGGCAATGCAGGCTGCTGCAGATCGTTTACAACTAGCCGGTGAGGTGGTAAATGATGTCGAATTAAATTGCCGCCAATTTAAGATCGCTGCCGGATTCTGGCAATGCCGCCAAGGCCGGTTACAGTTTTCACATGCCATTTTTGGCAAACAGCAACTGACTATTGAATTTACCGCTAATACCGAAATAGCCGATTACCAGGTACAGCTGACTGATTTGGCATTGGCTGACGGCCGGTTTGATCTCAATTTGTATGTGAATCAACAAGGCTGGCAGGCGGATATTGACAGTCAGCAAGCCAATCTGACGACGTTATTAGCCTTAGTGCCGCAAGTTTTACCTGACGTGGATCTGAGTAAGATCGCAGACTGGCAGATTGCCGGTCATTTCTCCGGCAAAGCCAGTTTAGGCGGCAACGGGGCACAGTTAAAAACGGCTGATCTGCAATTAACCAGCCCGGATCTCAGCTTCAGTGATGTCAGTGGTGAGCGGGTTGCTGAAGCGCTGGATTTGACGATGGACTTAACTGCTCATCACCAGCAGGGCTGGCAATTTCAGACTGATGTGGCAGTTAACAGTGGGCAGAGTTACTGGTCGCCAGTGTTTATCGATTTCCAGCAAACCCCGGTGCAATTTGCCGTTAACGGATCAATGGAAACTGTCAGCCAAAGCCTGAAACTTGATGACATTCATTTTCGTCAGCAGGATGTTTTGTCAGCCACAGGGACTGCAACTATTGAACAGAATCAACTGCTGTCATTGCATTTGTCGCTCAAACCCAGCCCGCTTCAATCAATTTATCAGTGGTGGTTACAGCCTTTTGTGCCCGGCACCGCAGCAGCCAATTTGGATACTGGCGGCGAAATTGGGGGTGAACTGGACTGGCAAGCTGGCCAATTGACCTTACAGGCTGATTTACAACAACTTCACATCAACGATACGGCGGGCCGTTTTGCTATTGATGGCTTAGATGGCCAATTTGCCTGGACGAGTGGTAAAACACCACTGCCAGTGGACTTAAGCTGGCAACAAATCACGCTGGGCGCACTACCTGTCGCTGCCAGTCAATTGCAAGCCGATGTGAGCGAAAACCAGCTGACATTAAGGCAAACACTTGAGTTACCTATATTGGACGGTGCTTTGCAGATCAGCGCATTTCATTATCAATTTGCCCCTGACGGCAGCCGCTGGCAATTTGAAGGTCTGCTAAAGCCTTTGTCCATGCAGGCACTGACCAAAGCACTTGGCTGGCCGGAAATGGACGGCAAACTATCAGGTGTGATCCCTAAAGTCAGTTATCGGGATCAGCAAATTGATATTGAGGGGGCTTTGCAGGTCAAAGTCTTTGATGGCACCACCATTATCACTGATTTGCAGTTGCAATCACCGTTTGGCAGTTTGCCGCAACTGACCGCCAATATGGATATGCAGCGGCTGGATTTGGAGCTGCTGACCCGCACTTTTGACTTTGGTAAAATCAGCGGCCGGCTCAATGGTCAAATCACTGATTTACGGCTGCTAAACTGGCGGCCGGTACAGTTTGATGCCCGATTTGCTACGGCGGCGACAGATCCCGGGAAACGGCGAATCAGTCAGCGTGCAGTGGATAATCTATCGCAAATAGGTGGTGGTGCCAGCGGTGTCATGTCACGCAGTTTTTTACGGTTTTTTGATGATTTTTCTTACGACAAACTGGGTATTCGCTGCCAGCTTAATAATGAAGTTTGTCAGATGAGCGGCGTCGAGGATGACGAACAAGGGTATTATATTGTCAAAGGTGGCGGCTTACCGCCGTGGATTAACGTCAAAGGTTATACCCGCCGTGTCGATTGGCCGGATCTGCTGGCCAGACTGAAAGCGGTGCAAAACAGTGACGGACCGATAATTGAATAGGAGCAAGTTATGCGTGTTGTAAATCAATTTACCAGTGTTTTTGCATTACTGATGTTAATGTCCTGCGTCACCATCAATATTTATTTTCCGGAAGCAGCTGCGGAAAAAGCCGCTGATAGGATCATTGAAGATGTCTGGGGGGAAGATGCTGCTAATACACCACCAACTGAGCCTCAAAGTCGTATAGAGAAAGAGTTGCCGATTGCAATGCAGCTATTGAACTGGCTGGTACCAACGGCACAGGCAGAGGCTGATATTAATATCAATTCCCCGGCTATCAATGCGCTGCAAAGTAAAATGAAATCCCGTCACGATCAGCTTCAGCCGTTTTATCAAAGTGGTGCGATAGGGCTCACGCAAGATGGTCTAATTGCACTACGAGATGCCAGAGCAGTCGCTCTTAAAGATCGTAATGTGATTAATAGCCTGATAGCTGAAGAAAATCAGGATCGTAAAGCCTTGTATGCTGAAATTGCCCGTGCCAACGGCCATCCGGAATGGCAGGCGGATATTCAGGAAACCTTTGCCCGTCGCTGGATCAGTAATGCCGCCAAAGGCTGGTGGTACCAGCAAAACGGCAGCTGGCAACAAAAATAACTTTTTTAAGATTCAAGTCCGGTTACGTGCAGTGCGTGACCGGACTTTTTTATTGCAGGACAAACACAGATGGCGCGGCGAAATCGCAGACAACAGGTTTCCAGAGAAATTTTTACAGCAGATATTGAAACGCTGGCCCACGATGGCCGGGGCATTGCCAGAATAGATGGCAAAACGGTATTTATTGATGGTGCGCTGGCTGGTGAATCAGTTCGCTTTCAATACACACGTCAGCACAGCAAATTTGATGAAGCCAAAACGGTTGAGGTACTCAGTGAATCGGTTGATCGTGTAACTGCCAAATGTGCACATTTTGGTGTGTGTGGTGGTTGCAGCCTCATGCATATGCAACCACAAGCGCAATTACAGCTGAAACAAAACACCCTGGCAGAGCAATTAACACATTTTGGTCAGTTAACACCTGAACAGTGGCTGGCGCCGCTGACCGGGCCATTATGGGGTTATCGGCGCAAAGCCCGGCTAGGTGTGAAATATGTTCACAAAAAACAAAAAGTGCTGGTTGGTTTTCGCGAAAAATCAGCCCCTTTTATTGCTGAATTAAACCAATGTGAAGTGTTGGATCCGCGAGTGGGTTTACGTTTGACCGAACTGGCCGCGCTTATCGAAACATTGGCTGCCAGAGAACGTATTGCCCAGATCGAAGTCGCCATGGATGATAAACATACTGCGTTGGTGTTCCGGAATCTGGATCCCTTGTCTGAAGATGATAAAACAGCATTAATCAACTATGGTCAGCAGCAGGACTTATGGATTTATCAGCAACCGGGCGGCCCTGATACGGTGAGTCCATTGTGGCCGGAACAGCCACAACTGTCATATGCTCCGGTGGCTGGCATAGCGTTAGATTTTGCGCCGGGTGATTTTACGCAGGTAAATGCCGGTATTAACGAAAAGATGATCCCGCTGGCAATGCAATTACTCGATTTACAGCCCGCCGATCGATTGCTGGATTTATTTTGCGGTTTGGGCAATTTCACCTTGCCGATCGCCGGCAAAATTAAAGAAGTGGTCGGCGTCGAGGGTGATGCCTCGCTGGTTGCCCATGCCCGGCGTAATGCTGAAAAAAACCAGCTGGCGAATGCCGTGTTTGAGCTCGCTGATTTAACACAAACAGCGTTAGCGGATTATCCCTGGGCGAAAGCGGGTTTTAATAAAATTCTGCTGGATCCGCCCCGCAGTGGTGCGTTTGAAGTGCTGGGCCAATTGGCGGCGCTAGGTGCTGAGCAAATTGTCTATGTTTCCTGTAATCCTGCGACGCTGGCCCGAGATGCCGGTGAACTGGTGCATCAGCATGGCTATCACCTGCAGGCCGCCGGCATTATGGATATGTTTCCGCATACCAGCCACGTTGAATCAATCGCGGTGTTTGTTAAACGCTGATGGCCGAACCGCTGAAACAGTTTATTAATGCCGAAGTAGTGCGCTTTCTGGCTGATAAGCTTGCAGAACAATTTACCGATTTTGATAAACAGGGTTTTCACAACCAGGTATTGGCTAGGTTGGATGCTTTATCCCTAACACAACGGGTAAATCTGCTGGCTGATGTTATGGCCAAACAATTACCGGCTGATTTTTGCGAAGTCGCGCCGGGGCTACATCAACTTGCTGCTAACTGGCCGGTTACCGATAACAATGCCGGTTGGCAGCAGTATGCTATCTGGCCGTTAATCACCTATGCCGGCCAAGCGGGTCTGAACAGACCGGATCTGGCATTACCCGTGATGGCTGATCTGACACCGTTATTCACCGCCGAATTTGCTATCCGGCCCTATCTTGAACAGCACTTTGAGCAAACCTTCCGGCAAATGCTTGATTGGGCAGATCATGAAAATCCGCATCTGCGGCGACTGGCGTCGGAAGGATTGCGGCCAAGATTGCCCTGGGGGATCCGTCTAAAACATATTCCTACTGAAAAAGCCCTGATATTGCTGGATAAACTCAAAGATGATGACAGCGTTTATGTGCAAAAATCAGTGGCGAATCACTTAAATGATCTGAGCAAAACCCATCCGCAGCTGATTTTGGATGTCTGTCAAAGCTGGCAGGTATCTGCAACACCGGCAAGACAGTGGATCATCCGTCGTGCACTGCGAACCTTACAAAAACAAGCTGATCCAGCGGCCCTGAGAGTCCTTGGCTATTCGCAAGATTTGCCATTGGCCATTGACTTCGAGCTGACCGAAACAGCGTGTTGTATTGGTGAGTCCGTAACGATGCAATTATCACTGCAAAATCCCTCGGCGCAGCCACAATCGCTGTTGATAGATTATGAGTTGTGGCTGATGCGTGGCAATGGCAGACCGTCAGCTAAAATATTTTTCTGGAATCGCATTAACCTTACCGGACAGCAAAAAATAGTCTTGCAAAAACAACAGGCTATGCAACAGCTGAGTACCCGAAAATTGTATCCGGGTGAACACAAAATCTGCTTACGTATCAATGGCCAGCCACAAGCGACCAGAATATTTCAGCTCATGCCATAAACCAGCTCACCACCACCCAGCCCAGACAAATTAACGATAACAACAAAATCAACTCAAAAAAGTGGGCCATCAGCCACTCATCTATATTATGCATAGTGCCTCCGCGATTGTTGGAAAAAGCAGGTTTACTATGCGAGATAGGCTGATGATTGTTATTGATCTGGATCAAAAAAGTAGCGGGCTGTTTTTAACGGGCATAAAAAAACCGGCAGCGCCGGTTTTTTTTGAGCAAGACAAGCGTTTTACGACATGATCAGGCCATAAGCTACCAGACCCAGCCAGAAAAAAGTAAACGCCAGAATAATATGCGGGAATTTTTCAATCAGCAATTTATCAAGTTTTTTCAGCATAATGTTATCGCCCGATGTGATTTTGGTAACGGAAATATACCAATTAGCCGGACTTTTTGCCAGTCCTTTAGGTATTGAAAATCAGCGCAGCACACGACTGTAAAGCCGTGTTTTACTGCAGTTGCCACCGACGTGTTTGGCTTGCCGGCAGAGTTTAATCACATTACTGATAATATCGAGAATGCCATAATTACTATCAGCAACAGGTGCATAGGTAATATGGCCGATACTCACGGTGACCCGGGGTGTTGTCAGGTCGCCCTCAATCTGCCGTAAATCCAAAGCAGCCACCACCTGATGAATGCGTTCTGCCAATAGCCGGGTTTGCTGGTAAGGCATACTTGAGGTGAGAAACATGATTTTTTTGCGGCTGAAACGGGTGATAAAGTCGTTATCACGATTTAAGACGTTATCAAGTGCCCCGATAATCTTACGGACACAACCGCTTTTATGTCGGATATCGTCAAATTGGTCGACATCTATCAAAAATAACGAGATCGAGTCTTCGTTATCTGCGGCCTGTTGCCACTGCGCAACCACCTGCTCGAGAAAGCTGGCCTGAGAGATGAGGGCACTTTTTTCTTTAGTTTTAGTATCCATTAAAACGTTGGATTATTACGATAGTTAATTTTCACATGCCTAAAACCGTTATTGGCCAAGGTAGTCGTGTTGATAGTAATAATTGGTTGCTTCGACAAAACCGCCGACGCTGCCACAATCAAAACGACGACCTTTGAATTTCAGTGCCAGTACCGGCTTGTCCTGCGCCATGGCTTTCAGGGCATCAGTGATCTGCACTTCGCCGTTGGCACCGGGTTTGGTGTCACGGATATAGTCAAAAATATCATTGGTAAACACATAGCGGCCGATAATTGCCAGATTACTCGGCGCATCTGCCGGTTTGGGTTTTTCCACCATATCGGTAATACGAAACACGCCGGGCTCAATTTCATCACCGGCAATCACACCATAGCTGCCGGTGTTTTCCGGTGGGACTTCTTCGATAGCAATAACGGTGCAGCGATGTCGCTGGTATAAGTCAACCAGCTGGCTTAGGGCGCGATCGCCACCATTATCGGGGGTGGCACATAAATCATCTGCCAGAATAACGGCAAAATCTTCAGGGCCTATCATCGGCTCACCGGTCAGTATGGCATGACCGAGGCCAAGCATTTCCCGCTGGCGGATAAACATAAAATCGCAGTGGTCCATGACATGGCGGATATCATCAAGATGTTTTTCCTTGCTGCTACCACGGATCTGGTGTTCCAGTTCATAACTGGTGTCAAAATGATCCGCGATCGCCCGTTTACCGCGGCCGGTAATAAAGCCCATTTGGTTTAAACCCGCTTCCATCGCTTCTTCAACACCATACTGGATGAGCGGTTTGTTAACGATCGGCAGCATTTCTTTAGGCATGGCCTTAGTGGCAGGTAAAAAACGTGTGCCGTAGCCAGCTACCGGAAATAAACATTTACGAATACGTTGCTTGTCGGTCATCTGTAGCAAGTCCTTATTTTTATCGCGAGAGCATAGCAGCTAATGATTAAACTACCATGACAGTGATTTTCAGTCAGCTAAGTATTACTCAGCCAGAGTATTTGATAGGGAGCCAGCAATAGTTTTTCCGGCCTATCCTCAAGCGGGTTGCCGCTAATTAAATCCCGCCACTTATCAGTTGCCACCAGATTTAAATCGCTGATGTACAGAGTTTGTGTGGTGTCGGTGACATTAACAATACAAAAAATGCTTTGCCGGCGCTGCTGACTTTGTCGCAAAAAACCGAATAAGGCCGAACCCAACTGTAGGGTATATTGTGTGGCATTAGGGTGAAAAGCTGCTTGTTGGCGGCGCAGTTGAATCAATCTGGTCAATTGCCGGTAGACCTCTGCATGAACTGAATCTGTCTGCGTCAATTGCTGGCGAATATCGTTGTCTTGCCACTGATGACGATTAATGGCTCGCGAGTAACCCAGGTTTTGTAAACGCTGATAATCATTGCCGGTGGCCAACAGACTGTGCAGATAAATGCCGGGTATACCTTCCAGCGCCAGCATAATGCCGTGGGCGCAGATAAAACGTGGGATCTGCCATTTATCAGGCCCCTTTACTGTACCTTGCATAGCGTCAAACAAAGCAATATTAATTTCATAGGGTTTTTTGATGCCGTTATTGGCGGCCCGCCATGAGATTTCGCCGCCGAACCCCTGCATCGTATTAATTAACGTCGTGATCTCCTGATCACTCAGTAGTCCTTCTGCTGGCCGCAGGCCGATACCATCATGTGAGGCAATAAAATTAAAATAGGCAGTACCTTGTTGCGCCGGCGGCATACTCATCAACCATTGCCGCAGATAGCTGCTGTCGCCGGTCATTAGTGTGTTCAGTAATAATGGTGGCAGCGAAAAATTGTAAATCCAGTGTGCTTCGTTGCCATTACCGAAATAGCTGAGGTTTTCCCGGTTAGGAATATTGGTTTCAGTAATGATAATGGCATCAGGCTGCGCCTGTTCAATCAGCAGTCGTAACAGCCTGACAATTTCATGGGTTTGCACTAAATTCAGGCAAGCGGTACCGGGTTGTTTCCAGATAAACGCCACCGCATCGAGACGAAACAATCGCACGCCCTGATCCAGATAAAAACGGATAATCCGAATAAATGTTTTCAGTACACTCGCATTGCGAAAATCCAGATCTGCCTGCGTGTGACTGAATGTACACCAGACCTGCTTTTGGCCGTTGGCTGTCTCAGTTTCTCTGAGCAACGGGCTGGTGCGGGGCCGCACGACTTGTGACGTATCCTCATCAGCGGTTGCGGTGTAAAAAAAGTCATGACCTTCACCGCTGCCGTTGATAAAGTTTTCAAACCATTGGCTTTGTGTGGAAGCATGATTTATCACCAAATCCGCCATCAGCTTGCAGTCACCGGCAATGGCCTGAATATCAGCCCAGTCACCAAGTTCAGGGTTGACTGCAAAAAAATCTTTAACGGCAAAACCATCGTCACTGCAATATGGAAAAAACGGCAGAATATGCAAAATATTGCTGTAGGGCTGTAAATAATCGCGAGAAAAGCTTAGCAGCGTTTGCAATGGCTTTTCGCCGGGTTTGATAACGCTGTTGCCATAACAAATCACCGCGATATCATCTGCCTGCCATTTGTCGGACGGGCTGTTCTGCAGAGGCTGCCCAGCGGGGATTCGCATCAGATCGAGTAATTCACCAGCCAATTGTTGCCGGCTCTCGGTATCATATAAATCCGCATAAATGATATCCAGATGGTGCTGCAGATTATGGTGCGGCGGCAGCAAATCAGTAGCGGTATTCATGCGGCAGCTTCAGCAAATTCACGGTGGTCAGCTTCCACGGCATCATAAAGCCGCTGAAAAATATCCGGTAAAGCACTTTGTACCCGATTCCAACTTGGAATAAATGGCGTTTCCATCGGGTTTTCCAGGAATACCTGTCCGGCAGTCATAATATTGCGGGCAAACATTTCCACTGAAGCTTCCTCCTGATGAATATCAAATTGCAGCCCGTTCATCAGTGCGTCGTTTCGATAGGTTTCGACAAAATCCAGCGCGATGCGATAGTAAGTCGCTTTGATACTGCGGAAGTGCTCGGGGCTGAATACGGTGCCTTTGGTCGCCAGTTTACGAAACAGCGCTTTGGCAATATCAATCGACATTTTTGATAAACCGCCCTGTTGATCGGTGGCCGATAAATCCTGATGTTTGTGATCATAAATATCGGCAATATCGACCTGACACAGCCGGTTATTGGCATAGTTGCGGTGCATTTCTGATAACACGCCAATTTCCAGCCCCCAGTCACTGGGAATGCGGATATCGTTTAAGACATCGCGCCGGAAAGAAAACTCACCGGCCAGTGAATAACGGTAGCTATCCATATAATCGAGATAATCACTGGGGCCGGTCACGGTTTTCAGTGCACGCAGCAGCGGTGTGATCAACAAGCGGTTGACCCGGCCATTAAGCCTGCTACCCGCCACCCGGGCATAAAAACCTTTGCAAAACTCATAGTTAAACAATGGATTTGCTACCGGGTAAATCAGCCGCGCCAGCATTTCAGTGGAATAGGTAACAATATCGCAGTCATGCAGTGCCACCGACTCAGCTTTGCCGGAGGCCAGAATATAGCCCATGCAATACCAGACATTACGGCCTTTGCCGGCCTGCTGTGGCGCCAGCCCCAGTGACTGCAATTCAGCATCAATCGCTTTAAGCCGAGGCCCGTCCTGCCATAAAATCCGGTGATGCTGGGGCAGGTCGGCAAAAAAATCCAGCGCTTTGCCGAATTGTTCGGCATCAGCGCGATCCAGGCCGATCACAATTTCTGATAAATACGGTACGGTTTTAAGCTGTTGAATAATAGCCGGCAGCGCAGCACCTTCTAATTCAGAATACAGTGAGGGTAATAATAAGCCCATCGGTCGCTGCTTACTGAAACTCAGCAGATCCTGTTCTAAATCCGCCAGGTGGCGATGTGTCAGATTATGTAATGTGGTGATAATGCCATTTTGATGAAAGTCAGCCATGAGCCTGCTCCTGAGATGACGCTGTGCCGGATTGCTGCCAGCGAGCCAGTATTTTCCGGACACCGGCAGCCCAGCCGCGCGGCCCCGGGTAGGGGGCAATAAATAGAGATGGATGCGGTTTTAATGCTGGCAGTCCGTGAACCGGGGACGGAATTAACAACGCCATATCAGCCTGTGTCAGCATAGCGATATCATTGTCGCTGTCACCGATGGCGAGACTTTGCCAATGTTTGTTTGGATAAAAAAACTGATATTGCTGCATTAACCATTGCAGTGCGCGGCCTTTATCACAATCGCCGGACACATGCAGAAAGCGCCCGCCCTGCAAAACACAGGCACCAGCCTGCTGTAATGCACTGATAAATAATTTCTGCCGCGCCGGACTGCCATGCCAGGCAATCGCTTCACCGTATTCGCGGTGAGCTGCCCGAGCTGC
>FYBJ01000204.1_pt1 | contig 12495 bp, 14 predicted proteins | sample 1134611 | NCBI WGS metagenome assembly FYBJ01 (sample SAMEA104116008, study PRJEB20421) | marine metagenome | isolation source: marine | reverse complement strand
CAGTTTACGGACATAACCATATTTTTAAGAATTTGGTTTTAAATATTATATGATTGGGCTTATGAGTTTAGACATCATAGGTTATAATTGCGTGGTCATACGCAAGACGACTTTTCTAATGTTGATTCATGTTGCTATTTACTTTTTTCGTGAAACCCACTTTTGCAAACTAATCGAATTGAACGGTGAGGATTAACTGAAAAATTGGTTTCATGATCAAAATCCATGTATTTTTCCGTAATATTATCACGGGATATTCAAGCAATTTATTTAAAAAATCCATATTGGAGGAAAAGGTGAAAAAACATTGGTCTTGCTCGAAATTAGCAGACAAAGTTCGGGGAACTAAAAAGCCATCTTCAGCCTCCCTTGAAGAGTGGGGAGAGTGGAATATAAAAGCTCAGAAGCAACACCCAGTAAGATATTGGATTGCAGAGACTGGTTTAGATAAAATTCAAGGAATATTATTCGCTCCAGTTTCAAGTTTTACAAAAATTAAATTTTATATATTGAATCGATATAAACACCCCAGTCATGCCTTAGTTTCGAACCTTAAAAGAGGGGAATGGCATGAATTAGATGAAAGGATATTGCACTGCCTTTTCGATGAACTTGTTAATTTTGTTGAAGTTGATCTTGCATGGCATATGATTGCCATTAATGGTGGTGATAAAAAATATAATCTTTCAAAAATTAGAATTCCTTTTTTTAATACCAAGAGATATCCTCAAGCAGGATATGACTATTTAACGTGGGCAGAAGGTTTAGTTTTTGAAAAAAATGAACCGGGTCACTCCCCAGGTATTGAGGGAAAACCAACTTATCAGGCAGTAGTCGCACAGGAGGTGAAAAATCTTTATAACTGGTGGAAATATGAACGCCCGCAGCGAAAAATATTTGATGAAGAAGATGCTTCTATGTGTTCGGATAAATTTGACAGCAATCCACTGTTCTCAAAAGACTTACCCGAGTCAGCTATCCTATCTAGAATGGAACTAGAAAAGAATTATTTTGATGAAGATACTGAAATGTTGATTAGGCTAATACGAATAAGGGATGGGTTATGGACATGATTTGGAATTGGTTATAAAAACCACCAGATAAATTAAAATCATTCAACTCTGCATTGCTATAATTTATTTTTTTTGATTTAATCTGATTTGGGTTTTTGTCGTGATTTTTGATATTTTTTCGGTGAGTTAGTCTCTTTTTTTTCAAGTTTCTTTGTGACACATCTTCATCTATGTATTCATTGATTGGTCGAGGTCGGAATTGAGAGTGGTCAGTTCCTGAAGACCGTTCATCGTCCGTGATGCATTCTCAAATTCTCGCCTCGTGATCATAGAATATCAAAGACAAAAAAAGATCATTAAGAAAATTTCAGATTATTTTGTAAGAAATATCTCAAAATAATAATTAGGGCAGATAGCATGGAGTAAGGGCTAGCTGTGTGTCGCAACTCGACCCAGTGGATTGGCACATGCAAGTTTAATCTATCGATTATTCCGCGATGAACACATGGTTTTGTGCCTATTAATCCGGTTTGATTTTAAAAATCCAGAATGAAACTTTTTACTTCATTATCAAGTGAGTTAATATCAATTTTATTTTGACAATTCATTAAGGAAGATGAATGAATATAATCACTTGCATACTGAGCGGTTTGTTTAGCTGTTGCTCTATCATCAATCATCAACGGTATATAGCCGAGCATTTCAGATGCGGTTGACAAATAAGTATAACAATTATTATTTGTTTGTTTTCCAGCCAGTTGTAGTGTTTGAGACTCATATTTATTGGCTAGAGCAATAATCTCACCATCATTTTTAGAAAAAGCATTTGCCTGAGCTGTCAGTACAGTACATAGCAATCCCACTACAGTAATTTTTTTTAACATCCTTTGCTCCATTTTACAAATTACAAACGCGGGCATCTTATCATATTTTTACCAATAAAAAAGGCCCGTATCAGGGCCTCGACATTGGCAGAAAAATAGAAGAGCCTGTCAGGATATGCCCAGACAGGGGTTCTGGTAGAGGCTTAATCTCACTGCCATTAAATTAAGAGAGCCTACGTCCCACGGCTTGTCCGCGGGATCCAGCGATGTAGAAAGATTCATGGATCCCGCGGACAAGCCGCGGGACGTAGGCGAAGAAAATGGTCTTAACTTAATGGCAGTGATACCCAGACAGGGGTTCTGGTAAGGGCTTAACCTACCCGGCTATAGCCGGCATCAACAAACAGAGTATGGGCATTGATCATGTCGGCTTCAGGGCGGCAAAGCAGATAAACTGCATTGGCCACATCCGCAGGAAGTAAGGGTCTGCCGGCAAGTGACTGGGCTTCATAGCCTTTTAGTAATTGCTCACGGTTGGGGAAATGTTTTAAGGCATCCGTGTCGACAACGCCTGCAGAGACGGTATTGGCGGTGACACCCATTTCAGCCAGCTCCAGGCTTAACGAACGTACCAGAGCTTCAAGCGCTGCTTTTGAGGCACCAATAAAGGCATAATTGGGAATGGCACGTTCAGCCCCCAGGCTCGACAGGGCAATGACCCGTCCGCCACGTTGCAGTAGATCTTTGCTTTCAACCACCAGGTGATTTAATGCAAGGGCATTGGTTTCAAGGCACCAGCGCCAGTGTTTGGTCGACATATTCATCGCCGGTTTTAATACGCCGCTGGCTGCGTTGGAGATGAGGAAGTCAAGCCTTGAAAAATGTTCGCGGAATTGTTGCATCATGTCTTTGACCGAACGATGATCGGCAACATTGGCCTGCAGGGCAATGGCTTTTCTTCCCATATTTTTAATTTCATTGACCAGCAGATCGGCTTCATCTGAGCTGTTGAAATAGACGATGGCAACGTCAGCGCCTGATTCGGCCAGTTTCAGGGCTGTGGCTCGACCGATTCCCCGGGCGCCGCCGGTAATTAATGCAACTTTATTTTCAAAAAGGGCTGTCATGCGTTGTTCCTGTCAATTAAAAGCAGAAAAGCTACCTTGAAATGCAGAAGCTGTCAACTTGCCCTTGTCAGGGTTCCCGATTCTTTGTACTATCAGTGGCTATTTCTATTTAATGTATAAGCAGACACATGAAATCAAGCTGGTCTAGAACGATTTTACCAATTGCCTCTATTTTTTCTTTTCGAATGCTCGGGTTGTTCATGCTGATTCCCGTATTTAGTTTATATGCCCAACGATTGAACGGCGCAACACCTGCATTGATTGGGTTGGCATTGGGAGCCTACGGTTTAAGTCAGGGGCTGCTGCAGATCCCCTTCGGATTGCTTTCAGACAGATTCGGCCGTAAGCCATTAATTTTAATCGGTTTAATCATGTTTGCCTTTGGAAGTTTAATTGGTGCCTTATCGGAGTCAGTTTATGGCATGATTCTGGCCAGATGCCTGCAGGGCATGGGCGCTGTCGGCTCGGTTTTGATTGCCTTGCTGGCTGATTTAACGGATGAAAAGAAAAGAACGGGTGCTATGGCAGTTGTCGGTATGTTTATTGGGCTATCATTCGCGCTTGCAATGGTGATCAGTCCGCCGATAACCCGGCACTTTGGTTTAAGTGGGATTTTTTATTTTTCGCTGATGCTGGCGTTGGTGGGTATCGCCGTTGTTTTATTTATCATCCCCAATCCTAAAAGAGAATCTTTTCATGCTGAAAGCGAAACTTCCTGGTCTTTGTTGCCGGCGGTATTAAAACAAAGATCATTGCTGACGCTTGATTTTGGCATTTTCTGCCAGCATTTCATTCTTACTGCCACGTTCTTTGAAATTCCCTTGCTGCTTCATCAGCAAATGAACGCTGGGCACTTATCGGCTCAGTGGCTGTTTTATCTGCCGGTGATGCTGCTGTCCTTTCTGTTGATGGTGCCTTTTATCATTCTGGCTGAGAAAAAAAGAAAAATGAAAAGCCTTTTTTCATCGGCAATCTGGGTGATTGCTCTCAGTCAGTGCCTCCTGATTTTTTGTTATCAGTCATGGTGGTTGTTTGTCGCAGCAATGTTTTTCTACTTTGTGGCCTTTAATTTTCTGGAAGCCAGTTTACCGTCCCTGGTTTCAAAGCAAGTTAATTCAAACCTGAGAGGAACCGCCATGGGTGTTTATTCAAGCAGCCAGTTTTTCGGTATTTTTGCCGGAGGCTCTTTGGCAGGCACCACTTATACACTTTGGGGAGCAGGAGGTATCTTTATCATCAATGCCTTGTTGGCTGTTCTGTGGGTGGGGGCTGCAGGCAGGGCCGGCTTGAAAACCGGCCGTTCAAACGCTTAGAAAATCGCGTTCAACTCATCTTCTTTTTTTTTGATCGTTTGCTGCCGGCTTTCACAGAGCAGCGACAGGGCCAGCGAGCCTTGGCCAACATGAAGTCCCAACGCGCTTGAAGTAAATTCAATAAACAAAGGAGGAAACCCCAGCAGCTCTTCCATGCGTCTTGCCAGCTCATGGGCGTTTTCCTCAGCGTCAGCATGAATAATACTATAAGTTTGAATAGGGCTTTTCTGGTGTAATGCCTCTGTATGAGCGATAAGCTTTTGCAGGGCTTTTTGTTGACTGAATGATTTTTCGAACACTTCCACTGCGCCTTCTGAATTCAATGTAATCAGCGGTTTGATATTCGCCCATGTGGCAATTTTTGCACTGAAAGTGGATACGCGGCCTGATCGAACCAACGCATCAAACTGATCAATCAGTACAAAGGTTCGAGTATATTTCACCTGTTCCAGGAGGATGTTTTTTATCTCTTCAATGGCTTTACCCTGATGAATCAATTCAGCAGCATATTTCACCAGCAACCCCAGAGAGCCGGCAGTTTGTTTGGAGTTTATGACATGAATATTATTTTTTTCCGAAGCCAGCAGCTGGAAATGATCATGAGTGCCGCTCAAGGCTTTTGATAGACTGATCACCAGCACATCGGAATAATGTTCCGAGAGCTGATGCAGCTTTTCCCGGGTTTTGTGGACATTAGGCATGGAGGTTTTGGGATAGGTTTTTAATTGCTTGAGCTTTGAATAAATGGCTTCCTTTGGCATGCAGTAATGATCCAGCAGTTGATGCTCATCAAGAAACAACTGCAGGGGAATGAGGTGAATCTGATGTTCATCAAGAAAGCTTTGGGGCAAATTCATGCTGGTATCTGTGACCAAAGCGATTGAATGTTTCCTGTCATGCAGCGTTTGAAACTGTCTCAGCATGTCATCTACTTTTGGTTGTTCAAGCTGTCCAAGCTCTGTGAGTTGTTGAAACAGTTCTGCAGGTTCATCGCAGTGAATATGAAAACGGCAACGCTGATCGTTGCCCGAGAGCACAATCGAGTTTCCTGCAGCCTGCAGGTATTCGCTCAGCAGTCCTTTATCGAGAAAATCAGCAGTCAGTAGTGCTTCCGTGCAAAACCGTTTATCCGGGCATTGGTTAGGGGTGACATGAGGACCTTCATCAATACTGATTTGGCTGCTGTCAAAATCCTCATCGAATTTTTTTTCAGGTTGTCTGACAAAATCATAAAACCCTTCAACGAAATACAAAAAGCCCAGGGCGCCGGCATCCACCACACCGGAAGACTTTAATATTTCAAGTTTTTGTTCGGTTTGCTTTAGTGCCTGTTTCAAGGGGGTCAGTGTTGATTGAATTAAATCGTGAATGCCGTGACTTGAAGACAATTTTTCTTTAAGACTTGCCGCCCAGCAGTCCATGACCGTAATGATGGTGCCTTCCATCGGATTAAGAATGGACTGTCTGACGCTCGTCATGGTATTTTGCATCATGTCCACAAAAGCCTGGCTGTCTATCTGCGGCTGTTTGGGCAGATGTTGGTACATGCCGTTAAAAAAGGCTGAAAAAATCATTCCGGAATTTCCTCGCGCTCCATTGATAGCGGCATCTGAAACTCGTTTTAAGGTTAGCGGCAATTCGGGTTCGGGTTGACAGTTTTGAACAATTGACAGTGCCGTGGCGGCCATATTATCGCCGGTATCACCATCGGCAACCGGAAACACATTGATTTGGTTCAGTTGCTCTTTTTGTCGGATTAGATTAAGACAGCCTTGCTTTAAGGCATGAAAAAAGTTGTTTGCGTCCAGCAGTGTAAGTTCCATGTTCTCTTTTTAAAATTGTCCGTTTTTGTAGAATACAATACCTTAAAAAAAATCACATCATTTTCCTAAAGAAAAAATTCTCGCTGCCGATCCTATACTTAACTGAGAAGTACAAAAATAAGAAGTACAACAAATAGTTGCTCAAGGGGGCGTTATGAAAAAGTGGGGATTGATGTTTTCAGGAGTATTGTTTCTTCTGCTGCAGCCTGTGGCAGAGGCCAGCCAGCAATGGAACCATTGGGTCGCAGAAGTGCGCAGCGAAGCCTTGGAGCAGGGGATTTCACCTGTTATTTTTGATAGAGCATTTTCCGGAATTAATGAACCCAGCCGAAGAATCAAAGGACTGGCGCGCCACCAGCCGGAGCACCGATTGACCTACATGAAATATCGAAATACCCGGGCGGACAAGTATAAAATTATTGTGGGGCGCAGGAAATACAAGGAAAACCGGGAACTGCTTGAGAAAATAGGAAAAGAATATGGTGTTGATCCCTGCTTTATTGTTTCATTCTGGGGTATGGAAACCAGTTATGGCAGCTACATGGGAAATTTTCCGGTGATAAAGGCTCTGGCCACCTTGGCATATGAATCGAATCGAAAAGAATTTTTCAGAAAGCAGTTGTTTATGGCGTTGCATATTGTCAATGACGGGCATGTCTCTTTAGCTGATTTTAAAGGCGAGTGGGCCGGTGCATCTGGCCAACCTCAATTCCTACCTTCCAGCTGGAGACAGTATGCTGTTGATTATGATGGCGATGGCCGAAAAGATATCTGGAAATCTAAACCTGACGTTTTTGCATCGATTGCCAATTACATGGTGCAGCATGGTTGGAAGTACGGTCAGCCTTGGGCTATCAAAGTAAAACTTCCAGGCAATTTTGATAATCAGCTGGAAGGTAAGAGTATTGTGAAGCCTGTGAGTGAATGGAACAGCATGGGGGTCAGAACTCTTGACGGCAAACCTCTTCCTTTTCAGAACCTGAGTGCAAGCATTGTAAAACCCTATGGCGGCCCGGTTTTCCTGGCTTTTCCGAACTACAAAATGATTCTTCGTTACAATAATTCTATCTACTATGCCGGGGCAATCGGTTATATGGCCGATAAAATTTGTGGGCGAGCCAGCTAATCTTTCTCTGTCTGTTGATATTGGGCATCGATTTCAGATGCCCTTTTTTCATTTTCAATCAGTTCGATTTCTTTCAGCTTATTTTGCCAAAGCTGGTTGAAACGGGCCTGCACCTGATTTAATTTCCTCAAAAGAACGCCAAGATGACGCGCCAGCATGGGTAATTTTGATGGCCCGAAAACAATGAGGCTGATAGTGAGAACAACAAGCAGCTCTGCCAGACTCATGGTTTTTTGTCGTCCTGATCCATGCTTTTGCGAAAATTCTTAATGGCTTCGCCAAGGTCACTGCCAATATTTTTCAGCTTGGAACTTCCAAACAATGCCAGAACGATTAAAAGAATGACCAGTAGTGATAGTGGACTGATGCCGCTTAATCCCATCGTTATCTCCTTAGATATTGGAAAAAGGCCACAGCGGAGGCGATCACTGCACCGCTGACACTGACCACAGTAATTTGCTCCGAGTTACCGGAAAACAGATAACTCCATATGGCAAAGCCTGAAAATACAGCCATGGCCCCCAGACTAAGTCCTTTAGCAAAGGTTCGGGGCTCGGGCTGCTGGTTTTGATTGGACTGATGGATTTCTCGGGCAATCAGCTGCTGTTCTTTTTGCAGTTGAACAACATCGAAAATCAGTCGCGGCAGATTCGGCAGTTGCTCTGCAACAAAAGGTAGATTTTTTTTGATTTGTTCCAGCAGGGCTTTGGGGCCGACCTGTTCTTTTAACCATTTTTCCAAAAAGGGCTTTGCTGTAGCCCATAAATCTAAATCGGGATCAAGTTGTCTTCCCAAGCCTTCGACGGCAAGCAGTGTTTTTTGTAATAGAATCAGTTGCGGCTGAACTTTCATTTGAAAACGGCGAGCAGTTTGAAAAAGATTGACCACGACTTTTGCAAAAGAAATATCTTTTAGAGGCTTTTCAAAAATAGGTTCGCAGACGGTTCGGATTGCGGCTTCAAATTCTGTAATCCGGGTATTTCGAGCGACCCAGCCGGACTCAACATGCAATTCGGCAACGCGTCGGTAATCCCGTTTAAAAAATGCATACAGGTTCTCGGCAAGATAGCGTTTATCTTCATCATTGAGGCTACCGATAATGCCAAAATCAACGCAGATATATTGAGGGTCATCCGGTGTTTTGGCTGAAACAAAAATATTACCCGGGTGCATGTCGGCATGAAAGAAACAGTCTCGAAAAACCTGGGTAAAAAAGATTTCAACGCCTCGTTCAGCCAGTTTTTTTATATCAATACGATGTTCTTTTAACGCACTGACATCCGAGACAGGGATGCCATAAATTCGTTCCATGACCATGACATTGCTTCGGCAGTAATCCCAGTAGATTTCCGGTATATAGAGGAGTTTTGAGTTTTGGAAGTTTCGTTTGAGCTGGGCAGCATTGGCGGCTTCGCGCATCAAATCGAGTTCATTGATTAAACTCACATGAAACTCATCGACGATTTCTTTAGGTTTCAGTCGCTTGCTCTCTGACCAATAGCGATCCACAAGATTAGCCAGTGTATGCATAATGGTTAAATCAAGTTCGATAGTTTTACGCATGTTGGGGCGAAGAACTTTGACAACGACGTCTTCGCCGCTATGAAGTGTTGCAGCGTGAACTTGAGCCATGGAGGCCGAAGCAAGCGCATTTGCGTCAAAATCGGCGAAAATGTCATAAGCGGACTGTCCAAAAGATTTTTCAATAATGGCCAGTGCTTTTTCGCCTGAAAACGGCGGAACTTTATCCTGTAATTTATTAAGCTCAAGGGCAATATCGGCAGGTAAAATGTCTGGCCTTGTAGAAAGTGCCTGGCCGAATTTAATGAAGATGGGGCCGAGCTCTTCAAGGCTCAGACGGAGAGCCTCTCCGCGGCTGAGTTTTTTACCCCGGAACCAGTTAAAAGGGTTGAAATAGACTATAAAACGCAATGGTGCGAGCGGTTTTATGCTGACAACCAGGTTATCAAGACCATTGCTTGCAAAAATATAGATGATATTTATTATTCTGAATAATTGTCTAATTGATTTCATAGCGTACTTTTATCTGGCTTAGTTTTGCTTCGAGCCTCTCTACACTGAGCGCAAGGTCATCAATGTCATTGAAAAAATCGTCCAGCTCTTCTTTCGACGGGCAAAGCCTGACTTCCTCCTGTAGATACTCCGTTACATTCTGTTGCATTGAATCCTGGAACTGATGGGCAAATCGTTTACCCCGGCGGAAAAGCGACCCCACTTTATGGGCGACGACGTCGCCGGTAAAATAGGCAAGATGCGCTTCCCAGTCGATATCAAGGCTATCAAATAATTTTTTTACGTTTTGCCCAAGCTCTACATCACCGGATATTCGAATATTATCATTAAACAATGAACGTGCTTTGGATGCAGGTAAAAGGCTCAAGCGAATCAGGCCGATGGGACTGCTGTGAATGACGGTATCCGCTGCTTTGGAATATTGCTCAAGAAGCTTGATTTCCTTATCTGAAAACTGGATATAAAAATTCAACGCCAGGGGGCTGATGATGATTTCAAGCACCCGGCCATTGAGTTGTTGAATTTTTTCAGGCATCGACTCATCCAGCGCTAACGCCTTGTTCATGGCTTTTTGCAGGGCTTTCAGCGAGTATTTTTTTAACATAGGCAACTCAATATTTATATGCAATATGCAGGGCTACGATGCCCCCGCTTAAATTATGATAACAGCAATCCTCAAATCCGGCCTGTTCAATCATTTTTTTCAATGTTTCCTGATTCGGATGCATCCGGATAGACTCGGCCAGATAGCGGTAGCTGTCCTCATCTTTGGCAAAAAGTTTACCGAGTTTAGGTAAAATATGAAAAGAATACCAGTCATAAACCGGTTTTAGTCCGGGAAGGTTGGGTTCGGAAAACTCCAGAACCAGAATACGTCCGCCAGGCTTACAGACACGATACATCGAGCGAAGCGCTTCATCCTTGTCGGTCACATTTCGAAGTCCAAATCCAATGATAATGCAATCGAGACTATTATCTGCAAAGGGCAGGCACTGTGCATTCGCCTGCACGTATTTGATGTTTTTGCAAAGCCCCCGGTTTATCAGGCGATCACGGCCGACTTTTATCATGGCATCGTTAATATCAGCCAGAATAATCTGGCCTGATTCACCGACTTTTTGACTTAATTTGGCGGTCAGATCGCCAGTTCCACCGGCTAAATCAAGAATGCTCTGGCCAGGACGGGCATTGCAGTGACTGATGGCAAATGCCTTCCAAAGATGATGAATTCCCATGGACATCAGGTTGTTCATCAAATCATAATTATCAGCAACGGAATGGAAAACATCGCGTACTTTTTTTTCTTTTTCCTGCCATGCAACCGAACTGAAGCCAAAATGCGTGCTCTTTTTTTCGTTACTCATCAGGGCCTGTCCTCACTCTCTATTCACGACGAACATAGATTAGGGGGTGTCGTCAATTAAGTTATTGGCAAATAGTAACTTAAAAACCGTTGAAAGCCTATAGGCGCAGTTTCAAAGTAATATCAACTCATTTCACGGCTGCAAATGTCAACAGACCCTAACTTAACTTTATCCAATGATATCATTTTGTTTACAGTTTTATAAAAAATTAATACAATCAATCGGTTACTTATTGAATTTACGAAATTTTCCAGTGGTGAAATCATGCTGTTAAGACTAAGACGTTTATATTCTAACCCTTCCGGTTATCAAATTGTACCTCAAGAGAAAAAAACCGCCTCAACCCTACTGTCATCAGCCAGAGACTTTTTATTATTTGGCCGTAAATCCGGAGAGGATGAGAATTCTCGAAACCCCCATCCCGCAGAAAAAGAACAAATCGACGAAGATGTTTTTGGCGGCGATGAGCAGGAAAACAGGGTGGACGTTATGCCGGCTAAGAAAAAATAAGGCGAATAGCCAGGGTCTGTCATCAACGAATTCAAGCTAAAAACGGCGCCAATCAGTCACAGTTGCAGCCGTGAAATGAATTGTGAACGGATCCTGACGAGTATGGTGATTATTAATCTGCGGCTACTGCTTCCCTTGATGCGCAGCGCATCAAGGGGATTAAAAGGTTTAATTGCTTAATTTTGCTGCATGTCTGAATGATTGTCGGCATTATCCTGATCGTCATCATCGCTGTCATCATCATCATCGTCGTCATTCTGCTCAGAGCTATTGTTCTTATCGCCCTCGTCATCAGAGGCGTTCATTGCCGGTTGGCCTGCCTTGTTGTCATTATCCGGGCTGTTCATTCCAGCCGGTTGGGCTTCAGTATCCGCCACGGCCTTGTTGTCTTGTGTTTCAGTGGTCTGTTCAGCGTTGTTTTGAGGAGCTGCCTGGTTTTCATTCATCGCTGGAGAAGGCTGCTCACCGGCATCGGCTAAATGGATAGCTTCGGAGGTCGAGCTTGTTTCAGTGCTGGCGATTTGTGCGCCCGTGGGCGTTGTTTGGCTGTTTTCAGTCTGATGCAGCTGGCCATAAGCAATGAATGAGACGCCTAAAGCGATAGCGGCTAAGGTAATAACTTTTTTCATAATTCACTCCCTGAACGAATTCGTTAAAAATGCATACGCCCGCCCTGCTTCTTACAATATCGACAGGCCGCTGCGAAAAAATCGCAAAGACCAATATAGCCTCTGGCGCGAGTTATTTCAATGGCCTGCTTCTGCGAACAGGCCTTAAATGAACCCCTTCAATGCTTCAAGATAAGCAGATTCATCAGGAAGTTGATGATTTCGCTGCGCCGCCCACAGGAACTCCGCCATTTTTTCCATCATTAAATGCTCTACTTCATGTGGGTCATTTTTACGCTGCACTAATTGCTGGTATATCGTTTGAATACCTACAGGCCTGTTAGTATTTATTTGCTCACGAATTGCCAGATGCAGCCCCATATGCAGAAAGGGATTGGTTTCTCCGGACTCAGGCGTCCATTCTTTATACAGAAAACTGTCCGGCTGCTGCAGCATGGAGTGATATTCCGGATGCTCGCTAATCACATCTACAATTTGTTTCTCAAGGGGTTCAAGCAGGATATTGTTTTGAAATTTTTCCCAGCATTCAAAGAAAAAACGCCGGCTGTCAACGGGGTTATTGCTGTAATACATAATTAAAAAATCGTTGAAGATAACTATTAAAGCAGGAGTATATACCCAATTAACTTCAAATTGCTATGTTTTAGGCAATTTGAAGTTAATTGGGTCTTGAAGAGACCCTGTTTTGAATGAAAGCCAATATGCCTGCCCAGCCTATTGCGTCATAAATAA
>FYBJ01000133.1_pt1 | contig 12554 bp, 9 predicted proteins | sample 1134611 | NCBI WGS metagenome assembly FYBJ01 (sample SAMEA104116008, study PRJEB20421) | marine metagenome | isolation source: marine | reverse complement strand
CTGCTTTTTTAGGTAATCCAAAAAAAGCGGTTGAAACGTATGTAGGTGAAGAATATATTCAACATAACCCGCTGGTTGGTAACGGGAAGCAGGGGTTCATCGACTATTTTGAACAAATGGCCGCAAAGTACCCAGATAAACAAATATTTTTTGTTCGCGCAATTGCAGAAGATGATTTAGTCTCACTACATACCCATCAAATATGGCCCAATAACGAAGAATATATCACGATGGATTTTTTTCGCTTTGATGATAACGGTAAAATCGTTGAACACTGGGATGCGATACAGCGAATTCCCGAAGAAACTAACAATGGAAACAGTATGTATTAGCTGAGTAATCATGCGAACAATATCAAATTTCAGGATATTTCTTCATGCAAGACAATCAACCTAATCCGATTACTGTATTCAACACATTCCTAAAGCTAGGACTTACATCTTTTGGTGGGCCCACCGCCCATATTGGTTACTTTCGTAAAGAGCTTGTAGAAAAGCAACATTGGGTCAATGAGCATCAATTCAGCCAACTACTTGCTATAAGTCAGTTTTTACCTGGTCCTGCCAGTAGCCAACTGGGTTTTACGCTTGGGCTTCTACGCGCAGGTTGGCAAGGGGCAATTGCAGCATTTATCGCATTCACACTACCATCTGCATTATTGCTCATCAGCTTTGCAGCTGCGCTTCCAATGCTGGCTAGCAATATTGGTGCAGCCACCATTCATGGACTCAAACTGGTAGCCGTTTGTGTTGTTGCCGATGCTGTATTAGGCATGGCAAAAAAACTATGTCCCGACATGACTAGACGTATTATCGCTGTTATTGCGGCAGCATGTCTGTTATGGATGAATACATCTTGGGCACAAATGCTCGTGATTATTGCAGGAGCTCTTGCGGGCATATTCTTTTGCAAGAATCCAATTGGTATCACACAACATGTCATTCAGTCACGATACAGCAAAAAGCTTGGTTTAACCTTACTAGCTATTTTTCTACTACTGCTATTGATGGCGATATTCATACCCAATCAAATCGGTCTTGCGGCCATCGCACAGGCATTTTACCAAGCTGGGGCACTAGTGTTTGGCGGTGGTCATGTTGTCTTGCCTTTGCTGGAAGATGCTGTCGTCAATACTGGTTGGGTGAGTCATGAAAGTTTTCTGGCTGGTTATGGTGCCTCACAAGCCATCCCTGGCCCCATGTTTTCGTTTTCCGCGTATCTGGGTGCGATTATCCCAATGACAGAAAAAATAAGCTGGCTTGGCGCGAGCATTGCACTGGTATCTATATTTTTACCAGGATTTTTGCTCATCTCAGCCACATTGCCAGTGTGGGAGTCCATCGCAAGCAACCCAAAAGCAACTCACGCCATAGCTGGCATCAATGCTGTCGTTGTTGGTCTTCTGGCAGCAACCTTGTACAACCCAATTTTTTTATCGAGTGTGCTCAATGTTTATGACGTATTTGTCTGTACCGTAGGTATAGCAATACTGGTTCTATGGCGGTTGTCACCATTGTATGTTGTATTATGGTGCGTGGCAGCAAGTACAGTGCCAATCTACTTAGCATAATGTGTTGAAAAAAGTAAAAAAAGAGCCCCGACCAAGGGGATGCGGTCAGGGCTAAAATGCCTTTTTTGTAAGGCATCCGCTCAGGGAGGAAAAAAGCGGACTGGCAACAAACTCTCATTCCGTTACCATGTATTGATTGACTATCTCATTTACGTGTAGTTCATCCATATTTCAATTTTTTTGTAACGAATTGTTTCAGTCAAAAATAGATTTAAAGCAATTGATTCACAAAACTTGCAATTTATAACTCGCTTGAAAAACACCTTCTTACTTTGCCAAGTGATGCGCATTACATTGCTGGTAACGTTATAATAGTCAAATGGATAGTATGCACACAAATGTCGACCCTTTGCTCTCAGGCCTGAATAACAAACAACTCGAAGCGGTAACGCTACCACATCAATCTTCACTGATTCTAGCAGGGGCTGGCAGCGGCAAAACGCGCGTTCTTACTACACGTATTGCTTGGCTAATCCAAACTGGTCAAATTTCACCAATGGGATTAATGGCTGTTACCTTTACCAATAAAGCGGCAAAAGAAATGCTCACGCGTTTAACCGCAATGATGCCTATAAATACCAGAGGCATGTGGGTGGGGACCTTCCATGGTTTATGCAATCGATTACTTCGCGCTCATCACCGTGAGGCTGGCTTGCCAAGCTCCTTTCAGATATTGGATACAGCCGACCAGCTTTCCAGTATTAAACGCTTGCTTAAAATCATGAATGTTGATGATGAAAAATATGCCCCCAAGCAAGTGCAAGGTTATATCAATGCGTGTAAGGAAGAAGGTTTAAGAGCAGATAAAGTAGACGCTTATGATGCGCACTCGCAACGTTTGCGAGAAATATACGAAGAGTATGACAAACAGTGCAATCGCGAGGGCGTTGTTGATTTTGCAGAATTACTGCTTAGATGCTATGAACTGTTAGAGCGTGATGCTCACATCCGCAATCATTATCAAACACGCTTTAAATATATATTGGTTGATGAGTTTCAAGATACTAATCGCCTACAATATTTATGGTTAAAGTTATTAGCTGGAAAAGATAATTGTTTGTTTGCAGTTGGCGATGATGATCAGTCTATTTATGGTTTTCGAGGCGCCCGCGTTGGCAATATGCGTGATTTTGAAACTGATTTCAACGTCAAAAACATTGTTAAGCTTGAAGAAAACTATCGTTCGCACAGTAATATTTTAGATGCTGCCAATGCCATCATTTCGCACAATAAAGATCGACTTGGCAAGAACCTGTGGACGTCAGCAGGCAAAGGCGAACCAGTACGTATTTACGAAGCTTACAATGACCAAGATGAAGCGGGTTTCATTGTTGATGAAATCAAAATGCTACACGCAGAAGGTACTAACCTGAGTGATATCGCGCTACTATACCGCAGCAATGCTCAGTCACGCATTTTGGAACACGCACTCTTCTCAGCTAATCTACCCTATCGTGTGTATGGTGGATTACGATTTTTTGAGCGAGCAGAAATTAAACATGCTTTGGCCTATATGCGCTTGATGGCTAATGCCAATGATGACACAGCCCTATTACGCGTGATTAACTTTCCAGCTCGCGGTATTGGTGCACGCTCTTTAGAACAACTACAAGAAACTGCACGTCAACAGGGTACTAGCTTGTGGGCAGCGGCTTGCCAAACATCAGGAAAAATCGGGCAATTTGTGAGTCTAATCCGTGAAATGACTGATCAAACCTATGGTGTCTCGCTTGCTGAAGTAGCCGAATTAGTGACGACGCTTTCTGGCTTAAAACTGCATTATCAAAATACAAAAGATGGTGAGGATCGCATTGCCAACTTGGAAGAGCTTGTCACGGCAGCAGTTGCTTTTACTAATCAAGATTTTGGTAATCATAATAACGTGGACGGCAACACAGATGGTGATTTGCTTACACAGTTCTTAACGCACGCCAGTTTAGAAGCAGGAGAGCATCAGGCTGATGTAGGTTATGATGCCTTGCAACTGATGACAGTACATGCAGCAAAAGGCCTTGAGTTCAAAACAGTGTTTATTAGTGGTTTGGAAGAGGGACTATGTCCACATGAACAAAGTATGTACGAAAATAATGGTCTTGAAGAAGAGCGCAGGCTTATGTATGTGGCGGTGACTCGTGCACGACAACGCTTGTATTTAAGCTACGCACAGAGTCGCATGCTACATGGCAAAGTGCGTTATGGGATTGCCTCTCGCTTTTTAGACGAAATTCCAGAAGAACTCATTAAAAGGCTCAACAGCAAACCTGCCGCTAAATCACGTGGTTATCATTATGATGACATGCCACATGTCATGACGGGTCATAAAAGCCAGGAACAAAAAAATGCCATGCCTTGGAAAGTGGGTCAAAGTGTTGCGCATGCTAAGTTTGGCAATGGAGTAGTCGTTAGCTACGAAGGCGCAGCCAATGATATGCGGGTGCAGGTGAATTTTAGCAGTGAAGGCTTAAAGTGGCTTGCACTTGAATTTGCCAAACTGACGGCAATTTAAGCGCTTGGTGCAGCTCTAAAAATATCGCGGTAGCTCACGTACTGGAAGGCTAATGTCAGTGCTACACTGATTAAAAAACATCCAAACAAAAAGAAAGACATTAGTGTTTGCGCAATTGCAGGCTGCATGAAAGAGAACAGACCCACAATAACCGATGCGATTAACATCAATGTAACAACAGCACCAGACAATAATAACCACGCCGCTGTTAGCGCTACCATATATTGGATAGCGCCTGCCACGCTCGACTTTAATGACTTGATGACACCATAGCCATTAAACGCAATCAACATTGGTGCAAACCATACAGCTATAATTAATGGAGTAAATAACAACATCAGCTTGAGCAAAATTGGCATCATTGTTTGCATCGCTGTTGCCATTTCTTGTTCGCTCATTTGTGTTTGCCTATTTAAAATTTCTGCTAGCACTTGCGCATCCGAACTAAACAAAAGACTGACCCCAATAAAATAGACCAATGTTAGCAATCCTAATAGCAGTAAATTTTTCATTTTTGGCTGCATTAGCTGCATGATAGTCGAAATGTTTTCTGTTTTTTGCACTTCCAGATTGCGGTACATCCGAATTGCGATTGCAATAAACACAGGCCATATCACTATAGTTAGCAAAGCAAACAGTTGCAATCCAGGTATTGATGGGATGAATACAAAAATAGCTAGATAAGCCAAGGCGATTAACAACGATTTTCTTGGTGCCTGTTTAAGTAAAGCGATACTTTCACTTATCCAGCTAATGCCCGTTTTCGTTCTTGATTCCAAAATAGCCATCGTCAATTTTCCTACACACTACACCGCGCAGGGCTTTCCCCTTTTTAATAATATATGCTTAAAATAATCAGGGTCTTTTGCGTGTGTCAACTCACCTTCAGCGGGGAAATATAAGTCATATAACCGTGATATCCAAAACCGCAGCGCTGCGATGCTCAATAAACCTTGCCAAGCGTTCTTCTCTGCATCTTTGAATGGCCTCACTTCTGTATAAGCCTGCATGAAAGCATTCAATCTTGACTCATCAAACTCAGCATCATTCGTTAAACACCAGTCGTTAACAGCGATAGCGACATCATATGCCAGTACATCATGACACGCATAATAGAAGTCAATAAAGCCACCTAGTTCAGCACCTTCAAATAGCACGTTATCGCGAAATAGATCACCATGTATCAAACCCTTTGGCAAACCGCTTAAATCCAATTGATCTTGAAAAGCCAGGGCCTTTTTCAATAGTGCTTGATCTTCAGGTGGCAATTTATCCATCACCAGTTCAGCTGTATTATTGCGCCATTCATCATCTCGCTGGTTATTAGATGTGATATTAAATGATTCTCCTGCCAAGTGCATTTTTGCCAACACCTGACCAACTTGTGCACATTGTCCTGCATCAGGCATTTTGACATCATGCCCTTTTAGGCAAGTCACGAGCAATGCAGGTTTATCTTTAATCATTTGTAATGCTTTGCCATTTTTATCAACAATTGGCGCAGGACATGGAATATCATGCTCAGCCAGATGCGTCATCAAAGCAACGAAGTAAGGCAAATCTTCAAAGCGGTTTGCCTCAAAGATGGTCAGTACATATCGCGCTTTTGTCGTGATGACAAAATAATTTGTGTTGGTAATGCCTGCAGCAATCCCTTTTAGCTCTGTAATTTCACCAATGGAAAAATCACTTAAGCATGCTTGCGCTTCTGACAATGTTAAGGTGGTAAATACCGACATAAGGTGTTACTTAAATTATTCATTATTTAAAAGGTTAAGCCATCCAGAAGGATAGCCTTTAACCTTTAGGTACGATAAAACTAGAACCTAAATAAAGTCCATTTAGGTACAGATATTGGTGCATTAGGGCCAACATTAACCCAGTCGCTTTGTGAGTCTTCCTTATACAGATAATAAGGTACGCCATGATCTGGAATAATTTTCATCATATAAAGCTCGCCATTAATCCGGTACTCATGCACGGTTTCTTTATCTTTTTTTCGAATTGTAACTTCTGGTTCATCCTCTAAAGGCTCACCCGCTTGGACCTTTGGCGGTGGCGGCACTTCTTCTAACAACTCTGCATCAGAAGGTGTGGCTGCATATGAGATTTGCGAGCTAACTAGTACTAGTGCAAGCCCTACCGATAAGTTCAACAATGATTGCTTTTTCATGGCTTTTTTCACCCAATTAACAACGATAAGCCATTCTATCAAAAAGCAGGAACGCATACCCGAATTCATTACAAATTAAGCTGATTTTTCTTGTCCTCTGCACTGAGTTGAAATCCTCTGGATTCATAGTATTTGAAAATAGCTGCAACCACCTCATTCGGATCATCTATCACTTGGATTAGATTCATATCATCTGGTGATGCCATACCCTCTGCTATCAAGCTGTTTTTTAGCCATTCAATTAACCCTGCCCAATAATTAGAGCACATTAATATAATTGGAATCTTGTGTGACTTCCCAGTCTGCACTAGTGTTAATGCTTCCATTAGCTCATCTAGTGTGCCAAATCCGCCAGGCATGACCACATAGGCAGAGGCGTATTTCACAAACATGACTTTCCGCATAAAGAACGTTTTAAACGTAATGCCGATATCTTGGTAACCATTACCAGACTGCTCAAAAGGTAATTCAATATTTAATCCAACACTGGGGCCAACCCCAGGAAAAGCCCCTTTATTCGCCGCCTCCATTATGCCTGGGCCACCACCAGAAATAACGGTAAAACCAGAATCTGACAACAACCTAGCGAGCTTTTCTGTCAGCTGATAATAAGGATGATCAGGCTTAGTACGCGCACTGCCAAAAATTGATACGGCAGGCATCACCCTCTTTAAGGTTTCGGTCGCCCCCACATATTCAGAAATAATTTCAAATGCATGCCATGACTCATTGCCTTCTGCATCACCGTGCAATAACTCGGGTGTCGTCATCTGTGGTAACTTTCTTGTTGCCATTCCACTTCCTTCTTATTAATAATTGCTATTTATTTGATATAAAAATCATATTACATAAAGTATAGCCAGATATGGGAGAATAACGTAAAACAAATTAGTTCATTAGAGATTTTGCAATGAAAACCTTATTACTCGTCGACGGCTCATCTTACCTATACCGCGCTTTTCACGCCATGCCCGATTTACGCAATGAAGCGAATGAACCGACTGGTGCTATTCATGGCGTGCTTAATATGTTGCGTCGTTTACATAAAGATTATCCTGCCGATTACTGCGCTTGTGTATTTGATGCCAAAGGCAAAACATTCCGCGATGATATCTATCCTGAGTATAAAGCGAACCGTGCTGCCATGCCGGATGACTTACGTCCGCAAATCGAACCGCTGCACGAGGCCATCAAAGCATTAGGCTGGCCACTCATCATGATTGATGGCGTAGAAGCCGATGATGTCATTGGAGCATTAGCCAAACAAGCGGAAAGCCAAGGTATTCGTACGATTATCTCCACAGGTGACAAAGACATTTCGCAATTAGTGAATGAGCACATTACCGTCGTCAACACCATGCGTGATGCATTTAGAAAAACGGATGATGTGTTAGATATTGCAGGCGTAGAGAAAAAATTCGGTATTCCACCTAGCTTGATGATTGATTATTTAACTCTCATTGGCGACAAGGTAGATAACGTCCCAGGAGTAGAGAAAGTGGGGCCTAAGACGGCTGTGAAATGGCTGCAAGAATACGGCTCATTAGATGGCATCATCGAACATGCAGACGAGATCAAAGGCAAGATAGGTGAAAACCTACGCGCTGCGCTACCTTGGCTACCAACAGCTAAAGAGTTAATTACCATCCGATGTGATATAGGCATTCAAGAAGACTTAACACACCTTGCACCACGTGCATTAGACAAACCAAAGTTAATTGAGCTGTTTGACCGTTTTGAACTTAGAAGCTGGAAACGTGATGTTGAAAAGATGGATGGAAACGGTATCATCCCTACCGGCATCTGCAAAGCGCCGGTGTCGCAGGCCACACATGAAGCCAAACAAAACACGACAGATTTATTTGCAGCGTCCGTGAATACTGAACGTGAATACGACACCATACTCACTGCGGAACAATTGGACCAATGGCTAGAAAAAATTAGTACCGCAGAGCTTGTTTGCTTTGATACGGAAACCACTAGCTTAGACCCAATGATGGCGAAAATTGTCGGCATGTCATTTAGTGTAGAAGCAGGCAAAGCAGCTTATTTACCACTCACCCATGATTACTTTGATGCACCCGAGCAGCTACCTTTTCAAGAAACAATCGCAAAAGTTAAACCCATACTGGAAGATGCCAACATCAAAAAAGTTGGTCAGAATTTAAAATATGATAAGCATGTACTCGCAAACCACGACATCGCATTAAATGGCATTGCACATGACACTTTATTACAATCCTATGTATTAGAAAGCCATCGTAGCCATGGTATGGACGACCTTGCTTTGCGCCATCTGGGACTAGAAACCATTCACTTTGAAGATGTAGCGGGAAAAGGTGCAAAACAAGTAGGCTTCAATGAAGTAACGGTAGAATCTGCCAGTGAATATGCCGCCGAAGACGCCGATATTACCCTGCAAATCCATGGTGCGCTATATCCACATTTAGCGCAGGATGAAAAGCTCAATTTTATTTATAGTCAAATTGAAATGCCATCGATGGAGATACTTTATACCATTGAGCGCAATGGCGTTTTGATAGACGCGGATATGCTGAATAAGCAAAGTCATGAACTTGGTATGCGCTTGGTTGAGCTGGAAAACAAAGCATACAAACTAGCAGATCAAAAGTTTAATCTCGGTTCACCTAAGCAATTACAAGAAATCCTGTTTGATAAATTAGGCATTAAACCGATTAAAAAAACACCATCTGGTAAACCCAGTACCGATGAAGATGTATTACAGCAACTAGCACTGGATTATCCGCTGCCTAAAGTGTTACTAGAGTATCGAGGCTTGGCTAAACTCAAGTCTACCTATACTGACAAATTGCCAAAAATGATTAACCCTCATACAGGACGTGTGCATACCAGCTACAACCAAGCCGTTGCTATTACTGGTAGATTAGCCAGCTCAGACCCTAACTTGCAGAATATTCCTGTGCGTACGGCAGAAGGTCGCCGCATCCGCGAGGCATTTATCGCACCTAAAGGCAGTCAAATCGTTTCAGCCGATTACTCACAAATTGAATTACGCATCATGGCACATTTATCTAAAGATGAAGGCATGCTAAAAGCCTTTGCTAACCATGAAGATATTCACCGCGCGACTGCTGCCGAGATTTTTGGTGTAGACCGTGATGCCGTTGACAGTGAACAACGCCGTTATGCCAAAGTCATTAACTTTGGTTTGATTTATGGTATGAGCGCATTTGGCCTCGCACAAAACTTAAACATAGAACGCAGCGCCGCACAAAACTATATTGAGCGTTACTTTGCCCGTTACCCAGGCGTGCGCCAATACAAGGACGACACGCGTGAGCTTGCCAAAGAAAAAGGCTACGTTGAAACCTACTTTGGCCGGCGCTTATGGGTACCAGAAATCAACAGCCCTAATGGCAACCGCCGCGCAGGGGCAGAACGCGCTGCTATCAATGCACCGATGCAAGGCACCGCCGCCGACCTTATCAAACTAGCCATGATTGCTGTACAAAACTGGCTAGTGAGTGAACACTTGCAAACCAAGCTGATTATGCAGGTGCACGATGAGTTAGTGTTGGAAGTGCCTGATGAAGAGTTAGAAATGGTTAAACAGAAACTGCCAGAGCTCATGCAAAATGTCGCTAAATTGGATGTGCCGTTGTTAGCGGAAGTTGGGGTTAGTAATAATTGGGAAGGGGCACATTAGTAGTGAAATATTTGTTAACAAATAAAACTTACAGTTAGGATAAACAAGCACTCGTGACCAGTTTGCAAAAACCAAGATTAGGAACTGACCCAATAAAAGGATGGCGCTATTATTCATTACAATTAACAACATCCTATATTCTTAAAGAATTCTTTATTGTATCGAACTACAAAGAGTGTATAAAAAAGGTAAGGAACCATGACATACAAACAAGAAATAATTTGGAAATTTATGAAAAAGAAAGAGGACCGCACGAATATAAACAACAGATTCTAGCCATGGCTGATGAGTTGACAAAATGGGCATATCAAATGGAAGCAGAGAACTTTCATGAGATCTACGTACATTCATTCATTGGCATGTGGTCTGCATTTGAAACAGGTATAGAAAATGTAATAGCTGATTTTATAGAAAATGATAGAGCAGCTGCTATTTCGGTGATTGAAAAATGTAAGCTTAGAAAATACCAACTGCAGGAATGGCCATTTAATAGAGATATATGTCTAGAAATTGCACAAAAAATTGAACCTAAGGCCAAAGCGGCAACAATCAATGGAGGCATTGATTTATATGCAAGGTTTCAAACTATGTTTTCTTGGATAGGTATCAATATAGATATGGATGAAAAACATAAAAGATCACTTGCAGAAGCTAATAGGTTAAGAAATATTTTGTTGCATCGTTACGGCGAAATTTCAATAAAGGACGCAAAAGACTTTCCTTCACTTGAAAACTGGGTTGGCTCTGTAATGCCGTTAGACACTTCTAAATTTACAGAATATTATGAATGCATAATATCTACACTACACTCGATCTCTAAGATGGTAAACATTTCAACTAAAAAGACCACGTAGAGCTTACACTTAGCAGCCCCACATGTGTTTGATTCATGCTGTACTCCTTTTCGCCTTTAGGCAAGTTACTTTCTTTTAACTGCCTGAAAAGAAAGTAACCTAAGAAAACGGCACCCCGCTACCGCTTAATCCCTGCGCGTGTTTTGACCATTTAGGGAGGCTTGCGTAACGCGCCCTAGCAGGCGACAAACTTCGTCACCTGCTGCGGAGCTTGAACGGTACGCGCCTCTTTTTCCTAAATGGTCTTACATGCTCGGCGCGGCAAAGGGGACTGAAAACCATCTAAATTTGTAGCATTACATCACATAAGCACCATCGTCATTCCCGCGAAAGCGGGAATCCAAATTCAATTTATAAAATTCTAAATGGATTCCCATTTGCATGGGAATGACGGGATTCGACGTAGGTTTTGACCTTTATCCCTTTTATCAAGCTGAGTAGCGCAGACAAAATAAGATTGAGGCGAGGACCTGTTTGAATACCGCAGTGGCTTGTGGTTTGTGCAAGCCACTAGGATGAGTTCCGCAGCCGCTTATTTTGTTGAGCAACGCAAGGGAGCCGTCTCAACCGACTTGATGCTTTAGCATCTAGCGAGGTTGGGGATACCCCTTGCGGGTGAAGCCCTTGATAGCAGGGTGTGTATTTCTTTGGTCACTTTCTTTAGCACAAGCAAAAGAAAGTGACTAGCTGTCGGGCTACCCCCGACAAGTCCAATCTTGCCAAGAGGTTACATACGAGCTATTTGGGTTGCATATCAATAATCAGTTAAAATGTTTTCAATACCTACAGGAAAAAAGCCATGTCCTATCAATGCATTTCAGTAGCCGAGGCGCAACTCATTTTGAAATCTGAACCAGCCACTTTGCTCGACATTCGAGATCCGCATTCTTTTATGACTGGGCATATTGCTGATGCGATTCATCTTAGTAATGAAAACGTTGATGAAATTGTGAACAGTTTGGATAAAGAAAAGCCAGTGATTATTTATTGCTATCATGGAAATAGTAGTAAGGGCGCTGCTGATTATTTTTACAATCTAGGCTTTAAAAAATCTTATAGCGTTGACGGTGGTTATGAAGTCTGGAAGCTATTTGCTTAATCAAACTATAAGCCGTTGAGCGCTTTTGTAAAGTACTCAACAACGAACAGCCTGCAACTATTGATGTTCCCTTAAAAACACCCACTCATCCCCTTTTGATTGCTCAGGACTAAAATAGTACCCTTCGCGATCAAAGTCTTTAATCGCTTCTGGTTCAGTAATTTTATGATCAATAATATAACGACTCATTAAGCCACGCGCTTTTTTGGCATAGAAGCTAATGATTTTGTATTGACCGTTTTTCTCATCCTTAAACACAGGGGTAATAATTCGTGCATTGAGCGATTTTGCATTGACCGCTTTAAAGTATTCATTAGAGGCTAAGTTAATTAAGATACCATCTGCCAATGCAGAGTCCTCTTGCAAGGAATCTTGTATTTGTGTGCCCCAAAATTCATACAAATCTTTACCCTTGGCATTGTTTAATTTTGTACCCATCTCAAGCCGGTACGGTTGCATATAGTCGAGCGGTTTTAACACGCCATACAAGCCAGACAAGATACGTAGATGCTTTTGCGCAAAATCAAACCCTGCTTCATCTAACGTTGTGGCATCAAGACCTGTATAAACATCACCATTAAAGGCAAGCACCGCTTGCTTTGCATTATCTGCATTAAATGGCGTTGACCATGACTGGTAACGACCTAGATTCAAACCAGCCAAT
>FYBJ01001141.1_pt1 | contig 12570 bp, 16 predicted proteins | sample 1134611 | NCBI WGS metagenome assembly FYBJ01 (sample SAMEA104116008, study PRJEB20421) | marine metagenome | isolation source: marine | reverse complement strand
ACATGCGCCAGTCGCCATGCGGGTAGGCGGTGAATTTGGATGTCTTGGTGCCACCCAGTTCACGCGCCCAATAGACGATGTCTTCGACTCCCAGCAGGAACAGCAGGGGCGTGGCCTTGATCAGAACCATCCAAAGGTTGCTGAGGCCGGGCAGGGCATACACCCACATCTGCGGCACAAGAATGCGCCAGAATGTCTGGCGGCGGGTCATGCCATAGGCCTCGGCCGTTTCCAGTTGGGCATGCGGCACTGCCTGCATGCCTCCAAACAGGACATTGGCCGCAAAAGCGCCAAAAACGATGGCAAATGTGATGACGGCAAGAAAGAAGCCGTACGTCTCATGTACCCACTCGGGCGATGTGCCCAGCGGGAGCTTGGCCTGCGAACAGACCAGGAAATCATTGCCCTGCCGGATCGGATCGGGCCAATCGGGGCAGAGGATCTGGTGCCGGGTCCATTCGAATGCTTGATCCAGCGCGATGACAAAGAACAGGAAAAACGCGATGTCCGGCACCCCGCGGACGATGGCAATATATCCCTTGCCCAACCAGCTTACCGGCGGGATATGCGATCTTGCCGACATGGCCCCTGCAAAGCCAAAGGCCAGTGCCACAGGCGCGGTGATGGCCAGAAGGGCCAGAACCTTGATGAAGGACAGGTAGAACGACATATGTACGCCGTTGGTCAGATAGCAGGAGAACCAACGAAAGGTGCTAAGCGTGTCGGGATCGGCGCAGTAGGAAAACATCAAGTCAGCCTTGGGCGGGGCAGGTCTGGAGATCGGGTGCGATCAGCCAAAGAAACGGTCCCGCACGCATCACGCACGGGACCGCAAGGATCAGGGATCAGTAGGTGCGGGTGTCTTCGCCGAACCACTTGATCAGCAATTTGTTCAGCGAGCCGTCCTCTTTCATCGAGGTGATGGCCGCATCGAATTTGCCGCGCAGTTCGCCGTCGGATTCACGCAGGCCCATGCCAACACCACCACCCAGCGGAACCGGGTCGCCGATGAAGATCAGCTCGCCGTTCGATTCCTCGACCAGCGGCGCCAGATAGTCGCGGTCGGCCAGAACCGCATCCGCTTCGCCGTTGCGGACGGCTGCGATGGTTTCTTCCGGCGTGGCGAACTCAACCAGGGTTGCACCTGATTCGGCCACATGGCCTGCCTGGATGGTCGCGGTCTGAGCGGCCACAACACCACCGGTCACGTCAACACCTTCGGCCGCTGCGACATATGCCGAGGCTGCGGGCGGCTGATAGTTCTGGGTAAAGTCGATGACTTCGTCACGCTCGGCGGTGATCGACATGCCGGCGATGATGGTGTCATAATTGCCCGACACCAGGTTCGGAATGATCGAATCCCAGTCGTTCTTGACCCATTCGCAGGTCAGGCCGGCGCGCTTGCACATCTCGTCGCCCAACTCACGCTCAAAGCCGTCGATCTCACCGGCGTCATTGATGAAGTTGTACGGAGGGTAGGCGCCCTCGGTGCCCATGCGCACGGTTTCGGCCATCGCCATTCCGGCAGTCAGTGCCAGTGCGGCTGTGGTCAGGATCAGTTTTTTCATCTGTAGCTCCCCGTTGGTGGTTGTTTTTACAGTTTATGCAGCCTGCGTGGCGGAAAGAAAGCCCTGCAGGCGTTCGGATTTGGGCGCGCCAAACAGCTCGTCCGGCGTGCCCTCTTCTTCGATCAGCCCCTGGTGCAGGAACACCACGTGACTGGAAATATCTGCGGCCATTTTCATGTCATGGGTCACGATGATCATGGTGCGCCCTTCGGCGGCCAGATCCTTGATCACCTTGATCACTTCCTGTTCCAGCTCGGGGTCAAGCGCCGACGTAGGTTCGTCAAACAGCAGCGCCTCGGGTTCCATGCACAGACCGCGCGCAATCGCGGCGCGCTGTTGCTGGCCACCCGACAGCTGCGCCGGATAGACGTCGCATTTGTCGCCGATGCCGACCTGATGCAGGTACTTGCGCGCGCTCTCTTCGACTTCGGTCTTGTCACGACCCAAAACGGTAACTGGCGCCTCCATCACGTTTTGCAGGATGGTCATATGGGCCCACAAGTTGAACTGCTGGAACACCATCGACAGGTTCGTGCGGATGCGCAGCACCTGTTTGGGGTCCGCTGGACGACGGCCATGGCTTTCACCACGCCACGAAACCGGCTCGCCCTTGAACAGGATTTCACCCTGTTGGCTGTCTTCCAGCAGGTTACAGCACCGCAGCAGTGTTGATTTGCCCGAGCCTGACGATCCGATCAGCGAAACAACATCGCCCCTATGGGCCGTAATATCGACGCCCTTGAGCACCTCGAGCTGGCCAAAGCTTTTGTGCAGGTTCTTGATCTTGATGACAGGAGGTGTGTCTGACACGTGGAATCCGAAGTTTTGTACCGGTTTTGATGGGCTAATAGGGCTGAATTTTTGTCGCAATGCAACTTGCAAAACGAATGTCTCGCCCCGGAATGCGCCGAATTGACTACACGGAACGACCTTTTTCGTCTGGCAAGTGGGGCGTTGGGACAGCCAAATAGACCTCTGCGGGTATATCGATCAGCCCTTGGATGTGCAGCACCCGGCGCGTGTCTTCATCCATCGCCCCAATAGCCGCCCGAACCGCCGCCGCAATCGGAGCAGGGTCGCGGGATTGGGCGGTGACATAAGGCAGTGTCGGCGTTGGGTCTGTGCGGGTCACAACGCGCAGTTCGCCCGCCAGGTCGGGGTCGTGCTCGGTCAAAAGAACCCATGTCAGGGCATCCAATGCTGCAAGATCTGCGCGGCCCCTGGCCACAGCCCGAGCGGACAGAGCATGACCGCCTGATCGCAGCAAAGTGTTCACTTGCAGTCCCAGAGAGTGCAGATGTGTCGTCGGCGCAGCCCAGCCCGATTGTGACAGCGGCTCGTTAAAAGCAAAGGTTCCTGTCACCAGCTCTTCAAGCGGGCGGGGATCGTCGGCCTGCGCCACGAAGGTTGAATAATAATACCCGGGCGGGCAGTCGGGCAGGCCGTAGTCCGGCGTTCCGACCAATGAAACCCTGTCATGCAGCTTGGTGCGGTAAGGCATCCCGCAGGTTTGCGAGAACACCATTTGGGGATCGCGCCAGATGTCCCAGAAGTCCCGCTCCCGGTCCAAGGCTTCGGGACCATCCCCGAGTTGCGCGCGGATCGCGGCCCAGAACATGTCGTTGGCAGCTTGCAGGGCGGGCATATCATACATGCCAAGCATCGCGGTCATGAACGGGCCGCCTTTTGCCGGGCCAGCGCCGAATCCCGGTCATTGACGCCCAGCAGATTGGCCACCAGCCGCAGCAGGGCGTCCTCTTCCTCGGCCCGTTCGCCATCCGCCAGAACCACCGACCACAGCGCCTCGACAACGGCCCGGCGATCTTCATAGGCGACTGCATCCTTGATAGCACGGGTAAAGCGAACGGTATCGGGGGCCTCTGATTCCAGCCCTTCGGCTTGTGATCGCAACCCGGCGGCCTCGAACGGGGACAGACCATAGCGTGCCGCGGTGATGCGGTCGATGCGCGCCATCTCTTCGGGGGCGTAATCGTTGTCCGACTTGGCAATTCGCACGAGCAGCGCGGTCAGCGCAAGGCGAGCGTCTTCGTCGGGCAGTTGGGCGGGTGTCGGCTGTGTCAGCCGGGTCAGGAAATCACGAAACATGGATCAAGGTATAGGCGCGCATACTCGGCGCGCCAAGAGGGGCCGTGCCCCGACGTCAGACTTTTTCCATGGCGCGGCGACGGGCGGTTTCGCTGTCCTTGAAGCTCAACCCCATGGCGATTCGGGCCTCTTCGACAATCTTCAGTTCGCCTTCCTGTTGCTTGCCATCGGCCAGCACGACCTCCCACAGGGCGTCCAACGCGGCCAGCCTCTCTTCGATACCCGTTGTCTCGCGGATCAGTCGGCCAAAGGTGTCAGTCTCAGGCGCCGCGGCATGCAGTTTTTCGCAAGTGGCGCGGACTTTGGCGGCCTCAATCGCGTTGTGCTGATACAGGCGGGCCAGAATGCGGTCGATCAGGCTGATCTCTTCCAGCTGGTAATCCCGGTCGGATTGCGCCACGCGCACAAGCAGCGCACCCAGGGCCAACTCGGCATCCGGGTCGGGCAGCGGGGCAGGGTCAGATGGGCGAAACGCCTGGAAAAACTTCTTCAACATGCTCCGAAATTACCCCATATTTTGCGTTTCGCCAAGCGGGAACTACCCGGTATAGCCTTCGATGATTACCAGATCGCCAGTCGAAACCGGGTCGCGGATATCCTTTGCGGCCTGATATCCGATGCTTTCATAACAGGCCAGTGCCTGCTCGTAGCTTTCGAATTCCAAGACAACAGTTCGCGCCCGCGCCTGTCCTTCGCGGACTTGCTGCTCGCCGCCGCGTACCAGAAACCTTGCGCCATATTCCGCAAACGGCGCGGCGTTTGCCGCGACGTAGTTCTTGTAGGTCTCCATGTCGTCCACATCGACATGCGCCACCCAATAGCCCTTGGCCATCTCACTCTCCCTATGCATTCAGCCGCAGAGTGGCGCGAGGTCGAAACAATGGCAACCGCTCTCGCGTGAGCGCCCGCAAAAATGCAAGCCCACTCTTCCTCTTGCAGAAAATATCCCGGGGGAGGAGCAAAGCGACGGGGGCAGAGCCCCCACCAACAGTTCACACCAGGCGCGAGGTGTCCTTGGCCGCCCGCACGAAATCGGCGAACAAAGGATGTGGCGCAAACGGCTTGGATTTCAACTCGGGGTGGAACTGCACGCCAATGAACCAGGGGTGATCCGACCATTCCACAATCTCGGGCAGACGACCATCGGGCGACATGCCGGAAAACGTCAGGCCGCAATCTTCGAGCTGTTTGCGATACTTGATGTCCACCTCATAGCGGTGGCGATGCCGCTCTTCGATCCCGGTTGCGCCATAGACTTCGGCCACTTTCGACCCTTCGGTCAGCGCGGCGTCATAGGCCCCCAGGCGCATGGTGCCGCCCTTGTCGTCATCGGCCTTGCGCTGAACGGTATGGTTGCCCTGCACCCATTCCTTCAGGTGATAGACAACCGGCTCGAACCGTTTTGCGCCTGCCTCATGGTCGAATTCCTCGGAGCCAGCGCTCTTGATCCCGGCCACGTTTCGCGCCGCTTCGATCACGGCCATCTGCATGCCCAGGCAGATGCCCAGATAGGGGATCTTGCGCGAACGGGCGAATTCGGCCGCCTTGATCTTGCCTTCGGTGCCGCGCTCGCCAAATCCGCCGGGCACCAGGATTGCATGAAACCCTTCCAGATGGGGCGCCGCGTCGCTTTGGTCGAAAATTTCGGCGTCGACCCAGGATACGTTCACCTTGACCCGGTTGGCCATTCCGCCATGGGTCAGCGCCTCTTTGATCGACTTATAGGCGTCTTCGAGTTGGGTGTATTTGCCCACGATTGCAACGTTCACTTCGCCGTCGGTGTTGTGAATGCGGTCTTTCACGTCGTTCCATGTTGCCAGATCGGGCTTGGGAGCGGGCGAGATGTTGAAGGCGTCCAGCACAGCCTGGTCCAGACCCTGTTCGTGATAGGCCAGCGGTGCCTCGTATATCGAGCCCAGGTCATAAGCTGCAACCACGGCCTCCTTCCGAACGTTGCAGAACAGCGCGATCTTCTCGCGTTCCTTGTCCGGGATCGGCTTTTCCGAACGGCAAACCAGAATATCGGGCGCGATCCCGATGGACTGCAGTTCCTTGACCGAGTGCTGCGTCGGTTTCGTCTTCAATTCACCCGAGGCGGCCAGATAGGGGAGCAGGGTCAGGTGCATGAAAATGCACTGGCCGCGCGGTTTGTCGTGGCTGAACTGACGAATGGCTTCGAAGAATGGCAGGCCTTCGATGTCGCCGACGGTGCCGCCGATTTCGCACAGCATGAAATCCACCTCATCCTCGCCAATCGAGATGAAGTCCTTGATCTCGTTGGTGACGTGAGGAACCACTTGGATGGTTTTGCCCAGATAGTCGCCACGACGCTCCTTTTCCAGGACATTGGAATAGATCCGCCCTGATGAAACCGAGTCGGTCTTGCGGGCAGGCACGCCGGTGAAACGCTCATAGTGGCCCAGGTCCAGGTCGGTCTCTGCACCATCGTCGGTGACGAAAACTTCGCCATGCTCAAACGGGGACATGGTGCCGGGATCGACGTTCAGGTAAGGGTCCAGCTTGCGCAGGCGCACTGAATAGCCGCGCGCTTGCAGCAGCGATCCCAGGGCGGCGGATGCCAGCCCCTTGCCAAGCGAAGATACAACACCGCCAGTGATGAAGATGAAACGCGCCATGAGTGTTCGGCTGCCCCCGTGAGTGGTCAAAATTCAGCTGCCCGGTGGCCTCGAACGCATGCTCAAAAACCACTGCATCACGGGACTTCACGTATAAAGGATTCGCGCGCCTAACGCAAGAGAACCGCAAGATGCTGTTGCGGTTCTCATCCAGAATTCAAATTGTAGTGGTTCAGTCGGCTTTGGGAACCAGCGGTGCATTGTCGCCCTGGGCGGGCGGCAACAGGTCGGAACCAGCGGGAGCATCCGGACTGCTCTGCTCGGAAGCGGGGGCCGGAACGCCCAAACGGTCAATGACCGAGGAGCCAGCAGACTTTTGCGCAGCCAGAATGGTCAGTGTGATCGAGGTCACGATGAAGGCCGCCGCCAAGATCCAGGTCAGCTTGCCAAGCGCTGTGGCCGCTGCGCGACCCGAAACGGCACCGCCGCCGCCGCCGCCCATGCCCAGGCCTCCACCCTCGGACCGCTGCATCAGAACGACGGCGATCAGGCCAAGAGCCAGGAGAAGGTGAATGATGAGGACGACGTTTTCCATGGAACCCCTGCAGAGCGTGGTATGTACCGCGCGGTATTTAGGCAAGTTTGCGGTCAGGGGCAAGGGAGGAGTTTGCCATCACGCGGCGTGATTGGGGCTATCACGGATTTGACACTGGACTTGGGGCTGTCGTGGTTCAATCATGCAGCCTATGCCTCATGACCATTCAGACCACCCGCACGCCCTGTTGCCACCTGACCCCGCCTTGAGGGTCAAGGCGCTGGAAACGATTCTCACCCGCAAGGGGTTGATTGATCCGGCTGCCTTGGATGAGTTGATCGACACTTATGAAAACCGCATCGGCCCAAGGAATGGCGCCCGCGTTGTGGCGCGGGCCTGGAGGGACCCCGAATTCAAGGCGGCCTTGCTGGCCGACGCAACGCCGGTGGTTGCGGATCTGGGATTCTATGGCCGTCAGGGCGAGCACATGGTTGTGGTCGAGAATACGCCTGAACGACACAATATGGTCGTCTGCACCCTGTGCAGTTGTTACCCGTGGCCTTTGCTGGGCATTCCGCCGGGCTGGTACAAGTCCGATGCCTATCGCGCCCGCGCCGTGCGCGAACCACGCAAGGTGCTTGCGGACTTTGGTGTGAGCCTGCCCGTGGACACGTCCGTCAGGGTGTGGGATTCGACGGCCGAGGTGCGCTATCTCGTGCTGCCCATGCGTCCGGAAGGGACAGAGGGCTTGTCTGAAGATGAGCTGGCGGAACTCGTGACCCGGGACAGCATGATCGGCACCGGATTGGCCAGGGTGCCGTCATGACGCGTGTGCATGACATGGGCGGGCGGTTCGGTGATGGGCCCGTGGTACCGGATGCCGGGGATGCCCCGGTGTTTGATCAGGACTGGCATGCAAGGGCGCTGGCGGTGACGTTGGCCTCGGGTGCGTTGGGCAAATGGAACATCGACGTGTCGCGGCACGCGCGGGAACGATTGTCGCCAAAGGATTACGCGCGATTCAGTTACTACGAGAAATGGATATCCGCTCTTGCTGACCTTTTGGTGGAAACCGGCGTACTGACATTGGAAGATCTGAAGGGGGAAAGGAACGACACCCCGCACCCACTTGCACACAAAGCGATGGCCAAGGAGACGGTGCCGGGCGTTCTTGCCCGGGGCGGCCCTGCTGATCGCCCGTCAGATGTGAAGCCGACTTTTTCTGTGGGGCAGGCAGTGCGGACTGTGCGACCGGCTGCAAATCGTTTGGTGGACGGCGGACACACTCGGCTACCGTCCTATGTTCAAGGGGCCGCGGGACGGGTGTTGATGCTGCATGGCACCCATGTGTTGCCAGACAGCAATGCCCATGGATTGGGCGAGGCGCCCGAGCCGCTTTATGCGGTGGTATTCCCGGCCTCTGAACTGTGGGCCGATGCGGAAAGTCCCGCCGATGAGGTCGTGCTGGACCTGTGGCAAGGCTATCTGGAGCCGGTATGAGCGATTGCGTCGAACTTGGTGCACCCGAGCCTGTCTTCGCCGAGCCCTGGCATGCTCAGGTTTTTGCCCTGACGGTACATCTGAACGAGACGGGGCGGTTCGCTTGGCCGGAATGGGCTGAACGGTTCTCAGCCACTTTGAAGCGCCACGGACTGTCGCGCGAATTGGATGGGGGGGACGATTACTTTCACGCCTGGCTGGAAACACTGGAGGCCGTTCTGGATGAAGACGGCGGGGCGCTGAAGGGCGAGGTCTTACCGATCAAGGACGCTTGGGAAAAGGCCTATCTGACCACGCCGCATGGAGCACAGGTTTCGCTGGGCAAGTAAGGCAAGCGCGCGTTGCTCGCCCCATTGAGGGCCGAACAACGCGGCGTGGCCGTTGGCCACGCGGGCAGGTTCAGAGCGTCACGCAGATGAGCCGGGATTGGTCGTGGATGTGTACGTCGCCACAATCGGCCAAAGCGGTGTCGCCGGGGAACAACAGGGTTCCATTCAGGTCGATTGTTCCGGACAGGCAATGAACGGCATGCTGTGTCTGAGAGATTGCAAATGTTTGCGGCCCATCGTGAAGAGCCACAGTGGGACTGATGCGGGTCGGATCAAAAATGAGGTTGAAGTTTCGGACGGGCCCTTCGTTGAGGTGCCCGGCAACCGGCACATCCCCAGCAAAGGCCAGTGGTTGATGGGGTAGGGCGTTTAGATTCTGGTCGGGTGTGTGCAGGGTCATCCCGTGACCCTCGATCACAGTCAGGATGCGTGACAGGCCGGGAAAGGACGAAAACGGACCACCCCGATCCACATCTGCGATGCTCAGACGCCAGTGCACGCTGCCACGTCTTGAATGGCTTGCAATCTCGCGGGTGATTCCGCCGCCGTTTTTCCACGTTGCGGGGACAAGCTCGTCTGCCTTGATAACACGCATCAAGTGAGCTCAGTCGCGGGCGCGTGGTCGCGAGGTCAGGCCCGCCTTTTGCAAGAACCGGCGAAACGTGGCGCGAGTCGGCAGGGCAACGCGCGGCGCGCTCAGACGGGTTTTGCCCGCAAGCCGGTTGAACTCGTGCACGTCGATGATCTTTTCAGCACAGCCACAACCTTCACCAAGGCCGACCTTGGTGTAATAGAACTGCTCGAAGCTTTGCTTGGATTTACTCATCCACATCATCCACATCGCTCTGCCCGGCCAACTGGCGCCGGACGTGGCTCCAGCTTAGACCGATTCCCAGAACGATGGACAGGGCCAGAATGCCCAGCCAGACCTGCACATTCTTGTTATCCAGTTGCAGCAGGCCAAAATCGTAGAGCACCCAAAGGAGAGCCCCGACCACGGCCGCGACCAGAACCATGCCAAACCCGCCAATCGAACGCAGGGTGGCGCGAATGTAGATAATGTAGCCAATTGTCAGGATCAGCCCCAGCAGGACCGCCACGGACAAATGCGCCTGATAGTTGGAGATCGTCCACCGGACATAATTCCAATCCGTTGGATTATAGGTCAGCGTTAGCAGCGCGAACGCAAACAGCCATCGCAGAAACATGCCCATAAAATTCACCGCCACATATTTTTTGCCCCGCAGAATCGCTGAAATGGACGCGGCTGTCCAGTGTTTCGATGGGCCTGCGGCGAATTTGCGGTTTCACTGTTGCATGCGGCTATGTATATGAACGCGGGTTTGATACTTCGCAGCAAAGGACCGGATATGGCCAATGTCGTAGTAGTCGGCGCTCAGTGGGGCGACGAGGGTAAGGGCAAGATCGTGGACTGGCTCAGCGAACGCGCTGACGTGATCGCGCGTTTCCAGGGCGGTCATAACGCCGGCCATACCCTTGTAATCGACAGCAAGGTCTACAAGCTGCACGCGTTGCCGTCGGGCGTTGTGCGCGGCGGAAAGCTGAGCGTGATCGGCAATGGTGTGGTGCTGGATCCCTGGCACCTGATCAAGGAAATCCAAACTGTGCAGGCGCAGGGTGTCGAGATCACGCCCGAAACGCTGATGATTGCCGAAAACACGCCGTTGATTCTGCCAATTCATGGAGAGCTGGACCGCGCCCGTGAAGAGGCCGCGAGCAAAGGTACCAAAATCGGCACCACCGGACGCGGTATTGGTCCGTGCTATGAGGACAAGGTTGGACGTCGGGCCGTGCGCGTGGCCGACCTGGCGGATGATGCGACGCTTGAGGCACGGGTTGACCGTGCTCTGCAACACCATTATCCGCTGCGCAAAGGTCTGGGGATCGAGGCCGTGGACCGTGATGCGTTGATCGCGCAACTAAAGGAAATCGCTCCCTTGATCCTGCCGTTTTCTGCTCCGGTCTGGAAGGTGCTGAATGAAAAGCGCAAGGCTGGCAAACGCATCCTGTTCGAAGGGGCACAGGGCGCTCTGCTGGACATCGACTTTGGCACCTATCCTTTTGTGACTTCGTCCAACGTGATTGCGGGTCAGGCAGCAACAGGGGTGGGGATCGGCCCGAACTCGATCGATTTCGTGCTTGGGATCGTCAAGGCCTATACCACTCGCGTGGGAGAAGGCCCGTTCCCGACCGAGCTGCATGACGATGACGGTCAGCGCCTGGGTGAGCGGGGGCATGAGTTTGGCACCACCACGGGGCGCAAACGCCGGTGTGGGTGGTTTGATGCGGCCCTGTTGCGCCAGACCTGCGCCACCAGCGGCGTCAGTGGCATTGCTTTGACCAAATTGGATGTTCTGGACGGGTTCGAGACACTGAAAATCTGCGTTGGCTATGATCTGGACGGTGAGCGTCTGGACTATCTGCCAACCGCCGCCGACCAGCAGGCGCGCTGCACGCCCATCTACGAAGAGATGCCGGGATGGAGCGAATCCACCGAAGGGGCACGCAGCTGGGCCGAATTGCCAGCCAATGCGATCAAATACGTGCGTCGCGTCGAAGAGTTGATCGACTGCCCTGTTGCGCTACTCTCTACCTCGCCCGAGCGCGAGGACACCATTCTTGTCACTGACCCGTTTGCAGACTGATGGCTGACAAAAAGAAACCCGGACTGAGCTATAAGGCCCGCCGTCGGTGGGCCCTGGTCATTCTGTTGTTGGGGATGCCGATCTACATTATCATGGTCGTATTCATCCTGAGCCTGCTGAACCGCCCGCCGATCTGGGTGGAACTGCTGGTCTACGTCGGCTTGGGGATCGCCTGGGTGTTGCCGTTCAAGGCGGTGTTTCGAGGGGTGGGTCAAGCTGACCCGGACGCGCCGAACGACCCAAGCGGCTAAAGGGATTCGGATTGCGAATTTGAGGGCACCCGTTTTGCGGTGCTCCTTTTTGGCGGATGCCTCAGGTGTTCGTCTAAGCCCGAGAGGCTCCCGCGCCCGCGCAAGCCCTGCTGCGCAGGCCTCGCTGGCGGCCTTGGGCCCGGCGCCGCGCTGTGCGCGGCGCAGTTCCGCCCAGACCAAAACTATCGCCAAAACAGCTGGCGGCGGACCGAAGCAATCTGGCGCCGTCAGCCGAGCGCAGCGAGGCCCGGCCCAACCGGAGGAGATGTTTCGACAGAAACATCGACGACGGGCGGGAGCGCTTGAGGCGATCGCATTGTGTCCACAGCTGCTGTTGTCGACAAGCGACTGCGACGCGTTGGAAAGGCGATATCCATGCTTTGACGTTTTTCAGGTGTTGAGTGTCTGCCGACGGTGGTTGTTTTGAAAAAGCTCCGTTACGAAACTTGCACAAGATCAAAAGACGCAAAAAAGGGCAGCCATGTCTGGCGGCCCTTTTTGCAAATTTTGGGGTGCTTACCCGGCTGCACGTTTGTTCGGGTGGAAGCCGATGTCACCCGAGGCAACAAAGCGCCCGCCACCAGCTTTTTCAATCTTGCCGTCACGCAGCAATTGACCAAACGAGCGCAACCCGTCTTCGCGGTTGAAGCTCTGGTTGTCGAGCTGGCGCACCTTGTTCATCAATTGCGGGCGCGAAAACTGTTCGCGGCCTTCGACGAACGACATGTAAGCGGCGGCAGCTTCGAGGAGATCGGGTAACGTAACGGCACCCTGTTCGGCTGCGTAGTCGGCAAAGTTGCCGCCGGAATCGCCGACTGTCTCGTCTGCAACAACCGAGGCCACACGACGCGGGCGCACAGGACCACGGTTTTGGGATTCGGTCGGTACGTCGATACGCTGCTCGGCCACCAGTTTGAGCGGGGCCGGGCGGTTGCCTCCCACGCGCGGACGCGGGCTCGACGCCTTGACAGTCGGGCGGCGGGGGCGCACCACGTTTGCAAGGTCTTCGCGATAGTCATCGTCGCTGGTGTGGGCTGTC
>FYBJ01000166.1_pt1 | contig 12570 bp, 16 predicted proteins | sample 1134611 | NCBI WGS metagenome assembly FYBJ01 (sample SAMEA104116008, study PRJEB20421) | marine metagenome | isolation source: marine | reverse complement strand
CTAGGGTCTGTTGACAATTTACATATAACGTATTGAAAAATAAGCGCAAACTCGTAAAATTCGATTCACGAAAAAGAAAAAAACGAGTTTGCAATGGCTAGACGTATGCTCAGTGACGAGCATTGGTCAAAGCTCAGGGTAATAATGCGTGAAAATGGGATTTATCACAAGCCTAATTTACGAAAAACTGTAGAAGGCATACTATATCGCATGCGTGTTGGATGTCCTTGGCGTGACCTTCCTCGATCATTTGGACGCTGGAACACCGTGTTTCAAACATTTAACCGATGGTCATCAAAAGGTAAATTGATGTCCATTTTTAAAGCGCTTGTGAAAGAGCCTGATCTGGAATGGGAATTTATCGATGGCAGTATAGTGAAAGCTCATCAACACAGTGCTGGCGCTGCTTCTGAAGAAAATCAGGCAATAGGGAAATCCAGAGGTGGCAATACAACAAAGATCCATATGGCGGTAGATGCACATGGATTGCCTATTGATTTTGAGATCACAGGTGGAGAAGTCCATGATTGCAAAATCGCACCAGAGTTTATCGGAAAATTGCCTGCATCAGATTTTACTGTTGCTGATAAAGGGTATGATAGTGAAGACGTGCGAGACGCAATTCGCAAGAAATCATCTGTGCCTGTTATTCCAAGAAAATGTAATTCGAAAATTGGCAATACAGATATGGACTGGTGCTTGTACAAATACAGACACCTGGTTGAAAATTTGTTCGCAAGGATAAAGCATTTCCGAGGAGTCGCTACTAGATTTGATAAATTAAAACGCAATTACGCATCAGTTGTGGCAATGGCTTGTACTCTTTTGTGGTTGCCTATGTGAAATGTCAACAGACCCTAATGAAATAAAAAAAAGATTCAATGAATCATACATTGATTTATTATCCAATTTAAAGACATTTAGAAATTGTTCTGGATTAACATTACTGTGGTAGACAAATGAAGTCACTCCCTTTTTATCCATCAGTATTTTTTTTGCCAGACCATCGAGCTTGCCAATTTTATTGTCACACTCTCCACATAATATCTCTGTATCATAGAGCCCTTTTGGCATTTTTTTTTCATAAATTAGGTCATCCGCATATAACTTTTTATGGCCTTTCGAATAAAAGGATTCTGGAATAATATGCGCTCTGATTAATTTTTTTTCTTTATCACAAAGTTTACAGATCACTATTCACTTCTCCATAGATGCACCATTTTATTTATAATTATAAAGATATTTTATCTATTTTTTTGTTTTTTTATTCGTCCTTATAGAACAGTTCCATCGCACATAGTTATCAAATTTGAATCCTTCCCGCTCCAACTGATCATGTGCATTATTCTGCAATAACATTTCACCTCTTCCGGCGAGCTGAACCATATTGAGTTGGGGCAAGTCTCGCAGGCTGTTTTGATCTTTGGCTGGCGGGCCTTGTCTAGAGCGGTCAGAGTTGGGCTTCGTTCCTGGCTGGTTGCCTCGTCCTCTACCGTCTCTTCCAGCAATTTTATTGCTGCTTGCAACTCTTCTTCCATCATTAAATCTGAATTGTCTTGATTGCTCATGGGGTTTCTCCTGTTTTGAACTCATTTCCTGTCGCTGAGCCTCCATGTCAGGGTCAGCAAAGGTGATAGGGATATTGTTTTGTACTGTTATTTGAACAATGATTTTTTTAAAAAGTGGCGAGCCGTTTACCTGGATGCAATTACCATATCTCTGCCGTGCCATCTCAATGGCTTTTTTCAGCGTGGCAATGGAACCGCCTTTTGAAATTTTTATTTCCTTGCCGTTATTTCGAATAACCGCCTTGTCCTCTTTATATATCTCTGTGCCTTCTTTGGTAATGGAATCAGCCTGCTTGATATCATTGATAGGTAAATCTGACATACGGCCAGATAAGGTATAACGGCTTTGATTTTTTCGATTGCGGTATCGCATGGCGGTCAATGCTTCTTTATCACCAGTCTCGGCCTGGTGCCGCAACCAGTCAGCCCATGTATTGCAGTTATGTTTATCAAGCAACCGACTTCGCTCTTTGGCGTAGTTCTGGCGAATTTTTTCAATGTCATTCAATAAGGTTTTACTGATTTGATTGTATAGATATTTTTTCTGGGCTTTTGAATTGTTCATTAATTTCAACGCAGCGCGCTTTAATCTGCCGCGCTTCTTTGCCTTATCTATTGAGCGGGTCTTGGCTTCTCGCAAGCTCTTTAGTTTCATAGATAGATGTTTCTTGCCGTGATCTTTTTCATGTAGATAACGCATGTACAGCTCTGAGCCGATCACATTCTTATTCAGAGGTTCATAACGATAAATATTTTTAGCAGAAGTATCTGCACCATAAGCTGAGGGCTTAAATTCGCCAAACCTGATTTCTAAATTCTTTTTGGAAAAGCCTCGGGAAACAGAGCTTGCTTTGACCATAAGCCCTGCTTTATTACAAAAGACCAACCCATTAGCTTTACTTCTTAGCTCCAGATCATGAACAGCCAGAATTTTATGAACATCATCCCAGTTACCGGCCTGATCAATGAGTTCGAGACAATTTCTTTTTATCCAGTTAAGAAGGCTTTCAATGCCTGAGTGTCGTTCCATGTCATCGGCGAGATTCTCGGAGCGGCTTTTTTGGGTTTGATGGTTGGTTATTTCAAGGCCATGTTCAATTTCCAGTATCGATGCGACTTCAGCAAATGCCTTATAGGCTCTGTAAGGTTCAATCATGTTAAAGGTTTTTGGATGAATTTTATTGATTGCAACGTGAATATGCAGGTTATCCGTGTCATGATGAACTGCACTGATTCTTTGATGTTCTTCAAATCCAATGGAGGCAACAACCCTTTCCTCAATAGCTTTCAAGGCATCTTCAGAGGGATTGTCTGCGGCAGCAAATGATATGAGTATGTGATAGGTTTTATCGCCTTTGGCTCTTTGATTTCTCGCCTGAGTTGCCAATACTTCCTGAATGGCCCAAGTGGGGTCAACGCTGTTACAGTTTGAAATTCTGACCTTGCCCACCCGTTCCTGCTTGTTCTGCTCATCCATAAGATACTTAACCAGGTTTGAAAAGCTGCTCAGTCTTGCGGATTTCATTGGAATATGGCGAATAATCATAATTTTTTCACCACCTCAAACATCGCCTCCTGCGTTGTCCGGATACGATCCAGCAAGGTCTTAATCCTTCGGTGATCAAAATGTGCGACCCGCTTGTCCTGAGTCAGCCATAGCTTTAAAAGTCCACCAAGTCGGCCCATATCTGCATTTATTTTTGATAGCTCGATGATACTGTCTTTGTCTACGGTGCTTTGCACATCATAGCCAAGCCCAATTCGCCGTAAATACATTGCAATAGACAGTCCTGCCTGAGCAGCATTTGTTTTGATTTGAATTTCTTCTTCGGGTAGAACCGGCACGCGAAGATGGCGGCCATGTTTTCGGGTAGGTTTTTTCTGTTCGTCCATAAGGATGCTGACCTCTTTTAAAGTGGTTATGCAATCCTTTAGGCACTATTTTTTTCTTTTTGATCTCAAAAAGCAAGATTCCCGTTGAGCACCGAAGGTGCGAATAAGGCTTGTGAAGTTTGGTAGCCAGCTTGCTGGTTAGCTAACTTCACCTATCTTGCCCTGCTTTTCCAGATCACTTCCAGGAATCATAACAGGAACTTTTTGGAACTTGCAATAATTTTTATCGGAAATATTCCATTATGGGATCAAATAATTCCTAAATACTCTTAATAGTTCCTTTTTAGGATATAAATAATCATTACTGTATGCCATTAAGTTCTGAAAAATTCCAAATTATTCCTTTTTTCCTTGTTCCAACCTGAATTATGATTTAGTCTTTTTAAACAAAAATAATTTGACGCCATAGAAGAATGAAAAAACCACTTTCCGAACGAGTTATCGAAAAACAGTCAGAGAAAAAGAGCGGGCGAGTCAATGCCAAGTTTCAATTTATTGCACTGAAAGAAGATATTCGCGAGGCTCTTGATAAGGGCTGTTCAATGAAAGCGGTTTGGGAAACTTTATCTGATGAAGGTCAGATATCATTCGGCTATAAGGCATTCAGACATTATGTACTTAATTTAATTAAGTCAGAGCAGGAAGATACCAGGGATGATAAACAGAGCAAAAGTAAAACAACAACTGAAATCAAAGGTTTTACTTTTAATCCAATACCCAACCCGGAGGAACTCTTGTAATGGCCAAAATACATATCACGATGCAGGGCAAAGGTGGTGTCGGCAAATCCTTTGTCTCGGCAACTACCGCTCAATATAAATTCAATAAAGAACAATCACCCCTTTGTATCGATACCGACCCCATTAACGCTACTTTTCATGGTTTCAAATCACTGAAGGTCGAGCGGCTGGATATTATGGAAGGCGATGAAATCAATCCACGCCATTTTGATGCTTTGATTGAAAGAATTGCTAATACCCAGCATGACGTCATCATTGATAATGGCGCCAGTTCATTTGTACCCTTATCCCATTACCTCATCACCAACGAGGTTCCAGCGTTATTAAAAGCCATGGGGCATGAACTGATCATTCATACCGTTATCACCGGTGGTCAGGCGCTACTGGATACCATCAACGGCTTTGCCCAACTGGTAAATCAATTTCCTGAAGATGTTCGCTATGTTGTATGGCTTAATCCCTACTGGGGAAAAATTGAAAGTGACGGGAAGTCTTTTGAGCAGATGAAGGTTTATAAAGAAACAAAAGACCAGATTGCGGCAATCATAAATATCCCTGACTTAAAAGAAGAAACCTTCGGCCTTGATCTATCCAACATGCTTCAGCAGAAAATTACATTTAACGAAGCCATCGACTCGCCTGAGCGAAACATTATGACCAGGCAACGATTAAAGCTAATTCGGGATCAGATATTTAGCCAGATTGACAACGCTATGGTGATCTAATGTCAGATCAAATTAATGAAGCGATTCAAGAAATTGCGGTCAAGCATGGCGTGTTGCTGAGTAAAGATGATCCTGTTCTTATTCTTCAAACCATGAATGAAAGATTGCTTGAGGAAAGCCGAAAAGCCCAGCAGGAAATGCTGGTCCAGTTTAAAGAGGAAATGGAGAACATTTCCTCTCAGTGGAAGGATGATGCTAAAGGGAAGGCTGAGAAGATTCTTAATGGTGCATTAACAGCGAGTAAAGAAGTGATGGAAGATACTCTAAAAAATTCCAGCAGAGATTCTATTCTAACTATTAGACACCTAATATCTGAATCACTAGCTGAAGCTGATAACCTGGCAAAACTCGCAAGAAAACATAGTTGGACTGCATTATTTTCAGCAACAATTTTAACTATTATTTGTATGTCTCTCTGTTTTTTAATAGTTTTTTGACAAGGATTATAAAAATGAAAAAGGAATCACAGGTAAAACCATTTTTAGTTTTTTTATTTTGCTTCGTTACTGTAATATTTTCGATTTACGCCATTATTAACATGGCAAAACCAAACACAGCAGATATAGCAAAACAAAAAGATTTTATTACAAAGTTAAATTATATTATTCAAAGCCCTTCCAATTTAACATCCAAGTCACTGAATGATGATTTGATTAATAAATTCGGAATTAATAAGGGTATACCAAAGTCAGATTTTAGTTTTAACTCTGAAATTAATGAACTACCCCCACAAAAGCAAGATAAACTCATTAGAGAAAAATTACTGGTAATTCAAGTTCAAGCTATTTTAGATTTAATTGGCAAACAAGAAGCCTCTTCGGAGCCACTAATTTTTAAAATCTGGTTTTGGTTCTTTGGTTTATTGGCTTGGGCAGCATCTATTTCCGGTGGATTAATACTAAAATTTTGGACAAACAAATATGTAATTGGGTGGTTATCAAGATAGCACTGATACCGTCAATGAATGATTTTGTGTGCTTTGATGTGAATCTTGTAATATTAATAGCCACTGACGTTTCCTTGGCTTATGGTTACGCCTCATGGAAACGCCACTCAATATCTTATTGAATAAAAAAACTTTTCTTCATTAAGTTAGCAGTATTGACATAAATAGGTGATGCATGTAGACAAATTTTAACCATTATGTTATAATTGCAACAAATAAAGTTTGATTAATGGTGTAAATATAATGGCGCTTACTCGATATTTTGGAACAGTAGCCGAGATTCATAAAGCATTCAGTGCGACAGAACATTCTTTTAAAGAGTTAATGGCAAGAGAAATACATTTTCTAATCAATGAAAAAGATAATAGTCTTAATAAGGACCTGGCGAGACGGATTATTGATGACTTTGAAATGAAAATCGCTTCTTTGAAAGTTCTACGAGATGATCTGCATAATCTCAGGACAGAAGTTGGGAGCAGAGGCAGGGGTTTCTTTAAGCATGGCAAAATTAAAGCCAAGATAGATCAAATTATCACTAGCGAAACAATTCAAGAGCTAAGAACTGAAATGAAGAAATGTGTTCGTTTTTTGAGAGACGCCGAGTACCGGAAAGATTATGATACATGGGCCACGTATCTTCGTGACTATGATAATAAATACCAGGAATCCCCAAAACTTCCTTACTGGCACAGTTAAAACCTGTCTTGCTATAATTCCGGTTACACTGCTCAAGAATCAACGCGCCTTTGGGCGCGCGCAACTCAAGAAATACGCCGGTCAGAAAATGGCAAGGCATATCAAGAGGCGTCTTCCTAGTGCTGTTCGCATGGTTGCAAGGAGCGCCTGCTTGCAACAGGCTCGTAACCAGCTCCAAACTGCTATGCACTACCGTCAGATGCAACAGGCTAATCTGGCTGATGCGGGTAACGATGCAAGACACGCCATTGCGTCTACCCACGCCAAAAAAATGCAAATCAGTTGGGTCATATCACATTAAAATAGTCTAGCGACCCACAGCATGCAATGAATTGAACGATTTCTTATATGCATCACTCAGTGGATTGTAAACCAGACAGAACTGGTTTGTCCTGATGTGGCTTTCCAGCCCTTATAGGGGTTTTATCCAGATAGCCCCCCTAATTGAAAAATACTGAGGGGATAGCTAAAATGGGATGTTAATTTTATTTATCAACTTCTCTATCATTACCAGGTGATTCTTGTGTTTATTATTCAATTAACAATAGCCGACTGGCATTTTGATTTATTTTCTTTACGTACATCGTCTGTGCAATCAAGCTAACCACACCAATAATAATCAAAATATAACTAGGAGAATAGTTATGTCGTTCACCTAGTTTCAACGCAATCAAAGGTGTAATCCCTCCACCCAATACAGCCGCAACTGAATAAATCAAATTTGCAATTGAACACCGAACTGAATGAGGAAAAATATCAGTAATAAACACCGGCGTAACAGCAAAAATACTGGCACAAGGGATAGCCATTAAACAATGAAATACTAATGCTTGTGAAAACGATCCGGTCGTTAAATAAGAAAAATAAGGGATAATGAAAAGCATTAAGGCAATAGTTCCAGTCAGGATAATTCGTGTTCTGCCGTATGCATCCGATGCCATCCCCATAACTGGAATAAGAGCAGTAACAACAGCCAAGCCAAGCGAATTGATCACAAAGACTTGCGTATGGGAAAAACTATTGACCGTTACCATGTGAATAGGCGCATAAACAAACATCAACACCGTTGTAGCAACACCAAAGAGAACTAGAGAGAACACAACAAAAGATTCAAGAAATTGCTGTTTCAACTGGCTTATTGACTCGACCAGAATATCAGTTAATGACCTTTGTTCGCTTCGTGCATGAGTTGAAATAAATTCCTTGCTTTCAGGGATAGAGCTACGTATCCAGAAGCCAAATATCATTGTGATAAAAGCCAGAGCAAAGGCTAATCGCCAGCCCCATGGCGGAAGTATATGAATATCGATTAAATATAAAACCAGGGTTCCCGTTAAGGAGGATATAAGCATGCCTGCATTAATTCCAAACGCAGCCCAGGAACCAAAATACCCTTTCTTATTTTTATCACAACTTTCAATTAACAAAGATATTGAGCTGATGTATTCGCTGCTGACGGAAAGCACCTGAATGAGCCGGATCAACAACAAAAGATAAACGGAAGCAACGCCAATTTGGCCATATGACGGCAAAATGCCTACCAGGGCCGTTCCTCCACCCATAAGTAAGATACTCAGGGTTAACATTTTTTTTCTGCCGGTCTGATCAGCCAGCATGCCTCCTAACAGGCTACCGATGGGCCTTAAAATGTATGTCAAAAGGAATAAAAAGAAAATATCAGATAACCTGGATTGTGGCGGCAAAAACTCTTTGGATAAAAAGACTGAAAACAATCCCCATATCACATAGTCATACATTTCAAGAGCATTACCGATAGCACCGCCAATGATAATTTTTTTCGAGGTTTTAAACATGTGAATTTACGCAGGCTTTCTGGCTTTAAGCTCACCTGATCGAAGCAATTCATCATGAAAACCCAGTGAGTTCATATCAGTAACTTTATCCAAAAAAATTACCCCCTCTAAATGATCGTATTCATGTTGCAAAACCCTGGCATGGAGGTCTGAAACTTCTCGTTCTATCAATTGACCATTCACATCATATCCTCGATAACGGATATGTCTATATCGTGATACTTTTCCTCGAAGTGTGCCAACACTCAAACAGCCTTCATATTCCTCGGCACACTCCTCGGAAATGGGCTCATATGAAGGATTAAATAAAATAGTAAAGGGAATCGCTGGTATTTGAGTGTGGACTGGATGTTTATCCATACCAAAAACAAGAGCCCTTTTACTAATTCCTATTTGAGGTGCAGCCAGTCCAAGGCCATTTTCAGCTTCTAACATTTCAAATAAGGTTTTCTCTAAGGCCTTTAATTCTTGTGTTCCAAACTCTTCTTCACGAATAGCTTCAGCTTTTTGTCGTAAAAGAGGGTTGCCTAAGAGAACGATTTCATTTTGTTTCATATTTAACCGCCTTATTTTATTCATGCCTCAATCAAGCGCAGAAAGGGTTTAATACTAAGTGCTGACGCTTTTGAATTAAAATCCTTCATCTGGGGAGCCACATGTTTCGTAGCATAGCAACTATACAATTCTCTGAGTGATTTATAAAAATAATCCCCCATATCCATCAAGCCAAAAAGATTGTCATTGTAAAACTGTCGCAGGTCTTTTGTTTTCTCATTGGTTGCAAAAGAATATATAAAGAAAAAATCATTTACAGGTCTGAAAATCGTCATTCCCAATGTAAACCGATTATTCTTCAGTTTAATTTTTTCAATTTTCTCATTTTGATAATCCCACCATAATAATGCATTTTTTTGCGTATGGTCGGGCGTGAAACAGTGGTCATTTACCCATAAGTTTTGATGGATGAGATTGTACTCAATATTCGGGGTTGTTGAAAATGCAATTAATTCATGCGACGGGTCGACACAAGCCATTCCCATATGGGTTATCCCATATAATCCTTGAAGGTTCGAGAAGATTTTTTTTATCAACCGCCGGTTTTCAAATAGTATCTCGATGGCTTCAGGGTGTAAGCTAACTTTTGAATTCAGGCCGTCTAACTGCTCAACCGGCTGTTTTACTTCGTACATCATCACTAATTCCATGAAAGCGTGTAATGGAGTTTATAGACATATCTATGACTTTTCGTATTTCCTTCAGATCAGCTTCAATATGTGTTGCATCATGAATGATATCCATTATATAGCTGATAAGTTCCTGTCTGTTTTTTGTAATATCAAAAAGAGGAGTGCATTTTGATAAAATATATTCAAGCAGGTCGGGTTCGATTTGAATCAGATTGGTTTGACCAATATTATTGGGAATTTCCCCTTCTTCGCCATACAGTAACCAGCCTGGAGAAACCTTAAGCCATTTTGCAATTTTATACGTTGCATCAACGTCAGGCAGGGCTTCACCTAGAGCATAGCGTCTTGCCATTTGAGGCGAGCATCCACTAATTTCAGCAAGTTTATTGATTTTAACGCCAGCTTTGGACTTTGATGAACCGAGATTCTCTTGCTGCATAAGAGCAGTCAGTCTTCTAGCAAAACCTCGAACAAAATGTTCTCTTTCCAATTGAGTCTCCTATCCAATATAGGCGCTCAGTATATCTTCATTGTTTATCTTGTTCAATATTTTCTACATTTATTGAACTTTTGATAACATTTCACTTCATGTTTAATTTTAATTAACTTTAAGTTGATATTTACTTAAACTTAAAATATCATTTCACTTCATGTTGCTGAAATCAGAAAACAGGTAACAGGAAAGTTAATGCTCTTATGCTGAGCAAAAAATAAGAATCAAGGATCAAAGGAGCTATAAATGATAAAAAACCCCAAGTTGCAGATCTATCAAGGGATGATCCAATATATCTTAGACTCAACGCAATACACGCTCAAACATATCGCACAGCTTTCGCATTCATCTATCAATAACATGCGAATGATCTATTGCCACAATCTCTTACCCCAAGGCTTTAAATCAGAAATAGAGTTAATAAAGCTCTATCAGCTTGTTCTTGAAATTAATATGAATCAGAAAAACAGCGCCCTTACTGGATAATTATTTTTCAAAAAAACAAAAGGTTTTACGGAGAATACGAATATGTTTAAAACATTTATGAATGATGAGTCTTACAACCAGGCCAACACTTTAAACCAAGCAAAAATAGATACAAAGGAGAACACCATGATTGAAGGAGCTCAACGCCATATTTCTCAAAAAGTCTTATTCATCCCTGATCTGGAAAAGATGATCGGCAGAAACAGGGTAACACTTCGCCGATGGTGGCTCACAGGCAAGTTCCCCCGCCCCGTTAAACTCAACGGCACAACATTAGCCTGGCATAGCGATGAAATCAATGAATGGATTGATCAAACTATTTTGAATGGTGAAAAAGAAGCGTCATAAGACAATCATAGGGGAAAGCAGGCTTTAAGCCTGCTGACTCATCAAAAATATTTAATTTCCTCAATAACACCCTCTTCTATAGCATTTTCAAAGTCAAAAAAAAAATGCAGCCCCTTATATTTTTTATATGCCTTTATTGCCAATGGATTTGGCAGTAAAGCTAACCTAAATTCTAGTTCACCAGAGAAATCCTTTTTATCTTTTAGATATAGATAAGTTACATAATTTTGTAATTGTTCTAAATTAAGCTGTTCAGCTTTCCAATTAATATATTTTATTTCCCCAAAAGTTAAAAATATTTGTTGATCGAATTCCCTAGGCTCAAGTTTTGATAAGAGTTCTAATTTTTTCAGGAATTTATTAAGATTGAAAACCAAACAAACCTTCCCTGAGTCATCCTTGCTTCCATAATTTTCACCCTGACTACTATTATTCTTTAACGAAAAACAACAGGCGTAAGTTGAACTTCTCATTTCATTGAGAAGTTGGAAATAATTAAAATTACTTGCACTCTCAAAGACTGAATTTTTGTTGCCATCCTTATCCAATATCAATTGCATCCCATCGTTTCCATCCGGATAGCTATCTACCCGATTAAAGTGCAAATAGTTATTGGCCTTAGAATGTTCAAAATCATTCCGGCTCATTACCTTATAAATTTTTTTGCTCGAAATAGGTCGTTTTAAATTACAGCTTAAAAAATCATATTCATCGATTTCATTAATTTTACAGAAGCTATTAGCCTTCATAGTTATCCATTTTTATGTATTACCTAAAATATAATGATAGAAGAAAATTTGGGGCTGAATACAATTAACTGATTTGGATTATTCACAATTTTAAAAAAAGTGTACCTATAAGTGTACCTAAATATTGAATTCGTAAAATGGCTGATTAACTGGAAGTGAGTAACTTATTGATTTACCGAGAGTTTTATTGGTCGGGACGAGAGGATTTGAACCTCCGACCACTAGCGCCCCATGCTAGTACGCTACCAGGCTGCGCCACGCCCCGACTGGATGCAAATCATAACCTGCTGTGGGGGAAATGACAAGGGGTGTGTGGTATATTTTCTTTTATTTAAGCGAAGTTTTTCAGCCCGCATTGAAGAATGCGGGCTGAAATGGTTTATTATTCAAAGGCGTTAATGCCGGTAATGTGTCTTCCCAATACCAGAGTGTGGACATTGTCAGTGCCTTCGTATGTGAAGACGGATTCCAGGTTCATCATGTGGCGGATGATATTGTATTCCAGGCTGATGCCGTTTCCGCCTAATAAATTCCGGCATTTCCTGGCAATTTCAAGCGCGTTTCTGCAGGCGTTGCCTTTGGCCAGTGAAATCATGGTCGGTGTTTCCCGGCCCTGCTCTTTCAGTTTTGCAACCTGCAGGTTCACACACTGTGCTTTGATGATTTCGCTGTACATGTCTGCAAGATCTTTTTGTATCAGCTGGAATGAGGCCAGGGGTCGGTTGAATTGTTCTCTTTCCAGCAGGTAAATTCTGGCAATATCAAAGCAGGCCATAGCCGCGCCCATGGCGCCCCAGGCGATGCCGTATCTTGCCTGGCTCAGGCAGCTTAATGGTGCGCCAAGGCCTTTTATGCTTCCAGGCAGGAAATTTTCATCGGGAACAAAAACGTCTTCAAAAAAGAGTTCGCCAGTGATTGATGCTCG
>FYBJ01001791.1_pt1 | contig 12584 bp, 9 predicted proteins | sample 1134611 | NCBI WGS metagenome assembly FYBJ01 (sample SAMEA104116008, study PRJEB20421) | marine metagenome | isolation source: marine | reverse complement strand
CGCACGCTGGAACGGTGCAACGTCAAGGTCGAAATCCTGGGCTTCACCACCCGCGCCTGGAAAGGCGGACAGGCACGCGAGGCCTGGCTCAACGACGGTCGCCCGCAACAGCCGGGCCGCCTGAACGACCTGCGCCATATCATCTATAAAAATGCCGATGCCCCCTGGCGTCGTGCCCGGCCCAACCTCGGGCTCATGATGAAAGAAGGCCTGCTCAAGGAAAACATCGACGGCGAGGCGCTGGAATGGGCGCACCGTCGGAGGAGGGCCCGGCGCGAGCAGCGCAAGATCCTGATGGTGATCTCGGATGGCGCCCCGGTGGATGACAGCACATTGTCGGTGAACCCCGCCAACTATCTGGAAAAACACCTGCGCGACGTGATCGCCATGGTCGAAAAACGCAAGATGGTGGAACTGCTGGCCATCGGCATCGGCCACGACGTGACCCGCTACTATGACCGCGCGGTGACGATCACCGACGTCGAGCAACTCGCGGGCGCCATGACCGAGCAACTCGCGGCCCTTTTCGACAGCGATCCCCGCGCCCGCGCGCGTGTCATGGGAATGCGTCGGGCCTCCTAAGGCCCTGCTCTTCCTCTTGCCAAAAATATCCCGGGGGAGTCGCGCAGCGACGGGGGCAGCGCCCCCACCCTATTCCTCCAATATCTCCCTGAACGCCCGATAGTCCTCGCCATAACAGTCCGAGATCAGGCCGGTCACATTGCGCGTGCTCACGACCTCTGACCCATCCTCGTTCAGCGTGACCTCCCAGTAGGTGCGCCCGATGTAGGTTCCAGAGGCCGTGTGTGCATCTGTCACCGAACACAGGGTTGGCCGCCCGTCCCGTTCGAACAATCGCGACACCCCGGCCTGACCCGGGTTGGTTGGGTCCGTCATGTTTTTGGCGATGGCTTCGGCTGCGGTCTGACGCGCCCGTTCGACCAATTCCGCATTTTCGTCCGCCAGAACAGGCCAGCCGACAAAAATCGCAAGGGCAAGGACAGGAAACCGCGTCATGACCGACACTTTACCCCAGCAAGATTGTTTGCCAAGAGCAGCCAGGGGTTAATTGTCTTCGCTGTCCCCATGTCGTCGCAAGACAAGCGAAAGCACTCTGAAAGATCCGGCAGACCAGTTCAGAACAGGGCCAGAAACGCTCTCATTCGTCCCTCGACGGCACGCGATCTGCGCAGAACCCCGGCCCAGACCTCCCGGCGTCGCGTCTTGGCCATCTCTTTACGCAAGGCCCATGCGATGCGTTCATCATCAGTGGGGACAAGCTCATCGCGCTTTCTCGTGGTCATCAAGGCTGTGTCAAAAGGCATCATCATGTATCCATCCTCCAAATCGACCCCCACTGATCATGGCCGGGGGCCGCAATACCCGCTTGAAGAAGCCGCTTGGAAACCCCTTGGAAGATCCTGTTTTTGTCAAAGGTTGCCCGACCTGGCAAAGACAGGCGATAGTCACCCATGCGCTACGTTTTTGCAGATTGCGTCCTGGATACGGAAAAGCACGTTCTGCTTCGGCGGAACGAACCGGTCGCCGTTGAACCGCAGGTGTTCGACCTGTTGCATCTGCTGGTGCAAAACCCCGGAGACCTCATCAGCCGAGACAGGATAATCGACGAAGTCTGGATGGGACGCATCGTGTCAGATTCCGCGATCAGTGCCCGGATCGCTGCCGCGCGCAAGGCCGTAGGGGATGACGGCAAGTCGCAAGCCGTTATTAAAACTGTCGCCAGACGGGGCCTGATATGTGTCGCCGACGTCACCACAGACAAAGCCCCCAACGCCGCAGGAACAATGGCGTCGCAACGCATTCGCTACACCCTGACACAGACCGGGCAATCACTGGCTTATGCCATGACCGGGTCCGGCCCGCCCGTCGTGCGGATCGGCCATACCACGACCGACCTTGAGGCCGAGTGGAACACCCCCTCTGAGCGGCAGTATTTCGAAGAGGTTGCTCAACAGTTTACCTTGCTGAGACTTGATCCGGTTGGGTTTGGCCGTTCTGACAGAACGCTGGAAAAATTTTCGTTTGACGCGGTGGTTGAAGACCTGAAATCAGCGGCAGAGGCAGCGCGGTTTACACAGTTTGGGCTTTACTCCGAATCCGGGGGGGCGCTGCCCGCAATCCGATTTGCCGCAAAATACCCAGATCTTGTGCGGCGCCTTGTGATCGTCGGAGGTTATGCCGAAGGTCGTGGGCGTCGGTCCCCCGACGCAGACACAGACGCCCTGCGCTCCCTGGCGGCAGAGGGCTGGAATGCCCCGGAAATCAGCTTTGTTTCTGCCATGTTGCTCAGCTACTTCCCGGAAGGCCCTCTCGAATCCGTTCACGACATGGCCCGCAATATGATCTCTGCAAGCTCGCAGCGTCTCATCCTGCAGGTCCGGGACGCGATTCACCGCGATTCCGTGATGTCGCTGTTGCCAAAGGTTCGATGCCCCACATTGATCATCCACGCCCGCCACGACAATGTCCATCCGCTGTCCGAGGCGCAGAAACTGGCTGCGGGCATACCTGATGCCGAACTTTTGGTTCTGGAAACCGCAAATCACATCCCCTTGCCCGGCAACGCAGTCTGGCCGCAATTCATCCAGTCACTGCGCGACTTTCTGGCCAAATAGGATTGCGGCTTTGTGTGGCTGGACATTCCGTTCGACAAGCAGCACCTTCTGCCCGATCGCACAGCAACAAAGAGGCCCCCATGTTTCAGAGTTTTGAGGTCACTGCACGCCCGGAACAGGGCCCGCCCCGCCTGGCCGCCCTGCGCGCCAAGATCGCAGATCAGGGGCTCGACGGGTTTCTGGTGCCTCGCGCGGATGCTCATCAGGGCGAATATGTCGCTGCACGAGACGAGCGCCTGGCCTGGCTCACCGGCTTTACCGGGTCCGCCGGATTCTGTGTGGTGCTGGACCGGATCGCGGGTGTCTTTATCGACGGACGCTATCGAACCCAGGTCAAGGCCCAGGTCGCCAAGGACTACACCCCTGTCCCCTGGCCCGACATTACCCTTTCCACATGGCTCAAGGCGCAGCTGCCCCAGGGGGGCAAGGTGGGCTATGACGCCTGGTTGCATTCGACTGGCCAGATTGCGCAAACCGAAAAAGAACTCGAGGGTTCGGGCATCGAATTGATCCGCATCGGCAATCTGGTCGATGCCATATGGGACGATCAACCGCCCCCCCCGATGAAGCCAATCAAGGCACACCCAATTGAATTTGCCGGGGAACGTGCTGCGGACAAGATCGCGAGGCTGGCAGCAGAGCTGACCAAGGCACATCACGCGTCAGCCGTGATCACCTTGCCGGATTCAATCATGTGGCTGTTGAACATTCGCGGCGCAGACATCCCGCGCATCCCTGTGGCCCACGGCTTTGCCATTCTGCACGACAGCGGTGCGCTGGACCTGTTCATGGCGGCCGAAAAGCTTGCCGATCTTGGCGATCATTTCCCCGCCTCAGTCTCCGTTCACGATCCGGCAGATTTGCTGAGCGCAGTGAACGCGCTCCGGGGCCGGGTGCAGGTTGACGCAGGCACCGTACCGCAGAAGGTGGCCGATATCCTGGGCGACCGGATGGTGGACGCAGGCGACCCCTGCGCCCTGCCCAAGGCCCGCAAGAACACAGCCGAGATCGAAGGCACCGCCGAGGCGCACCTGCGAGACGGGGCCGCCATCGTGGAACTTCTGGCCTGGCTTGACGCGCGGGAGCCCGGCACCCTGACCGAAACCCAGGTTGTAAGCGAGCTCGAGGCCCGCCGCCGCACCGACAATGCGCTGCAGGACATCAGCTTCGAAACGATCTCGGGGACGGGCCCCAACGGCGCGATCATGCATTACCGTGTGACAGAAGAGACTGACAGCACGATTCAGGACGGCCACCTGCTGGTTCTGGACAGCGGCGGGCAGTATCTGGACGGCACAACCGACATCACCCGCACCATTGCCATCGGCAACGTGGGGGCGGACGAGAAGGCCTGTTTCACCCGTGTGCTCAAGGGAATGATCGCCTTGTCGATGCTGCGCTGGCCCGCGGGGCTTGCCGGGCGTGACATTGAATGCGTGGCGCGCATGCCGCTCTGGCTGGCGGGGCAGGATTTCAACCACGGTGTCGGCCACGGCGTCGGCGCCTACCTCAGCGTCCACGAAGGCCCACAGCGTCTGGCCCGCACCAGCCACGTCCCACTGGAAACCGGGATGATCCTGTCGAACGAACCCGGATATTACCGCGAAGGCGCCTTTGGTATCCGCATCGAAAACCTTGTCGTTGTGCAGGACGCCCCGGTCTTGCCGACGTCAGACCCTGAACGGGCGTTCCTGTCGTGGCGTACTTTGACATTTGCCCCCATTGACCGCCGCCTGATCGTCGTGGATATGTTGTCCGCCGAAGAACGGGATTGGCTGAACGCCTATCACCGCGACGTGGCCGACAGGATCGGCCCGCGTGTGGGACCGCAGGCGCGACAGTGGCTGGACGCCGCAACAGCGCCGGTATGACACAAGAGTCTGACACACGGCTGTTACACGGGCGGGCGAAAAGACCGCCCACCTAAAGGACGATGGGGAAGGAGAACACATGACAGGTCACATCAAGATCCGGAAACCGGGCGGCAAATGGAGCGTTCGTTCCGGCGGGGCGATCCTTGGCGAAAGCAGCGAGGTGCTGGAACTGAGCGAAGGCGATCTGGATCCGGTGATCTACTTCCCCCGCAAGGACATCGCGATGGCCTTCCTGGACCCGTCCGACAAGGCCACCCACTGCCCGCACAAGGGCGATGCCACTTATTATTCGATCGTCAACCGCTCGTCCGTCACCAAGGACGCAGCCTGGTCCTATGAGGCCCCGATCGAGGCCGTGGCCCAGATCAAGGATTACCTCGCCTTTCACCTGCGCGACGGCGTGACCGTCGAACAATTGTAATTCAGGCCGGGCCATCAGGCCAAACCGTCTTTGAATGAATATGTCCCAAACGGGCGCGCCCCAGCAAAGGCGCGCCCGTTTGCATTTGGTGTCTTGCTGGACCCGGCGACCTTTCATCGACGGATCAGGATTGAAGATCTGTGTCTGGGTTTTTTCATTTCTGCGCAAAAGATTTCGCTGACGTGAATTCCATCATCATCCGCTTGCGGGACAAAGCCGCCTGATACATCTGCTGCACAATTCACCGGGCTCACCCGGCTCTGAACACGACAGTTTCGTGGCACTTGCGGCCGGAATTTCCCCAACCGGGCGATGGCGGTAGAATGGAAAACCGAAATCAAGACCGATAGATCGCCGCAGGCCAACTTGATGTCTCAGGTGCCGTCAGCATCCTAGGAATGCTCTTCTGCCGCTGTCGCCGCGAGGGCCCGGTTATAGGCCTTGAGCACATCGATGTGGAACAAGGCCCCGACCAGCGTGGGTGGCTGCCCCTCTTTGTGCACCACGACAGGGACAAAGGGCACGTCTGCCCGGTCGAAATAGGGCATCGCAGATTCAAGCGTGACCGTGGCCTCGACACACAGGCCCTCGCCGATCATCCTCCAGCACGTGTCCTCGGACGCCGCGCGCGGGTCTTCCTTCGGGCGCATGACCTGCGCCACGCGAAACATGCTCAGCAAATAGGCCTGCGGGCCGGCGGCCACGTGTACGTTGCGCCGTTTCAGCTGCGTCAGGAAGAACGACCGATCCACCAGCCGCGATCCCAACGCGGTCGATATCGACACCGAAACCATCACCGCCAGTCCGGTCTGCCAGTCTCCGGTCAGTTCGAACACGATCAACGTGGTGGATATCGGCGCGCCCAGCACCGCCGCCGCCACCGCGCCCATGCCCGCAAAGGCATAAAGTGTATGCGTGCCCGAGACATCCGGCAGCAGGCCGGTGGCAACCAGACCAAAAGCCAGCCCCGACAGCGCCCCTATCATAAGCGACGGCGAAAACACCCCGCCCCCCATGCGCCCCCCGAAGGTGATGGCGACGGCCACGGTCTTCAGCACGGCAAAGATGATCGCATTCTGCAACAGCAGATCACCACTTAGCGCAAGCGTGGTCGTTTCATATCCAACCACGATAATATGGGGAAACCAGATCGCCAACCCACCCAGCATTGCCCCGGAAATCGCGGGTCTGATCCATCGGGGGATGGTGAATTTTTCTTGCAGGTGGTTGGCCAGATCCTCGGCCAGAAATATCGAGCGCATCAGTGCCACCGCGATCACTCCGCATAACAGCCCCAGCAACAGGAAGGCGGGCAACTCCACGTAAAATTTGAGCGAACCGGGCGTGTTAAGGACGAACTCGGTAACGTCCCCAAACTCCAGTCGGTTGATCACGGTCCCCGCCACGGCAGCGATCACGATGGGAGCAAAGGCATGCACCGCAAAGTGGCGCAGCACCACCTCGAGCGCAAAAAGGGCTCCGGCAATAGGCGCATTGAAGCTGGCTGACACGGCCGCAGCCACGGCGCACCCCAGCAGATCGCGCCCGGTAATTCCGTCCGCGTGGATCCGGTCGCTGACCCATGTCGATACCACACCCGCCATGTGCACCACCGGCCCTTCGCGGCCCGTCGACCCCCCCGAGCTGAGCGTGATAAGCGACGCAAACATCGAAGCAACACCGGCCTTCTTTTCGACTCGGCCATCGGTCATGGCCGCCCCTTCGATCACATCCGCAACCGAGCGCACACGGCCATCTTCGGTAAAATTATGCAGGATGATGCCAACGATCAGCCCGCCCGCGATTGGAATGAGAAGAACCCAGTACCACGGCAGCTGTTGGGCAAAGCTGTGCAGAAACTGGACGTCTTCGGTCCCGTATAAGGCTGCCTGCAGCGCGTTGATGCCCTTGCGAAAGAAAAGCGCGGCAAAGCCGGCAATGATGCCGATGGCAAGCGCGATGAACCAGAACTGGATCTGGCTGGGGCCGCGATGACGCATCACGCGCCAACCGTCCTTGATGGCGGCCAGGGCCTGGGTGATCTGTTGTCGCAACAACGCGCGGGTAGATGGGGTCATGTGTGACCTCGGGTCGTCAGTTAACCCTGTGTAGGACACTCGACATAAACAGAAAAGCCGCATTCCCGCATGAAGTCGCGGCAAAGGCGTCATATTTGTGCGATGATGTATTCAAGCCCCAATTTTTGGTGGTCACAGCGCTGCGCTCGACAACCGGGAGCACTCCCGCCCGTCGTCGATGTCCCTTGCGGGACACCTCCTCCCGTTGGGCCGAGCCTCGCTTCGCTCGGTGGTTGCGTTTCATCAAGCCTGTCATCTGAAACATCTGGCAGAGGAATGCGCGTCGGGCGCAACCGCGCCGGGCTTTGCCCGGCGCCCGGCCCGAAGCCGCTGGCGGTGCTGGCGAAGCCAGGGTCGCTCGGGTGCGGGAGCCCGCCCTGCCTCAAAGCGGTTGAGATCAGGATGTGAGCAAGGCCCTGGCCGCAGCGCGTGCTTCATTTGTGATGGTATCGCCTGCGACCATGCGGGCGATCTCGTCTACGCGCTCGTCCGAGGACAACGGCACGACCGTCGACACGGTTGCATTGTCCTGCACCTGTTTCTGCACACGCCAGTGGTGCTGGCCCTGAGCAGCCACTTGCGGGGAATGCGTCACCACCAGAACCTGGCCGCCGTCAGCCAGCGCCGCAAGCCGCCGTCCCACGGCATCGGCCGTTGCGCCCCCAACGCCACGGTCAATCTCGTCAAAGATCATCGTGCGCGCGCTGTCATCGCTGGTCAGACACACCTTGAGTGCCAATAGAAACCGGCTGAGCTCCCCGCCCGAGGCGATCTTGTTCAAGGGCCCGGCAGGGGCTCCCGGATTTGTCGCCACGGTAAAAGCCACCGCATCTCGCCCTTCAGGGCCTGCTTCGCCATCAGCCAGTTTGGTTTCGAACACCGCGCGCTCCATCTTGAGCGGGGCCAATTCATCCATCACGGCGGCATCCAGCCGGCCTGCCGCCTCGGCCCGGGCAGCCGACAATGCAGATGCCGCCACATCATACGCGGCTGCGGCTGCATCCAGATCCGCTTGCTGCTGTTCCAGGTCTGCGTCTCCGGCCTCAAGCGCGGATAACTTGCCGCGCAAGGCTTCGGCGTACTCTCCCAACGCATCCGGTTGGACATCATGCTTGCGCGCCAGGGCCCGGATCGCAAAGAGGCGCTCTTCTGCGGCTTCCAATTCGGACGGGTTGAACTCCAACGCGCTCAGGCAGGCTTCCACGCCATTTTGCGCCTCACCCAGCTCGATCATCGCACGCCCCAGGGCTGCAATCGGTTCCTCCAACTGCCCACCAGCGTCGGCCGTGACTCCTTCGAGCCAGCGCAAAGCGTCCCCCATGGCGCCCTCAGCCCCCTCGCCGCCCAGCAGGGCAAAGGCGCGGGCGACATCGTCGCGGATTTTCTCGGAACCCTGCATCATGCGGCGGCGCGCGTCCAACTCCGCGTCTTCGCCCGGCATCGGATTCAGCTGATCCAGCTCGCCCACAGCATGGCGCAGGAACTCTTCCTCGGCCCGCACCGCGTCCAGCGCCGCCCTTGTGGCTGCAACTGTCTTGCGCGCCCTGGCAACCTGTCCCCAGGCCGTACGGGTGTTGGCCAGCATCTCGTCGAGCCGTCCAAAGGCATCCAGCATCGCCCGGTGGCCCCGTGGGTTCAGCAGCCCCCGGTCATCATGCTGGCCATGCAATTCGATCAATGTCTCGGACAGCGCGCGCAGCACCTCGCCAGAACAGCGTCTGTCGTTGACCCATGCGGTCTTGCGCCCGTCAGCCCGGTTCACCCGCCGCAGGATCAGCTCCTCGCCGCCCGGCAAACCGGCCTCAGCCAGGATGTCATGCGCAGGGTGGCTCTCGGGCAGGTCAAACGCGGCGACAACTTCGCCCTGTTCCGCCCCTTGGCGCACCAACTCGGCCCGGCCGCGCCAGCCCAGGACAAACCCCAGTGAATCCAACAGGATCGACTTGCCTGCGCCGGTCTCGCCGGTCAACACGTTCAAGCCCGGCTGGAATGCAAGCTCCAGCCGGTCAATGATCAGCATGTCACGGATATCAAGTGCGCGCAGCATGGTCAGGTCCCGTCTGCCCGGGCTTTACAGCCACTCGCCCTTGACCGATTGGCGATAGATCTGGCTCAGCCAGTTGTTGCCTCGATCCTTGAGTTTCAGCCCCGCGGAGGTCAGAAGCTGATAACTTCTCTCGTACCATTCCGACGACCGATAGTTATAGCCAAGGATGGCGCCAGCGGTTTGCGCCTCGTTCACCAAACCCAACGAAAGATAAGCCTCGACCAGACGGTGCAGAGCCTCGGCGGTGTGTGACGTGGTCTGGAAATCCTCTACCACCACGCGGAACCGGTTGATGGCAGCCGTATAGTGATCGCGACGCAGGTAATAGCGCCCGATCTCCATTTCCTTGGCGGCCAGATGATCAAAGGCCAAATCAAACTTCAGAATGGCCGACGTGGCATATTCGCTGTCGGGATAGACCTCTATCACGGTGCGCAGCGCCTGTAGCGCCTGGAATGTCAGGCCCTGATCGCGGCCGACCTCGTCGATTTGATCATAATAGCTGAGCGCCAGAAGATACTGCGCATAGGCCGCGTCTTCGTCCGCAGGGTAAAAGTCGATGTAGCGCTGCGCGGCGGCGCGGCTCTCTGGATAATCCTTGCCCGAATGATAAGCAAAGGCCTGCATGATCAACGCCCGCTTTGCCCAGTTCGAATAAGGGTAGAGACGTTCGATTTCCGAGAAGTACCAAGCCGCATCCTCTGTCCGCGACTGCGCCAGTTCAAATTCGCCGCGTTCAAAGATCTGCTCGGGCGTAAACCCATCCAGATCCTGGTTCCGGTCTGCTGCATTGCGCAAGCCACCACCGCTACAAGCGGCCAGGAATACCGTCAGAATAAGTGCGCCAACAACCTTGGCCCCCACCTTGCCGCCGATCATACTCGCTCATCCTTGTCGTCTTGCCGTGTCGGTTCCCCCGACTGAGCTTCGGTCTAGCACATTAATTTCCGCTGCAAAACGCCTTAACGCCTTGTTGAGAAAAAGAGCCGCAATCCGTGATGGGGACCAAATGGGATCGCTCAGGCAACCTGGGGAATTTCAGCCCAGATCAAGCCTTGGCCCGGCAGATGTTCGGCAGTTTCTGCGTCACACAGCACGGGGCGAACAGCACCAGGTGTCGCAAAAAGCTCGCGCAGCAGAGTGTTGGTCAACGAATGACCTGCACGTTCTCCGACATAGCGACCCAGTAACGGACCGCCAGCCAGGTAAAGATCACCAAGTGCGTCCAGCATCTTGTGGCGCACGGCCTCGTCGGCATGACGGAAACCACCGGGGCTCAGAACATCTTCGCCGTCAACGACGACCGCGTTTTCCAGCGTCCCCCCCAAGGCCAATCCGCTATCATGCATCGCATCTACATCCGACTGACGGCAGAAGGTGCGACTGTCGCTCAGCTCTCGGGCAAAGGTGCCGTTGCGCATGTCCAGCGATTTGCTCTGACGGCCGATCGCAGGGTCCGAAAAATCAATGTGGAATTCGATTTCCAATCGGTTCGACGGCAGCAATGTCGCCCTGGCGCCGTCTTTTTCGATGGTAACGGGCTTGAGGACCTCGTATGCCAGAACAGGGGCCGCCTGCTGGCGAACCCCCTTGGCCATGATGCCCCGCACGAAATCGACCGACGAGCCGTCCATGATCGGAACTTCGGGACCATTGATTTCGATGAGCGCATTGTGGATGCCACATCCGGCCAGAGCCGCCATGATATGCTCAACAGTTGAAACCGTCACGCCAGCGCCATTCACCAGCTTGGTGCACAAGGGGGTGCGCTCGACCAGATCGTAGATCGCCGGAACCATTGCATCGCCCACCTGGATATCGGTCCGCTTGAACCAGATACCATGCCCTGCTGCTGCGGGCTTCAGAACCATTTTCACCGGTGCGCCACCATGCAGGCCGACACCTTCAAAAGTCACCGAGGTTTTGAGCGTATTTTGCAAACTGTGCCTCATCGAGCGGTGTCCAGCGTCCCCATGCGCTGTGTTGATCCTGAGTTAAGGGAGGCACGACTTATGCTCAACTCAATCTTTGTAACCGAATGAAACATCCATGTAACAGATAGGCGAAACCCTGCTCATTGCCCCCTATCACACTGTAAAACAAAACAAAAAGGCCACCCGAAGGTGGCCCTTTTTAGCATTATTGTGACCGCTATCAGTTGGCCTGACGGCGCAAGAACGCGGGAATCTCGATGCGATCCTGCTCGGGGTCGCTTTCAACCGGAGCAGGTGCCGTAGCGTCAGCCTGGCGCATCATCGGCTGCTGACGGACCGGCGCGGCGGGGCGCTCGGACGGGGTGTCCGCTGCATGCCCGGTCATCCGGTCGATAAGACGGTTGAAGCCAAACCGACCCTTATCCGGAGCCTGAGCCGCTGCGGGCGCCATGCCTTGCTGCGGAGCCGAAGGCGCCTTTTGTGCAGCTGCCTGCAGACGCTGCATTGCCTCGGGCGACGGTGTGCCCGGTGCTGGTGCGCGCGGAGCAACAAAGGCTTCGGCTTCGGTTTCCACCTCTTCGTGGCGTGGCTCGAAGGCTGCGACCTGCGGTTGATACGCGGGCGGCGGCAAGCCGTCGTCGTTCAGCAACTCTGGCTCTTCTGTTTCAAAGATATCTTCGCCCAGATCTTGCGCTGCCACTTCTTCGACGCCCATGCCTGCAAACAGGCTGGGTTCCTCGGCAACTTCGGCAACCGGAGCAACCGCCGGGGTTTCCAGGGTCAGCGGTGTTTCGGAGACCGGGGCCTGCGCCGGCTCTTCAGCCGAAACCTTCTGCTTCAGCGGCGCGGCCATAGGGCGGCGCGGAACTGGCATGTCGGCGTGAACTTCGGTGGCGTCGATGCCGGTTGCGACCACGGACACGCGCATTCCGCCTTCCATGCCTGTATCCAGTGTCGAGCCGACAATGATGTTCGCCTCCGGGTCGACCTCTTCGCGGATGCGGTTGGCGGCTTCGTCCAGTTCGAACAGGGTCAGATCGTGCGCGCCGGTGATGTTGATCAGCACACCCTTGGCCCCGCGCAGGCTGATTTCGTCCAGCAACGGGTTTGCAATCGCCTTTTCAGCGGCCTGGATGGCGCGATCTTCGCCCTCGGCCTCGCCGGTGCCCATCATCGCCTTGCCCATCTCGTCCATCACGGCGCGTACGTCCGCAAAGTCGAGGTTGATCAGGCCCGGACGCACCATCAGGTCGGTTACGCCTTTGACGCCCTGGTACAGAACATCGTCCGCCATCGAAAACGCCTCGGTAAAGGTTGTCTTTTCGTTGGCCAGCCGGAACAGGTTCTGGTTCGGAATGATGATCAGCGTGTCGACAACCTTTTGCAGCGCCTCGACCCCATCTTCGGCCTGACGCATGCGCTTGGCACCTTCGAACTGGAACGGCTTGGTCACGACACCAACGGTCAGTACACCCAATTCCCGTGCGGCTTGCGCAATGATCGGGGCCGCCCCAGTGCCGGTGCCACCGCCCATACCGGCGGTGATAAAGCACATGTGCGCGCCAGCCAGATGATCGACGATCTGTTCGATGCT
>FYBJ01001523.1_pt1 | contig 12625 bp, 11 predicted proteins | sample 1134611 | NCBI WGS metagenome assembly FYBJ01 (sample SAMEA104116008, study PRJEB20421) | marine metagenome | isolation source: marine | reverse complement strand
TTCCCGCCCCGCGCAGCCCCAGCAGGCAGATACGCTGTGCCTTTTGCAAGCCCGGCCCGGAACTGCTCAGCAGCGCCATAACCGCCTGTTGCGTGGCCTTGTCGGCGGTCTGGAACTGGCTCGCCATCTTCACCACCTCGGATGTCCACGGGTCTTCCTCGCCCACGAACCACTCGATCCGGTGATCCAGCGCGATCGCCACCCGTTCCAACAGTCCGATGGAGATATTCCCGGCCCCGGCCTCCAGCTGCGCCAGATAGCGCGGGCTGACGCCGGACCGCTCTGACAGCACCCGGCGCGGAATGCCCTTGCGCTCGCGCGCCTTGCGCACCCGGTCGCCCACCCGCAGGATCAGCTGTTGCACCGCCCGGTCGATCGACGACATCTGTTCCACCGGCTGGGTGTCGCCCCTGAAATTGGTGATCTCCGCCATCGTCCCGCGCTCGTGCCCTGAAGGGTGTAAGATAGTGCAAAAATTAGCGCGGATACGTCGGGCAATCAATCAAATTGGGCGCAGATCAGGGGCAAAGCTGCAATATCATGCGTTTTTCGCCACCAAAAAAGGCGTCACGATCTCCCGGATGTCGCCTGGCACGGCCTGTTTCCGAAACTGGTCGGCCACAATGAACACACAAACAAATTCACCGGAGAAACACAAGGCACCGTCCTGCCGGCCCAGCACCCGGAACCGGATCGAGCTTTCGCCAAGCGCGATCGGATCCACCTGGCACTTCAGCCGGTGGCGCGGTGTGATCGGGCTGTGAAAATCCAGGCTCATATGCACAAAGGGCGTGCCGACATTGCGGTCCAGCTCCATCTGGAACCAGCCGTCGCCGCCCAGATGCGCCTCCCACCAGGCGTTGATCGCATCCAGCGCGAACCACGGGATGCGCGCGGTATAGACGATTTTCGCGGGATCACAGTCGCCCCATGTCACGCGGATCTCATGGGTGAACGCCGGTGCCGCGCCCATTCAATAGGTCTCCACGTGATACCGGCCTTCTTCGCGCATCGTGTCCCGCAACGCCGCCCAGGGCGTGCCGATGCTTTCGGCGATATTGGTCAGGGTCTTTTCCACCCCTTCCTCCATGCCGCGCAGCCCGCAGATGTAAATGTGGGTCCTGGGATCGGCCAACAATGCGGCCACCGCCTCTTCCTCGGCCATCATCCGGTCCTGCACGTATTCCTTTGGCTGATCCGGCAGGCGCGAAAACACCATATGGGTTTTCAAAAGCGTTTCCGGCAGCTTCTTGAGCGGGCCGAAATACGGCAGTTCCTCGGGCGAGCGCGCGCCAAAGAACATGGTCATGCCGCCCGATCTGTTGCCCACCGTGCGCGCCCTGCGTTGGGTAAAGGCCCGCATCGGCGCCGATCCGGTGCCGGTGCAGATCATCAGCAGCCGTGCCTCGGGATCATCCGGCATCAGGAATGTCGCGCCAAACGGCCCTGTCACCTGCACCCTGTCGCCCGCCTTCAGATCGCATATGAAATTCGAAGCAACGCCATGCACCTCGCGTTTCACGGTCAGCGAGACATTGCCATAATTCGGCCGCTCGCCGTCGCGCGGGCTGGATACGGAATACAGGCGCGGCAGGTGCGGCTTGCCGGTCGCATCCGTTCCGGGGGGGATAATGCCGATGGTCTGGCCCTCCAGCACCGGAAAGGCCTGCCCGTCGACATTCAGGATCACCAGCCGGATATCGGTCCCGGCATCGCGCGCCGTCAGCCGGAAATTGCCCTGCACCGTCGCCGTGGCCGGCCTGGCGATGGTATACAGGTTGATGCTGGGCCGCGCCGCGCTGGCCGGCGCGCGCGCCTTGCCGCCCGCGCCCTTGTGGGCGTCCTCCAGCAACGCGGCAATCGCCGGGTCCAGCGCCTCGGCCTCGTCGGTGTCACCGCCGCCGATCTCGGCCTGTTCGGGCAGTTCGTCCCAGCCATATTGCGCTTCCAGCGAATAGGCCGCGTCCACCACCCGCCATTCGTCGATCGACCCGGTGGGACAGACCGGAATGCAATCCATGCAGAATTCACAAATGTCGGGATCGACAACGACATTGGTGTCGTCATGCTGGATCGCACCGACGGGGCAGGTCATCTCGCAGGTGTAACAGCGAATGCAGATTTCCGGGTCGATCAGGTGTTGTTTTATCGGCTGGGTCACGAAAGGGCGCTCCAGGTCCAAGGTCTGTCAGAGTGTGGGGCAGGGCGCAGAGCGGCGTCAGCCGTCCTTTGCCTTCAGAACCATGTCGGGCAGCATCAGAACGTCAATCAACTCCTGGCACAGGCCTTTGCATTCGGCGCAGTCCACACAGCGCAGCGGCGCTTCCATCAGCTTGTGGCCAATGGCCTCGACACGCGGGGCATGTCCGATATTGCGATCGATTCTCATGTCTTCACCCTACACGGTTTCGCCGGACAGGTCATCCCCGTCCGGCGCCGGTTCATGCCATGTGCAGCTTTACATATTCAAAGTCGCCCGGCTTGTTGTCGATCCCCACCTTGGGCGGCGCGATCCAGCGGGCATACTGGCCCGGCTCCAGGCAAGGCTTCATCAGCGACTGGATGAAATCGCCATCCGCATGGGTCGGAAGCCAGTTCGGCAGGCCCGCATCATAGTCCGCACCCGATACGATCTGGCCCTCGGGATCGAAATTATGGCCCGAGAAAACGCCGATCTTGCGGTGGAACGCCTCGTGCGGCAGCTTCAGCTCGAAATCAATCCCCGCCTTGGCAATGATCTTGTTCCAGCGGCCCACACCGCCCGCCGCGTCACGGGTATAATCGTCGCGCAGGCGCATGTTGATCGCCGTCAGCGCCGGCACTTCGCGCTGTACCGCCTTGCCGTCCACCATGTCCCACACGACATAGGTGTCGCTCTGCAACATGTGGTCGTCATCGATCCTGTTCTCCTGATACCGCCCCTTGATGCCCGCGTTGAACGCGTTGGCGGCGTTGGTCGAAACCTCCTGTCCGAACAGGTCCAGGCTAAGCGTGTAATGCAGGTTCAGCTTCTTCTGGATCAGCGGCAGGTCGATCACCCCCAGACCGCGAATGCGGTCGGTGTCGTAGGGGTCGGTGATGCCATGCTCGTTCATCACCTGGCAGGTGCGCTCGATCGTGCGGCCCACTCCGGTTTCACCCACGAACATGTGGTGCGCCTCTTCGGTCAGCATGAAACGGCAGGTGCGGCTTAGCGGGTCAAAACCCGATTGTGCCAGCGATTCCAGCTGCATCTTGCCGTCCCGGTCGGTGAAATAGGTGAACATGAAAAACGACAGCCAGTCCGGCGTTTCCTCGTTGAACGCGCCCAGCATCCGCGGTGCCTCTTCACTGCCCGACGAGCGGCGCAGCATGTCATCCGCCTCTTCGCGCCCGTCGCGGCCAAAGTATTTCTGAAGCAGGTAAACCATCGCCCACAGGTGGCGGCCCTCTTCGACATTCACCTGGAACAGGTTGCGCATGTCATACAACGACGGCGCGGTCAGACCCAGGAAACGCTGCTGTTCCACCGATCCCGGCTCGGTGTCGCCCTGGATCACGATCAGGCGCTTCATCAGGTTGCGGTATTCGCCGGGAACTTCCTGCCAGGCAGGCTGGCCCCTATGCTCGCCACAGGGAATGGTGCGGCCTTCGACCTCGGGTGCCAGCAGAACGCCCCAGCGGTATTCCGGCATCTTTACATAGTCGAACTTGGCCCATCCCTTGGGATCTACGGACACTGCGGTGCGCAGATAGACCATGCTTTCCTGAAAGTTCTGCGGGATCAGATCGTTCCACCAATTGATGTATCCTGGGTGCCATTTCTCCAGCGCTTTCAGGACTTTTTTGTCCTGGCTCAGACCCACGTTGTTTGGGATCTGGGTATCGTAGCTCACATTTATCAGGTCGAGCATTGTGCTTTGTCCTCTCCTCTTGCGACCGGAAACTTTCAAAGTTTCCGGTCCGATTTCTTTCAAAGAAATCGGTACCGCCCGTTACACACGTTCCATGTTGTAGTTGCCGCGCACACCTGTGCCGTAGCGTTGTAGTGCGCCATCTTCACCCACCGCGTTGGGGCGTTGGAAAATCCAGTTCTGCCAAGCAGTCAGCCGCCCAAAGATGCGCGTTTCCATTGTCTCGGGTCCGGCAAAGCGCAGGTTGGCTTCCATTCCCGTCATCGCATCGGGCGAGAAACTGGCGCGCTCTTCCATGAAAATGCGAACCTCATCCTCCCAGTCGATGTCATCAAACGCATAGGTGATCAGACCTAATTCTTCGGCGCCATCCGCCTCGATTGGTCGGCTGATCTGTTCCTGGGCTGAGGCCACCGCGTCCGGCGATCCCAGGAACCGGGTTTCCAGCCGCGTCAGATCATTCGACATGAGATAGGAACCAAAGTTGCTGTTTGTTAGGGTGATCGCAGCCAGGGGGCGATTGTCGCCTTCAAACTCTTCCAGCATCATGTAGGACCGGTCGACAGACCACAGAAGCTCGGCCAGAACTCCGGCAAAGCATGACCCATGTTCAACCAAAGCCACCAGGGATCGCGAGGTCATGTCGACACGCTTTAGAACCCGTTTCCAGTAGGTCAGGATTTCGTTGGCCAGCCAGTGATCGGCGTTCTCCAGCAGCAGTTCTTCGTGCGCGATTACCTTGTTCGCGTCGCCTTGCGTGGTGAAGACCACCAATCCAAGCTCGCGCTCGTTCAGACGCAGATGCAGGATTGCATCGTCAAGCTCGCGCGCCAGTCGCAGCATGTAAGTCTCGGCGCCCTGAGCCACCAGCGCATTGATCGATGCGGGTGCTTCTTCTTCGGGGCCCTTGATCAGAATGGTCGCGCGGCCGGTGTCACGCTCTACCGAAACCTCGACTGTGGAGTAAGTCACCGAGCCGTCTGCGGCAAAGCTGCGGGTCAGAGGGGTCAGAGCAATACCTTGGGCGACATCTGCTTTGCCAGAAGCGTTTGCAAACTCACGCGCGCGTTCCTGCACAGTGTCGTCGAATTTCGAATTGGCGATGACTTCGTCCACCAGTTTCCAGTCGACAGCACGTTGGCCTTTGACGCCCTCCTCGACCGAACAAAAGACATCCGCCAGATCGCGGCGCACTTTGCGTTTGTCGGTGACGCGTGTCAGGCCGCCAGTGCCGGGCAGCACCCGCAGCAAGGGCACTTCGGGCAAGGCCACGGATGAGGATGAATCATTCGTGAGCATGATGTGGTTGCAGGCAAGCGCCAGCTCATAACCACCCCCCGCACAAGCGCCTTTGACCGCGGCCACATATTTCTGACCTGAATCCACCTCGGCGGCCTCAAAGGTGTTTCGGGTTTCGTTGGTGAATTTACAGAAATTGACCTTATGCGCGTGGCTTGCGCCACCCAGCATCCGAATGTTTGCCCCGGCGCAGAACACCTTGTCCTTGGCCGATTGCATGACCACGACCTTGACCTCGGGATGTTCGAACCGCATTCGCTGCACCACATCGGCCAGCTCGATATCCACGCCCAGGTCGTAAGAGTTGAGCTTCAGCTCATAGCCGGGAAACAATCCGGCTGTCTCGTCCACGTCCATGAACAGATTGGCGACCGGTCCGTCATATTGGACGCGCCAGTGGCGATACTTCGAGGGATCCGTCTGAAAGTCGATACGTTCGGCCATGCCGGTCTCCGCCTGTTTTTGATGATGTGCAACATAGTATGTCAAATGATGCGCGGCAAGCTCATATTGGCATGATAGTGCATAAAGTGAGATCGGGCAGCACGCAAGTTCCTCCTTTGTGCGGCTGCACGGTGCAATTTTCAATCCAAATATGCATTATATTACATCATTCTTGATGAGTCGATGTTCCAGGGCGTCAAGCCGCTCCTGCACTGACTGGACTTCGATTCTCATAACCATGGTGGGGGCTCCGCTGAGTCTCGCCCGACATTCGTCGCACAACCGACGAACGGCCTGTGGCCGGTCCATCTTCTCTTTCAAGAACGCATTGGCCAGCTGAATGACCGCTTGCGTAAACTGGCGTTCTGCCGAGTTCGGCGGCAAGGCCAACCACACGGCTTCCCAGACCTCATGCGCTTCCCAATAGAAACCCGCATCCAGAAATGCCCAACCACACGTCCAGGCATCGCAAGCGGCAAGTTCGGTGGCGGACATTCCTGCTGTCGCCGTTCGTCTTAACGTATCAAAAGCCCCTTCTTCGGGGCGCGATGTCTTGCCTGGGACGTATGGAGTGGCAGGCGGCTCCACCGTTTACGCGGTTTCGACTTGCGCAGTTTCGATCCGATACAGCCTGGCGCAGAAATCGGCCGCGGCAGCAAGCGTCTCCTCGGGTGCCTCCAGGTGGGGGGAGTGTTTGCAGGGCAACTCAATCCGGTCGACGGGGCAATAGGCGCGTGAGGTGATCTCGTCCAGCTGCGCCATGGTGCCGTACTGGTCGTCATGCCCTTGGATTGCCAATATCGGAACCCGGATGTAGTCGATGACTTCGGTCACGTTCCAGTCAACGAAACCTGGATCCAGCCAAACATCGGCCCAGCCACGAAATGCGCCTTCAGGGTCACGGTGATACTTGCCCATTCGTTGCGCCAGATCGGTGGTATTGAAAAGCTCCCGAGCGCGCTCAATCTCGGCGAGCCCCATTGGTTCGGCAAAGAAATGCCGGGCCATCAAGATAACACCACGCACACGGTGATCTTCGACACTGCCTGCATAGACAGCGGCCATCGTGGCCCCGTCAGAGTGACCGAACAGGATGCACCGCCGAATTCCCGCCTGCTCCAGAATAGGTGGTATTGTCTCCAACGGTTCTTGGGATTGATAGTCCAACCTGCGCGGCAGTGGAATCGAGTCCGAGTTGCCGTAACCCTGCCGCGAAAAGACCAGAACGCCGAATCCGGTTCGCTCGGACAACTTTTCCGGGAAATCACGCCACAGGGCGACACAGCCCAACCCTTCGTGCAGCAACACGATGGTTGGGGCCTGATCCGGGGCTGGGCCGTGGCAGGCGTATTCCAGCGCCACTCCATTCACCTTCATCGGAAAATCGGGGGTCACGCTCCATTCGAACATCATTCACCCTTCGCGCAGTTTGAAACGCTGAATCTTGCCCGTGGCGGTCTTGGGCAGGTCATCCACAAAATCGATCCAGCGAGGGTATTTCCATTTGCCGACCTTGTCTTTGACAAAGGACTGCAACTCTTCGGTCAGATCATCACTTGTGCCCTGCTTCAGAACAATAAAGGCCTTGGGTTTTTCCAATTCCTGTTCATCGCGTTTGGGCACGACAGCGGCCTCCAGCACAGCCGGATGCGCGCTCAGGGCCTGCTCGACCTCGAACGGCGACACCCAGATGCCGGACACTTTGAACATGTCGTCCGTCCGGCCGCAGTACACGTAGCGCCCGCTTTCGGTCAGCTCATATTTGTCGCCAGTGCGGGTCCATTCCCCTTCGAACGTCGCACGGCTTTTGTCACGTTTGTTCCAATAACCGTCCGCGGCCGATGCGCCGCGCACCAAAAGCTCACCCAATCCGCCGACCGGAACGTCCGAGCCCTCTTCATTCACCAGCCGTACCTCATAGCCCGGCACCGCGCGCCCCGAGGTGCCATAGGCCACGTCATCCGGCGCGTTCGACAGAAAGATGTGCAGCATCTCGGTCGACCCAACTCCATCCAGTATGTCGGTCCCCCACAATCTGCGCCATGCAATGCCGATATCTTCGGGCAATGCTTCTCCGGCCGAGATACAGCGGCGAAGCCTTGTGTCGGGCACGTTGCTCTGTTCCAGCAAGGCGACCGTGGCGGCGTAAAGCGTGGGGACGCCACAAAACACCGAAGGTTTCTCGTCGCGCAGAATCTGCACCGTCATTTCGGGTGTGGGGCGACCGTTGAACAGGATGGTTTCGGCGCCCACGGACATGGGAAAGGTCATGGCATTGCCCAGGCCATAGGCAAAGAACAGCTTTGCCGCGGAATAGACCACATCTTCCGGTTTGATCTGCAACACCTGCGCGCCATAGGTGTCAGCGGTGGCCTTGAGGCTGCCATGTACGTGGCGCACGCCCTTGGGTTGGCCGGTTGAGCCAGAAGAATAAAGCCAGAATGCAACATCATCATCCGACGCCTCGATTGTTCCCGATGGCGCGCAGTCGGCGACGAAACCAGCATAACTGCTGGTGCCTTCGGGCGTGTCTCCGATGACCACGATTTGGCTCAGGTGGGCCGAAGTTCTGGCAGCAGGTTCCACCACCGACCACAACTCTTGGCTGACGAACAGGACGGTTGCCCGGCTGTCTTCCAGTATGGCCTTGTAGACTGGAGTGGCCAGCAGAGTGTTGAGCGGAACCGGAACGACACCTGCCTTCATGCACCCCCAAAAGATCTGGGGAAACTCGATCTGATCCAGCACCAACATCACGGCGCGCGCTTCCCGAGGGATGCCGGTGCGGGTCAATGCGGTCGCCACAGTACCTGCGCCATCGGCCAGAGCGCCATACGTCAAAGACCGTTTTTCCCCCGCCGCTTCGCGAAAGGCTGGTCGGCTGCCAGCCCCCTCATCCAAGTGACGATCCACAAAATACTGCGCTGCGTTTCCGCTCATTTACCTCTCCCTGACGTGATTGGCTGTCGCAGCGCGCGAGCGGTTCCTCCGATCCGACTCTCGCGCGCCTCTCCCCTGCCGCGCCATGATGCATTCAGTTTCAATATATGCAGGATAATGCTTATCACGAAAGCGGGATTCTGCACTTTATCGCATAATCTTTATGTTGCGATCGAGGGATTTTCTTGGGTGTGAGGCGTTTATCTAATAAAAACTGCATATTAGGTGTAGCATCTGCGTCCCCGCTACGTGCCGGGTGGTGATGGTGACGTTCCGGATTTCAAGCGGATTTCTATCTGATGACTGTTATCCTTGCTTTCAACCTGCTTCTGGTGACAGGAATGACGGGCTTGCAACCAGCGGAATTGTGGATCGGATCGTCTTTTGCAGTCCTATTTGTTTGATAGTGATTTGTTGTCTCGGCTTCGAGCCAACTTCGAGGGCTTCGTTGCTCAACCCGTCGAGCAAACCGGATTGCGAGATGCAGCCGTTGCCATCGTGATCACCGCGCACGAGGTAACGGGCGAGGCCAGCGTTCTGATGACACTGAGACCTCCAAAGCTCAACCGACATGGTGGTCAGTACGCTTTGCCCGGCGGTCGTCTGGACGAGGGTGAACGTGAAGATGAAGCTGCCCTGAGAGAACTGCACGAAGAACTGGGCCTGAAGTTGGGGGCGGGGGATATCCTTGGTCGGCTTGATCAATTCCCGACCAGATCCGGGTTTCGGATTTCGCCAATTGTTATGTGGGCCGCCGGCGAAGTGAACTTGAGCCCGGACCCCTCAGAAGTTGATCGGGTCTTTCATTTGCCACTGCGTGAATTTGACAGCCCAAATATTCCCAGGCTTGAAAAAACTGAGAACAGTGAGCATCCGGTACTGTCAGCATTCTTTCCGACGCTGGGGCATTACATGTATGCACCCACAGCAGCCATTCTGTACCAATTTCGTGAGGTCGCATTACGAAGGAAGGCGACGCGGGTCGCGCATTACGATCAGCCCGTTTTTGCTTGGAAGTAGCGGTGAAATTGCCGTCCGGTGCGCCAATAGAGATAGGTCACAGGAGGTAGTGAAGGCTAAAGCAAGGATAAACCGAACTTGCTCCAGCGCGGTTGGAGGGGCCTGAGCAAAAGTGATGAACGTGGCAGCGAGCAGCCTATCGGATGATGGCGGATCCGCCATGGTCGCAGAGGCGAAACAGAAATGAACCCCAGGCTTTGCGCATCGGGCGCGAAACATTATCTCAACGAAGCGTTTCCGGATTGGTAGGCGCGTCTTTGCAGGGTGTCCTGTTCTCAAAGCTGCGAATCGTAGAGAGACAGATGCCCGACTGGAACCGCAGGTGGTCAGTGGGACGGATGAATGCCCTCGACTTCAATTCAAGCCGGTAAAAGTGGTCAAAATTTTCGGATTTTTGGTGCCCAGGAGAGGACTCGAACCTCCACGTCCATACGGACACTAGCACCTGAAGCTAGCGCGTCTACCAATTCCGCCACCTGGGCAGGTGTCGTGGGGCGGGATTTACGCTTAGCTTCGGGGGCCGTCAACCGGATTTTTCCAACTTTGTGAAAGTTTTTTGGTGGCCCTGATCAAGAGAAACCTCACACCACTAATAATGTTGGTGGAATTGCTCCAACGCGGTCCCTTTGCGGCATATTTGAACCTTGTTTGCGGGGGCTTGGGGCGGTACATCGGACTGTGTCTCAGTGAACAGGAGCCTCTCATGTCGAAAATGGTCACGATCTACGGCGGATCTGGATTCGTCGGACGCTATATCGCGCGGCGTATGGCCGCTGAGGGGTGGCGCGTTCGCGTTGCGGTCAGGCGCCCGAACGAAGCCATGCACGTCAAGACATATGGCGTCGTCGGCCAGGTCGAGCCGATCCTGTGCAACATTCGCGATGACGCCTCGGTTGCCATGGCGATGAAGGGGGCCGATGCAGTTGTCAACTGCGTGGGCGTTCTGAACGAGCTGGGCAAGAACACATTCGATGCGGTTCAGGCCGAAGGCGCCGGGCGCGTGGCGAGGTTGGCTGCCGCTGAGGGGATCGAGCGGATGGTCCATATCTCGGCTATCGGCGCGGATGCTGACTCGGGCAGCGAATACGCGCAGAGCAAGGCTGAGGGTGAGGCTGCCGTGCTGGAGCAGATGCGGGGTGCGATGATCCTGCGTCCGTCGGTGATCTTTGGCACCGAGGATCAGTTTTTTAACCGCTTTGCCGGCATGACCCGATTTGGTCCGTTCCTGCCGATTGTTGGCGCGGGGACCAGGTTTCAGCCTGTGTTTGTGGATGACGTGGCCCGGGCTGCTGTCAAAGGTGTTCTGGGTGAGGTTGAGGGCGGCGTCTATGAATTGGGTGGACCCGAAGTGATGAGCTTGCGCGAGTTGATGCAGGTGATGCTGGGCGTGATCCACCGTCGACGTGTAATCCTTGGCGTTCCGATGTTCGTCGCGCGGATCATGGCGGGCGTTCTGGATATCGCAAAGTTCGTGTCGTTTCAGCTGTTCCCAAACAACATTCTGACCCGCGATCAGGTGCGTAACCTGGGTCGTGATAACGTGGTGGTCGAGGGTGCGAAAGGGTTTGGTGATCTGGGGATCGAGCCTGCGACGATGGAATCTGTACTGCCGGATTACCTGTGGAAGTTTCGCCCTTCGGGGCAGTACGACGCCATCAAGGATTCGGCCAAGAACCTGCGTGCTTGATCAGCTGTAGGCGTAAACCAGCAGAACAATTCCCAGGATCACCCTGTAGATGACATACGGGGTGAAGCTGACGCTGCGCAGCAGGCGCATCATCAGGCTGAGTGCAAGCAGGGCTGAGGCGAATGCCATGGCTGCGGCGATTGCCCCGTCCCGTGCAACGGCGGCGTCAGCCTGTACCGCGACCTCGGCACCCAGCAATGTGCCGGAAGCGATGATTGTGGGGATCGACATCAGCATGGCGATCCGGGCGCCGTCTTCGCGGTTGTAGCCAAGCCGACGTGCGCCGGTGATGGTGATGCCTGAGCGTGAGGTGCCGGGGATCAGGGCGATGGCCTGCCAAAGCCCCATCATTATTGCATCCCTAAACCCCCAGTCCTGGGTTGTTTTCGTCTCTGTCCCGGTTTGGTCGGCCCAATAAAGGACAAGACCAAAGATCAGCATGGTCCAGCCGATTACGGCGACCGAACGCAGGGCATCGCTCAGGCCTGTGAAATGCAGGATGAGGCCAAGCAAGACAGTGGGAATGGTCGCCATTATCAGGCCCGCCGCCAGACGCGAGCCTTCGGTATCGATGCGGCCGGTCAGGGCGCGGGGCAGGCCCTGGAGACCCAGTTTCACGTCCGACCAGAAGTACAGAACCACGGCGCCCAACGTGCCGATGTGAACTGCGACATCGATCACCTGACCCTGATCATCCAGTCCCGTCAGGCTTGGCAGGAGAATCAGGTGGCCCGAAGAAGACACGGGCAGGAATTCGGTGATTCCCTGAATCAGCGCGACTAGAAGTAATTGAAACAGAGGCATTATTATGAACTCGGGTCAGACGACTTGGGCTTGAAGGTGGGTATAAGTGCTTTGGTTCAAAAAGAAAGTCGATAATAAGGACCGGATCGGACCTAACTTGTTGCCTTTTTTGCTCCGAAATTCTAAACCGCCCCTAGGAAACCCTAAAAAAGGTCAGTGCAGCTGACTTTTAATACCGCGCAGCGTCTTGTAAAAGGCGCGACGTAGACAATTCATGGAGTTTGACCCGTGGCCAAGCAACCGATGCTGAAATTCGTGCAAATCGACCGCGACATGCCTGCAAAGCGTGACGCCAGCCTACGCAAGGAAGATTTCGACGAAATTTATGCCGAGTACGCTGCGGCCAAGGCCGAGGAACAGGCGAGCCGGTGCAGCCAGTGTGGCGTACCCTATTGTCAGGCGCACTGCCCGCTGCACAACAACATCCCCGACTGGCTTCACCTGACTGCGACGGGTCGTCTGGAAGAGGCCTATGCCACCAGCCAGGCCACCAACACCTTCCCCGAGATCTGCGGCCGCATCTGCCCGCAGGACCGTC
>FYBJ01000572.1_pt1 | contig 12656 bp, 9 predicted proteins | sample 1134611 | NCBI WGS metagenome assembly FYBJ01 (sample SAMEA104116008, study PRJEB20421) | marine metagenome | isolation source: marine | reverse complement strand
GATTTAATGCTTTCACATTATTATCAAAAATAGCATATAGCTTCGTTAATTCTAAATCTATGGTCTTTGTAATTTCATTTTTGAAATTAATAGCTTGTTGCGTCGGGCCAAAGTTTCCAATTCTAGTTAATGAATTTAAGTGTGCTAATTTGTTATTTAAACGAATTGGGAAGTTCAACGGATCCTGATTCGATTTACTCTTTGTTTGATATAATGTCTCTTCAATAACCGTCATTTTTTTGACTAGATCATCAGCATAATCAATTATAGCTTTGTGTTTTTCTTTGTCAGAAATTGACTTTTTCAAAGTGTTTACTTGAGCTCTTACTTTTTTAACATTTTTAAGCGCTTTATGAATTTCTGTAACCTTAGCATTGATATCATTGATAAAGTCAAACTGAGCCTTCATTTCACTAAGACTTGCTTCGGTATTTGGCGCCTTAATGATGTTGAATTTCTTGCTCATCATTGCATCATTTACTGTTAATTCAACCGTGTATTCACCTGGTAATGCCATCGGTCCACTTAAAGAAGCCCACCATAAAATCATTCCTTGAACTCGTTCTGCACCATCATACATCATATCCCAATAAAAGACATTTGCACCTTCTTTTACTCCTAATTGCGCCTCTTTTGCCTCTCTATTAGGTTTCGTTGAGAAGGTTTTAATGGATTTACCGGTTGCATCTTTAAAAGTTAAACTCACCTTGTCTTTTTTAGTCAGTTTATCAATGTAGAAGTGTACTGCTACACCTCCAGGATGGTTGGTTCCTGCTGTTCTAGATGTTCTGTTTCGTCCACCACCAAATCGATACGCATCCTTAGGTTCGAAAAGAATAACATCCTTTTTCGCTGTCGGATTTGACAATTGATGAAGCGGTGTTAAATCATCAATTATCCAAAGAGATCTACCCTGAGTTGCAACAATTAAATTATCATCTTTAATTGCTAAATCCGTGATTGGTACAATTGGTAAATTTTGTTGGAATGATTTCCAGTTTTTACCGTCGTCAAAAGAAATATACATTCCTCTTTCGGTACCTGCGTATAATAATCCTTTGCGTTTTGGATCTGCTCTTAAAGCTCTTGTAAAATCTTCTGATCCTATCCCGTTTGTGATCAGTCTCCATGACTTACCGTAATTTTCTGTTTTGTAGATATATGGTGTGTAATCTCCTGTTTTATATTTTGTTCCTACAATGTATGCTCCACCTTTGGTAAACGGATCTACTTCGATGCAGTTAATCATCATCCATTCAGGCATATTTTTCGGAGTCACATTTTTCCAATATTTTCCGTCATTTGTACTGATGTGCACTAATCCGTCATCAGATCCTGTCCATAAAAGACCCGGTTCAAAAGCGGATTCAGTAGCCGCGAAAATTGTTCCGTAATACTCCACACCGGTATTATCCTTAGTAATTGGACCTCCAGAAGGGCCTAATGTTTTCGGATCGTTTCTCGTTAAATCAGGACTAATAATTTTCCATGATTGACCTTCATTTTCGGTGATATGTAAGTGGTTAGATGCTGCATACAATCTTTTCTTATTGTTAGGTGAAAAGAAGATTGGGAAGTTCCATTGGAAACGATATTTAAAATCTTCGGCACCATGTCCCATTGGATCGTCTGGCCAAACGTTAATCGCTCTGCGTTCTCCTGTTTTATGATTTACACGAGTTAATAATCCACCGTAACTACCCCCATAAACAATATCACTGTTTAGAGGATCTGCCGCTAAATGGGCGCTTTCTCCACCTGCGGATGATTCCCAGTCCGATTCAGTAATAAATCGTCCATTTGTTCTATGCGAAATACGAACGGTTGAGTTATCCTGCTGCGCGGCAAGAATTCGATAAGGGAAATGGTTATCTGTTGTAACCCTATAGAATTGCGAAGTAGGTTGATTCATATAGGTACTCCAGTTTTCTCCAGCATCAAACGAAACCTGAGCACCACCATCATCACCAATAATCATTCGTTGATTATCATTTGGAGCAATCCATAAGTCATGATGATCGCCATGTGGTGCATTATATGTTTTATAGGTTCTACCACCATCCGTAGATTTATGATAGCGAACGTTTAATACGTATACAATATCCGCATCTTGAGTATCTGCATAGATGCGAGTGTAGTACCATGCTCTTTGTCTGAGTTTTCTTTCATTATTGATGAGTCTCCAAGTTTTACCGGCATCGATTGATTTGAAAACACCACCTTTTTTATTCTCAATTAAGGCATAAACAATGTCAGAATTTACAGGAGAAACTGATACTCCGGAAATGCCCCAAATTCCTGACGGCAATCCTTGGTTTTTCGAAATATTAGTCCAGGTTTCACCTTCATCCGTACTTTTCCAAAGTGCAGAGCCTTCTCCTCCGGAAGAAAGGCTGTATGGAGTTCTGCGAACGTTCCAAGTTGTGGCATACAAAACACGAGGATTATTAGGATCGATCAATAAATCAACTACCCCTGCATTTTCATTCGCGAATAAAACTTTTCTCCATGATTTTCCACCATCGGTCGATTTATATACACCGCGATCTTGGGTTGGTTTGTACAAATCACCCATTACGCCTGCATATACAACATCTGAGTTTTTAGGATGAACGCGTACACGAGGAATATGTCTTGAATTTTTTAATCCGATGTGTTGCCATGTTTTACCAGCATCCAAACTTTTCCACATTCCGTCTCCAGAAGAAACGTTTCCACGAACGGTTTTTTCACCCATTCCGACATAGATAACATTATTGTCTGATTCAGAAACAGCAACAGCCCCAACAGAACCTCCAAAGTATCCGTCAGAAATATTTTGCCAAGTATTTCCTGCATCAGTTGTTTTCCAAACACCTCCACCAGTGCTTCCGAAATAGAATAAGTTTGCCTTGCTGGCAACGCCAGTCACTGCGGCACTTCTTCCACCTCTAAAAGGACCGATATTTCGGTATTTTATTTCTTTAAAATAAGGGTTCGAAAATTTGCCAGATTGTTTTTGAGCATTACCTTTGGTGACCAAAAGGCACGTCATTCCTAGAAATAGTAATACGAATTTTTTCATCGAAAAATATAGTTTGATTAACGGGAACTAAAAATAAGCATTTTAAACGATACAAAGTTTCATGGATATCCTTTTAAACGCATCTGAAATTGGAAAAATAAATTCTGAAATTCAAATTTCAGGATCTAAAAGTGAATCCAATCGTTTGTTAATCTTACAAAAATTATTTTCTAACTTAGAAATAGAGAACCTATCAGATTCCGATGATTCTGAACACATGCAAGAGGCTTTGGCATCGACTCATAACCTCGTTAATATTGGACATGCCGGCACAGCAATGCGTTTTTTAACTTCTTATTTTGCCATTCAAGAAAATCGAGAGGTGATTCTAGCGGGGTCTGAGCGAATGCAAAACAGACCAATTCGAATATTGGTAGAAGCCTTACGAAGTCTTGGTGCATCTATCAATTATGTGAATAAAGAAGGGTATCCGCCTTTACAGATTAAAGGTACATCATTAACTACAAATCAGGTTGCTATTCAGGGTGATGTAAGTAGTCAATATATATCCTCATTACTGTTGATTGGAGCATCACTTCCTCAAGGATTAGAAATTGAATTATTAGGAGAAGTTACTTCTATCCCATATATCCAAATGACCTTGGCTTTATTGAACCAGGTTGGAATAAAAACAACATTTAAAGACAATCGAATTGAAGTTTTCCCATTATCAGATCAAACGGAAAAGGTAATCGTGGTGGAGTCCGATTGGTCGTCTGCAAGTTACTATTATTCGATCATCGCCTTGGCAGAAGTGGGTTCAGAAATTAAATTGAGTTCTTATAAAAAGGAAAGTCTGCAAGGAGATTCTTGTCTTGCTGAAATTTATGAGCATTTTGGGGTCATCACCAATTATAAAAACAACAGTATCCTTCTGCAGAAAGTAGAACAGCATTCTGCTGAATCCTTAGACTTAGATTTGAGGAATGCTCCAGATATTGCCCAGACCATAGCTGTGACTTGTTTTGCTTTAGGTGTATCTTGTAATCTTACCGGATTACATACCTTAAAAATTAAAGAAACCGATCGATTGGTGGCTTTGGAAAATGAGCTAACTAAATTTGGAGCTGAAATCAGTGTTACGGATAAATCCTTGCACTTAGAAAAGTCAAGTGAATTCAATTCTGGAGTAACTGTCGAAACCTATAATGATCACCGGATGGCTATGGCTTTTGCACCACTTGCAATAAAAGTTCCATTGTCTATTCAAGATGCCAATGTGGTGACAAAATCCTACAAAAGCTTCTGGGGAGATTTACAATCTTTGGGCTTTAAAATCAATTAGTTGCAAAATTAATTGTCAATATCCTTGACAACCCCTATTCCCAAATTGTATCTTTGCCCCTTTTAGAAAATCACCTATATGAAATTATCACATTTTGACTTCGATTTACCAGCTGAATTATTAGCTGAATATCCTGCAGAACACAGAGATGAATCTCGATTAATGGTTTTAAACCGAGAAACTCAAACAATAGAGCATAAATTGTTTAAAGACATAATCGATTATTTCGACGAAGGCGATGTTTTAATGTTAAATAATACCAAGGTTTTTCCTGCAAGAATGTTCGGAAACAAAGAAAAGACTGGTGCGAGAATTGAGGTATTCTTACTTCGTGAATTAAATGCGGAAAACAGACTTTGGGATGTATTGGTTGATCCAGCAAGAAAAATCAGAATTGGAAATAAATTATTCTTTGGAGAAGACGAAAGCTTAGTTGCTGAGGTAATAGATAATACCACTTCCAGAGGACGTACATTACGTTTCTTATTTGATGGAAGTTATGAAGAATTCAGAGCGAAACTTATCGAATTAGGGCAGACACCATTACCTAAATACATCCAAAGAGAGGTAGAACCAGAAGATGAAGAGCGTTACCAAACCATTTATGCAAAACAAGAAGGAGCCGTAGCAGCGCCAACTGCAGGTTTGCACTTTTCAAAGCACCTTATGAAGCGTTTGGAAATTAAAGGTGTTGATTTTGCAGAATTAACTTTACACGTAGGTTTAGGTACATTTAGCTCGGTTGAAGTTGAGGATTTATCGAAACACAAAACGGATTCTGAGCAAATCATTATTCCACAAGCAACCGCAGATCGAGTGAATGCCGCGAAGGCAAATAAGAAGCGAGTTTGTGCGGTGGGTACAACTGTGATGAGAACTGTTGAGTCTTCGGTTTCTGCGAATAGATTATTGAATCCTTATGAAGGATGGACAAATAAATTTATTTTCCCTCCTTATGAATTTAGCATTCCGAATGCAATGATTACGAACTTGCATACTCCTAAATCAACCTTAATGATGATGGCTGCAGCTTTTGCAGGTTACGACTTTTTAATGAAAGCATATAAGGAAGCTGTAAAAGAAAAATATCGTTTCTACAGTTATGGAGACGCGATGTTAATCATCTAAGAAAAAGCAAATTAAGAGATATCGCTGGTACTTTCGAGTACCAGTTTTTTTATATCTATTTTTGTAGTGCATTTCAGCATATGAAACCATCAAAAAAAGACATTCGAGCGCTAACCAAAGAACAACTTCGCGAATTTTTCGTGAAAAGTGGAGACCGTGCATTTCGTGGTAACCAGGTTTACGAGTGGCTATGGAGCAAGTCACTACACTCTTTTGAAGACATGACGAATCTCTCAAAAGAAACTAGAGAGATGTTAGATGCCAACTTTGTGATTAATCATATTGAGGTGGATAGTATGCAAAAGAGCAATGATGGTACGATTAAAAACGGAATTAAATTACACGACGGATTGGTGGTAGAATCCGTATTGATTCCAACTGATAAAAGAACCACAGCCTGCGTTTCAAGTCAGGTGGGATGTAGTTTAAATTGTAAGTTTTGCGCTACAGCTCGATTGAAACGAATGCGAAATTTGAATCCTGATGAAATCTACGATCAGGTAGTTGCTATCGATCAACAAAGCCGACACTATCATCAGCGTAAGTTGACCAATATTGTATTCATGGGAATGGGAGAACCATTGATGAATTACAATAATGTCCTTAAAGCTATTGACAAAATTACTTCGGATGAGGGGCTAGGAATGTCTGCAAAACGAATTACACTTTCCACATCTGGAATTCCGAAAATGATAAAGAAAATGGCCGATGATGAAGTGAAGTTTAACTTGGCAGTTTCTTTACATTCTGCAATTGATGAAGTGCGTACTTCAATTATGCCATTCAATGAAACTTTCCCATTAGATGAACTTCGTGAATCTTTGGAGTACTGGTACGCGAAAACCAAACGAAAAGTTACTTATGAGTATGTGGTTTGGAAAGGAATTAATGATCGGAAAGAAGATATCCAGGCATTGGTGAAATTCTGTAAATACATTCCTTGTAAGGTGAATTTAATCGAATACAATAGTATCGATGACCCTAAATTTCAGCAGGCAAATGATGATGCTTTGAATAACTACATTTCCAATTTGGAGATGAATGATATTACAGTTAACGTGAGACGAAGTAGAGGTAAAGATATTGATGCTGCATGTGGTCAATTGGCCAATAAGTCTTAATCTTCTTTTATCAATATAGCCTTTTGAATCGAGCTTATCGGATAACCAAAAACTTTCGGAATGTCTTTAGAAACTCCTCCAGTGGACGTTTTATTATTGAGATTACTGAATAAGATTTCGAAATAAATTTTATCGTCTTCAAATTGTAATCGAGAAGTGAGTTTATTAGTTCCCACCTCGAACCAGCTGTACAAAACATTTTCGTAAAAGCGAGCTGGTAAAATGATTCCGTTATTCTCATCAATTTGAAATGTACCTCTATTTTTATTCTTGCTGATGATGCTGTACTTTCTAGGCTGATTGTTGTAAACTAGCCAATAATCATAGGTATTTGCAGAATCAGTTGCCTTTAAATGGAATTCCATCGGAATGGTAGCCAATCCATTTTTGGTTTCGTAGGAGAGACTGCCTTTATGTGTTCCTAAATAGTCGTCTGGGAAGTTATTTTTCGATTGTTGTGCGGTAACATTGCCAATTACAAAAAGGACGAATAGGGCAAAGAATTTTAATTTCATTTTTAACATATTAATATCAAAAATAAAAAAATGCTCCCATCTTATATTTTGTAAATTTGTCTCGTCTTAATGAAGCCAATTCAGAAAATAAAACAACCCATTCTAAAAGAAATGGAGCTCTTTGAGGAAAAGTTCAAAGAATCCATGGTTTCTCAAGCCCCACTTCTAAATCGAATTACCTATTACATCGTGCGTAGAAAAGGCAAACAAATGCGACCCATGTTCGTGTTTTTGGTTGCCAAAATGGTTTCTGATGGTAATTTTGATGAACGTACCTATCGTGGAGCTTCTATCGTCGAGTTAATTCACACCGCAACTTTAGTTCATGATGATGTGGTCGATGATAGTAATAGAAGAAGAGGTTTCTTTTCTATAAATGCGCTTTGGAAAAACAAAATTGCCGTTTTAGTAGGGGATTATTTATTATCAAAAGGACTTTTACTTTCTATCGATAATGATGACTTTGACTTATTAAACCTGATTTCAATTGCCGTTCGTGAAATGAGTGAAGGGGAGTTGTTGCAGATTGAAAAGGCGAGAAAATTAGACATTACCGAAGAGGTTTATTTTGAAATTATTCGAAAGAAGACAGCTACTTTGATTGCTGCTTGCTGTGGAATTGGTGCCGCATCGGTAGGAAGCGATGAGGAAACCATCCAGAAAATGCGTCAATTTGGAGAGTATATCGGAATTGCATTCCAGATTAAGGATGATTTGTTCGATTATACGGATGATAAAATTGGGAAACCAACAGGTATTGATGTCAAGGAAAAGAAAATGACGTTACCACTCATTTATACCTTGAATCACTGCTCGAAAAAAGAAAAGAATTGGATTATCAATTCGGTTAAAAAGTATAATAAAGACAAAAAAAGAGTTAAAGAGATTATTGCTTTTGTCAAGGCGAATGGCGGAATCCAATATACGCAGCAGAAAATGCATGAGTACAAAAACAAAGCGATCGAAATCTTAAATGGATTTCCAGATTCGGAATATAAAAGTAGTCTCTTAACGATGATTGATTACGTCGTGGAACGGAAAATATAACTACATTATTCCCTTTAATTCCTCAATCATTTTTCTTGAATTGGATAATCTCGGAATCTTATTCTGACCACCTAGTTTTTTCTTCATTTTGAGCCAATCATAGAATAAATTTTCTCTAGCATCATGAACAACAGGCATTTTTAAGGTCATATTCGAATAACGTTTTGCCTCATAATCGGAGTTGATTGACTTCAAAGCATTATCCAGTAATTCGGTAAAGTATTCTAGATTTTCAGGTTTTTGGGTGAATTCAATGATCCATTCGTGACCACCATTATTATTTCCATTCATAAAAATGGGTCCGACCGTATAATCCTTAACCGATGCATTGGTTTTTTTACAGGCTTTCCTTAGAGCATCTTCAGTATTTTCAATGATTAATTCCTCACCAAATACATTGATATGATGCTTGGTCCTTCCTGTGATTTTAATCCTATACGGACTTAAACTGGTAAACTTAACTGTATCGCCAATCAAGTATCTCCAGAGTCCGCCATTAGTGGTAATTACTAAAGCATAATTGACTCCTAGTTTTACTTCACTTAGTGGAATAGCAGTAGAATCTTCTCCATTAAATTCGCTCATTGGGATGAATTCATAAAAGATTCCGTAATCGAGCATTAGTAATAGTTCATCAGAATTGTTACGATCTTGAATGGCGAAAAATCCTTCGGATGCATTGTAGGTTTCGTAATACTTAAAACCTTTCTTGGGAATTAGTTGTTTGTATTGCTCACGATAGGGTTGGAAGTTTACACCTCCATGGAAATACACTTCTAAATTGGGCCAAACTTCTAATAAATTATTCTTGCCGGTACGTTCTAAAACTTTATTCAATAGGACCATCATCCAACTAGGAACTCCAGCTAAACTGGTAATGTTTTCATCAACCGTTTCGTCAAGAATAGCTTCCATTTTGGTTTCCCACTCACTCATTAAAGCCGTTTCCATTCGTGGAGCAGAAGAAAAATCAGCCCAAAAAGGCATATTCTCAATAATGATGGCAGATAGGTCACCGAAGTAGGAACCATTATCTTGGTAAACATCCGAACTACCTCCTAAACGAAGTCCTTTTCCGGTAAATAAATTTGCGTTTTCGTTGTTGTTGATGTATAAACACAACATGTCTTTTCCGGCTTTAAAATGACAATATTCTAACGATTCGTCACTTACAGGAATAAATTTGCTTTTTGCATTTGTCGTCCCGCTTGATTTTGCAAACCAGGTGATAGGTTTTGGCCAAAAAATGTTTTGTTCTCCTTTTCGACTTCGTTCGATTAAGGGTTCAAAACTTTCATATTGCTGAATCGGTACATTACGCGCAAAATCCTCATAAGACCCCATATCTCGAAAACCATATTGCCTTCCGAATTCCGTGCGTTTTGATGTCTGTAATAATTTGGACAAAACTTCATGCTGAACATCAATAGGATATTTTAGGAATAGCTCTATCTGATGAATCCGTTTTTTCAGAAACCAAGAGAGAATTGAATTAACGAATTGAAATGGCATGAAAATGTAGTTTTTCGTAAATTTGTGTGAAGATAAAAATAGTAAATTTTAGAGGATGCAATACAAAGGAGTTTTAAAAAAAATGATGACAGAATTGGGTGATGAAGTCCGCTATTATTTACAAATGGAAAATAATTTTTTGATGATGAATCAACTGCTAAATTCATCATTAACCATCAATTTTGAAGGGTATCAATGTTTAAATTGCGGTCTCAATAGGCGTATTTTTCGCCAAGGATTTTGCAATAGTTGCTTTTACGAAACTCCTCTTGCTGGCGATTGGATTATGCACCCTGAATTGAGTAAAGCTCATTTAGGACAAGAAGATCGTGACTTGGAATATGAAAAGAAAGTACAATTACAACCTCATATTGTCTATTTAGCGAATTCAAGCAACGTGAAAGTTGGTGTGACCCGAAAAAAACAGGTGCCAACACGTTGGATAGATCAAGGGGCGCACGAGGCAGTTGAAATTGTCGAGGTACCCAATCGATATTTAGCCGGAATAACAGAAGTTGCATTAAAAGAACATGTGGCCGATAAAACCAATTGGCGCACTATGTTAAAGAACGAAATCAAAGATGAAAATCTTATCGAATGGCGTGAGAATTTAAAGCAATATATTCCTGAGGAGGCCAAAGAATATTTTATTGAAAGTAATTCAGAAACGAATATCAATTTTCCGGTTCTTTCTTATCCAACCAAACCCAAAAGTTTAAACCTTGAAAAGACGCCAAGCTATACTGGAAAGCTAGTCGGAATAAAAGGACAGTATTTAATTTTTGAAGACGATACCGTATTCAACGTTCGATCTAACGAAGGCCAGGTCGTATCAATACAATTGAATTAACATGAAAAACAATCTATTAAAAGTCGCCCTTGGTCAGATTGCACCGGTTTGGCTAAATAAGGAACAAACCATTCAGAAAATAGAACAGTCGATAAAAGATGCGGCGTCAGAAGGTGCAGAACTGATTATTTTTGGCGAAGGTTTATTGCCAGGATATCCATTTTGGATTGCCTTAACGAATGGTGCCCAATGGGACTCGATTGTGCAAAAAGAATTACATGCGCATTATTTAAGAAATTCAATTACGATTGAAAAAGGAGAGTTGGATTCCATTTGTGATTTGGCCAAGGAACACCAAATGGCAATCTACCTTGGAATCATCGAAAGACCATTGGATAGAGGTGGTCATAGTGTATATGCAAGTTTGGTGTATATCAATAAAAATGGAGAAATCAAATCGGTTCATCGAAAACTTCAGCCTACCTACGACGAACGTCTAACTTGGGCTCCTGGTGACGGAAACGGATTGCAAGTTCATCCATTGAAAGATTTCACAGTAGGCGGACTGAATTGCTGGGAAAACTGGATGCCATTGCCACGTGCAGCACTTTACGGACAAGGAGAAAATCTTCATATTGCGGTATGGCCAGGAAGTGATCATAATACAAAAGATATCACACGATTCATTGCTCGAGAATCAAGATCTTTCGTGATTTCCGTATCGAGTATGATGGTAAAAACTGATTTTCCTCCAGATACTCCTCATTTGAATAAAATTTTGGAAACATCCCCCGAAATTTTGACCAATGGTGGCTCGTGTATTGCGGGTCCGAATGGTGAATGGATTGTAGAGCCAATAATAAATGAAGAAGGATTAATATTCGAAACTTTAGATTTTAATAGAGTTTTTGAGGAGCGTCAAAATTTCGACCCTGTTGGTCATTATTCACGTCCAGATGTAACGCATCTTCAAGTGAATCGAGAAAGACAAAGCACGGTTTCTTATTTCGATAACGAATGATTTTTGAGCAAAAGGAAATACAATTACCAGCTTTCGAGAGGGGTTTTCATTTAATTACAGATTTCATTGTAAATGGTTTTCCTGAAATCAGGTCGATTGAAAAAGGGTTTTTAAAAGTATTTATCAAACACACATCTGCAAGTTTGACACTAAATGAAAACGCAGATCCAACGGTTCGAACCGATTTTGAAAGTCACTTTAATAAGATGGTACCAGAGAATCAATCCTATTATATTCATACCTATGAAGGAAGTGATGATATGCCTGCTCACATCAAAAGTTCATTACTTGGAAGTTCGGTAGAAATTCCAATTACAAATGGTAGATTGAACCTCGGGACTTGGCAAGGGATTTATTTATGTGAACATCGAAATCTTGGAGGAATAAGGTGTGTGGTGGTATCAGCCTTCGGAGTGTAATTTAGAGTCTAGTACTGCTTTTAAGACACGTTCAACACCCAAATCATCGTTACTTTCTGTCTCATACTGAGCGATTTCTTTGATTTTTGAATGTGCATTTTTTACCGCAAATCCAACGGATGCATTCTCAAATAATTCCAAATCATTTAAATAATCTCCAATTACTAAAGTTTCATTTTTTGAAATACTCAACTCCTTTTGAAGAAACTGCAGTGCATTTCCTTTGTTGGATTGATAATCGGAAATATCTAACCAGTGTTTTCCAGAAACTTTGAGTAGTGCATCTTTCTCAAGCTCTTTGATAAATGGGAAAATATATTCCTCTGATGAGGTTTCGTGATAGGATGCGATTTTATAGATGCCAACCTTAGAAATCACTTCGTCCAAAGAATCAACAATATGGTAATTGTTGTAATATTCTTTAAATAACTGAACAAAGGATTCGTTAGTCGTTTCGATATATGCACCATTTTCTGTACATAAGACAATAAAGGTATCATCGATTTTCCGAAGTTTGCTTATGGCCGATATTGCGGTTCTGCTTTCAAGAGTGCACTGTAGAAGTTTCTTGTTTTGATATTGAACATTGGATCCGTTTTCTGCAATAACGTAAATGTCGTTTTGAATGGACGAAAGTTTATTGATAATACTATCATATTGTCGACCACTTGCCGCACAAAAAAGGATATCTTTTTGTTTTAACTTCTCATGTAGTTCAAAGAAAATTGGATGTACCTCACCTTTAGAATTAAGT
>FYBJ01000685.1_pt1 | contig 12680 bp, 8 predicted proteins | sample 1134611 | NCBI WGS metagenome assembly FYBJ01 (sample SAMEA104116008, study PRJEB20421) | marine metagenome | isolation source: marine | reverse complement strand
GGTCGAAACCTGCGGCGCCGCCAAGCCATCGGCATCCGACACATCCGCTGTCAGGGTGAAGGCACCGCCATCTGTCAGCGCGCCCAGATCAGCGGCGGGGATGGTCACGCTCCAAGCTCCGCCGGACACGGCACCCGTGTAGGCCTGGCCGTTCAGCGTCACGGTGACGGTCTGGCCATCGGGCACATTGTTGGTGCTGCCGGTGACGGTCAGGTCCGATCCGGCCTCGACCGCGTTCAGCGCATCCCCCACCGACAGGTCGGCGAGGGTGATCGAGGGCCCGGTCAGGTCAACCGGCACCGATGCTGTAGCCGCGGTCGAAGCGTTGCCCGCCGCATCTGTCACCGTCACGCTGACGGCAATGTCCGTTCCGGTGCTCAGCCCGGCCATGTCCGCTTGCGGGATGGTCACGTTCCAGGTGCCGCCTGAGGCGGTGCCACTGTAATCCTGCCCATTGAAACTCACGACGACGGTTTCGCCATCTGCGGCGGTTGTTGTTCCGTCGATGCTCAGGTCACGCCCCTGGTCGATCAGGTTGATGGTGCCGTCGGCGATAGCGTTCAGGGTCACGGTGGGGGCGGTAAAATCGGTGCTCAGCGCGCTGCTGACCTGCGTCGCGGGGTTTCCTGCAGCATCCGAGATATCCGCTGTCACCGTCACATTCGCGCCATCGCCCAAAGCCGCCAGAGCGGCGGTGGGCACGGTCACGCTCCAGGCGCCGCCACTGGCGGTGCCGGTGTAGGTCTGCCCATCGAGCGTGACGGTCACGGTCTGCCCGTCCTCGGCATCGGTGGTGCCGGTGATGTTCAGATCACTGCCCGCCTCGGCCGCGTTCACGATCGCATCACCTGCAATGGTGGCGATGGTGAGGGTCGGCGGCTGCGTGTCGATGGTGTAGGTGACTGATTGTGTGCCGATTACATCGCCTGAATCGTCTTCATACGCCACTTCGATCGTGGTCGCGCCCTGCGGCAGGGCGGCAGCTTCGGCCTGGGTCAACGTCAGAGTCCAGTTGCCGTCTTCGTCCGGGGTGACGGTCTTGCTGAAACTGCCGATGGTAACGACGACATTCTCGGTTCCGGCAGGCACGGTGGTGCCGGTGCTGGTGTTGGTCATGCCCGTGCCGGTCAGATCGCTTAGGGTCAAGGGCGGGGGAGCAGGGGCTGTACCGCCGCCGCCGCCGCCTCCGCCACCGACCGCGCCGGCGACGCCAAGACCGGCCAGGGCCGCGCCCGCACCGCCCAGACCCGCGGCCTGCGGTATCGGCCGTCAATTGGGCAATTTCGGCCGCGGCCTCTCCCGAGATCAGGATCTGGTCGGCATCCAGGATGCGCACATCCGACGCCTGTACGATCACCTGCCGCCCATCAAGCAGGGTCAGCTGGACACTGCCGTCGCCAAGCGCCTGGACCGAGCGCACATTGGCCATCGTGTCCACATCCCGATAGGCATCATCAGGGGTCGAAGCCTGCGCCAGAGCAGGCAAGGCCAGCAGCAGGCTGCCAAGACCGGTCCTGGCAAACCTTTGCCATTTCCGGTCGAGCCATTTGCGAATGAAATGTTTGCGCGCCCCATCGTCCTGCTGGTCCGCCGCGATTTTGTCCTGTGTCGAAATTGGCGTTTTCATCGTTGTCCTCGTACGCTGCAAAGGCTGTCTGCCCTGGTGAAGATGCCCGCCGGACCCGTTGTCCCCCTGGGGTCTTGCAAGGAGCGGGGCATCGGAACGAACGCTGGTCGCGACATGATCCGCCCCGTTTTGCTGCGCGGCTTCACCTCTCAAAATTGAGTTAATCTGAGGCCAAAGGCCCCCTTCTCACCACAATTCCAGTCCCGGATCTGCCTCACCCCTTGCTCAGACTGTGTTCTGTGAGTGGTTTGGGGTGTTTTCATGTTTCAGTTCATGAGCCTTACGACAACGGGATCGGCTGGGTTCGATACCGGTATCGGTGATCTGGCTTTAAAAACGTTTAATGGCCAAACGTATCTTTATGCCGCCACCGGAGTGAATGGCGGCATCACCGCCTGGCGCCTGCAACCGGGCGGCAGCCCGGTTCTGTATGACGATCAGGCCTATGCCAGTTCGATCACCAGCCAGGTGGCGCGACGGATCATGCCGGTCACCATCGCAGGCACCGAGCATCTGGCGCTGGATGTGGATACGGCCACGGGGTTGGTCAGCTATACTCTGAACGCGGGCGGCGACATCGGCAGCCTGCGCGAGACCGTCACCCTGAGCGGCGGCGGTGATATCGATGCGATGACGCAGGTGGCCGGCGCGGGCAACGGGTTCCTGGCCATCGCCCATGACGAAACCGATCGGATTGCCACCTATCGGATCGAATCCGACGGCACGCTGACCCTGATCGGCAGCCAGGAGGGGCAGGCGGTTGCGCTCAAGACACTTGAAACAGACGGCAGCACCTATGTCGTTGCCGCCGACCCGGTGTCGCACAATGTGGTGGCCTATAGCATCGATACAAGCAGCGGGGCGCTCGCTTCGCCCTCTGTCAGCGGTGCGGAATACGGGCTGGGGCTGGCAGATATCACGGCGATCGAGGTGGTGCAGGCCTATGGCGAATCCTGGGTCATCGTGGCGGCCTCGGGCAGCAACTCGCTCAGCGTCATGCGCCTGGCGCTCGATGGGCGGCTGGTGCCGACCGATCACCTGCTGGACACGCTGAGCACCCGGTTCGAAAAGGTGCAGGATCTGGCGCTGGTGCAGGTCGAGGAACGCGTGTTCATTGTGGCGGGCGGTGGGGATGACGGGCTGAGCCTGTTTACCCTGACCCCGCATGGCAAGCTGGTCTACCTCGACAGCTTTGCCGACACCACCGAGACCGGGCTGCAGAACGTGCAGGCCATTGCCGCCGCCTACGTGGGCACGGACCTGCAGATCTTTGCCAGCTCGCAAGAGGATGCAGGCCTGACCCAGATGTCGGTCTCGCTGGCCTCTCTGGGCTATGTGGTTCAGGGCACGGGAACCGTGACTGGCAGCGGCAGCGACGACATGCTGACGGGGCTGACCGGGGATGCCACCCTGTCGGGCGGGGCAGGCGATGACATTCTGATTGCAGCCACCGGGACCACCACCATGTCGGGAGGCACCGGGGCCGACATCTTTGTCATGCGCGATGGATCGGGCGCCACCTCCATCGTCGATTTCGAGGCCGGGACCGACCGGCTGGATCTGTTCGATTATCCGATGCTGCGCAATGTCGGGCAGCTGTCGATCACCTCGACCGGGCAGGGGGCCGAGATCACCTATCGCGACAATACGATCGTGATCACTTCGGCTTCGGGCACCTCGCTGGACGCCAGCGATATCTTTGGCGGAGAGCTCACCGGGCCGGATCATGTTCCGGTCGATGGCAGTGGCAGCAGCACCAGCGGCGGCGGCACCAGCGTCATCTCGGTCGGCTCGCCCGGGGTGGTGGGGCAAATCACCGTGGCCACGGGCACCGCCAACGCCGCGCTGAGCGATGCCGAGATCCGCTTTACCCCTTCGGGGGGCAGTATGGTGTCGGCGCAGGCCGATGAAAACGGCAGTTTTGACCTGGGCCTGTCAGGCGACAGCAGCGGCACGCTTGACATCGTCAAATCCTATTCCACCGCCAGCGCCGAGATCACCGCGCTGGATGCGCTGCAGGTGCTGCGCATCGCGGTGGGGCTGGACCCGACCTGGGGGGCGGCAACGTCCGAGAACCTGATCGCGGCGGACATCACCCGTGACGGCACCATCAATGCGCTCGACGCGCTGGATGTGCTGCGTGCAGCGGTGGGGGTGGTCAGCGACCATACGCCGGAATGGGTGTTCCTGGATGCTGATGCGGATCTGTCCGGGATCACGCGCACCTCGATCACCTACGAGACCGGGACCGCCGTAACCGCCACGGACGGGGCCTTTAGCGTCGACATGACTTCGATCCTGCTGGGCAACATGGAAGCCTACGTGTGACGGCCGATATCCCGGTCCCGAAAACGCGGTATTGTGACCGTCTGAGATCAGGAAACACAGGCAGGCGCTTTCCTTGCCTTGCAGGGTTTGCACATTCATGTTCTTAACTTTATATCAACGCGGTATACCGTCAGAGGAAGCTTCTCGGCTCTATCCCCGAAGGACCCGTCGGGACATGAACATAGATTTGAAATCAAGAGATTAACATGAAACAACGCACTCAAGATTTTCGTGAACTGTTGCCATACATCAGGTGCACGGGGTGCGGCGGTCATAATCTGCATGAAGTCTCTGATTTGGCGCATCCGGCGATCTCGGGGATCACCTTGTCCGGCGAGGGGCTTGGCTGCTCCGACTGCGAGGCCCGTTACCCTGTCACCGTCGAAGGTATTCCGATCATGTGGAGCGACGGGCTGCGGTCCATCCTGACACATGACGCCGCCGCGACATCGGATTCGAATGCGACGCTGGCATCCAACATCGAAGTCTATGATGAGATTTCGGATCACTACATCCAGTACATTCGGCAAGACGTTAAGAGCAAATCCCGCATCACCGCAGCCTTCAAGGAAATGAAAGGCATGGCCGCAACTTCCGGGACTGAGGCCGGCGACAGGCGGCTGCATGTGGATTTCGGCTGTGGTCCGGGCAATGTGCTGATCTGGAGCGAGGACTGGGCCGCTGAACGCAACATCCAGAGGGTCGGTGTCGACGTGAGCATCCGCAACCTGCAGAATGTTCTGAACCGCACGGATGCGCTGGTCATTCTGGGGGATGCCACCAACATGCCGATCCGGGACAATCTGGCCTCTATCGTTTCCGAAGGATCGGTTCTGCATCATATCCATGACTGGAAGGCCGTCATCTCGGAATGCTGCCGGATCAGCAACACGGATGCCGTGATCCTGCTGGACAACGAACCATCGAAAGAAAGCCTGGACTGGAGCCTGATCGCCCGCGCGGTGTTTGCATCCCGTTTCTACGTCTATTCGGCCTTGTCCTATGTGCTGCCCAAGTACCGGAATTTCCGCAGCATCAAGCTGGCAAAGCTGAACTATTATCAGGCCGAGGTGCACAACCAGCCCGGTTTGGGCTTTGATCCCGATGAAATCGCGGGGGCTTTTGCCAACAGCGGTTTCCGCGCCGAGGTCTTTCGCCGTTGTGGGTCTGCTCTGGAAACCGGGTCGGGCTCCAACCCGCTTCAGGTCAATGTCTTGCTCGCGCTGAGCGGCAAGAACTGGAAGGATCCCCGTTACGGCGTCCTGACGATTGTTGCCCAACCGTCTGACAGCGCGGCCTGAGCCCCCAAGATCCACGATCTCCAAAATCATAAGGCCCGCGTCGATGACAGACGCGGGCCTTTTGTTCTTTGGTTGGTGCGCGCGGGGCTTATTCCACGGTCACCGATTTTGCCAGGTTGCGCGGCTGGTCCACGTCGGTGCCTTTCAGCACCGCTACATGATAGGCCAGCAGCTGCGCCACGATGGTGTGGGTGAAGGGGGCCAGCACCTCGGGTGTCGAAGGCACCACCAGGGTTTTCAGGCCGACCTCTTGTGCCAGGGCCGCGCCTTGCGGATCGGTGACCATCAGCACCGGCGCGCCACGGGCGGCAACCTCCTGCACGTTGGACATGGTCTTTTCAAAAAGCGGACCCGAAGCCGCAAAGACGATGACCGGCACGTCCTTGTCCAAGAGCGCGATGGGGCCGTGCTTGAGTTCGCCCGCAGCATAGCCTTCGGCGTGAATATAGCTGATCTCTTTCAGCTTCAGCGCCGCTTCAAGCGCCAGCGGTGCCAGGGCGCCACGACCCAGGAACAGCGCATCGCGCACCGTGGTCATGGTGGTGGCAAATTCCTGCACCAGGGGTTCGATCTCGATGGTCTCGGCGATCAGGCGCGGCAGGCCCGCCATGCCAGTCACCAGCTGACGTTCCCGGGCCGCATCGACCAGCCCCTGATCCTTGCCCGCCTTCAGCGCCAGAGCCGCCAGCAGCGCCAGCTGGCCGCTGAACGCCTTGGTCGAGGCGACGCCGATTTCCGGCCCGGCCATGATTTCCAGCGCGTGATCGGCCTCGCGCGCGATCGAGCTGGTGGGCACGTTGATCACCGCCAGCGATGTTTTGACCTTGCCTTTGACGTGGCGCAGGGCGGCCAGGGTGTCGGCGGTCTCGCCCGACTGGCTGACAAAGATCGCCAGATCATCGGCGCGCAGGGGGGCCGAGCGGTAGCGGAATTCGCTGGCGATGTCCAATTCGACCGGCAGGTTGGCCAGGCTTTCGAACCAGTATTTCGCGACCGAGGCCGCATAGTAGGCGGTCCCGCAGGCGACCAGAACGATCCGGTTCACGCCCTCGAACGACACATCGGCCACCGCACCATTGAGGCTGCTGTTGTCCAGGTTCAGAAGGTTGGAGAACGCGCGCGCCAGGCTGGCGGGCTGCTCGTGGATTTCCTTGTGCATGTAGTGGCGATGCTCGCCCCGGTCGACCAGAACGGCGTCCAGCTTGAGCTTGCGCACCTCGCGAATGACCGGTTGGAACCCACGGTCATACACATCGACACCCAAACGGGTCAGCACCGCCATGTCGCCCTCTTCGAGATAGGCGATGGTCTGGGTCATCGGTGCCAGCGCCAGCGCGTCCGAGCCCACGAACATCTCGCGGCGGCCTGAGGTCTCGCTTGCCTCGCCGTACCCCACCACCAAGGGTGAACCCTGACGGGCGCAGATCATCAGGTCAACTTCACCCTCAAACAGGAAACAAAGCGCAAAGGCGCCGTGGATGCGCTGCAGGGTCTGCTGCACCGCCTCGAACGGGGTGCTGCCCGCATTCAGGTAGCTGTTGCAGAGCTGGGCGATCACCTCGGTGTCGGTATCAGAGGCAAAGTTGACACCCTGTTCGATCAGCTCTTCGCGCAGGCCGGCGTAGTTTTCGATGATACCGTTGTGGACAACGGCCACCTGGCCTGCCTGATGGGGGTGTGCGTTGGTTTCATTGGGAACGCCATGGGTGGCCCAACGGGTGTGCGCGATGCCGGCCTGACCGTTGAGCGGGTCCATGTCCAGGAGATCGCAGAGCGCCGCAACCTTGCCCACCGCCCGGCGTCGGTCAACGCGGCCGTTCTGGATGGTCGCGATGCCAGAGCTGTCATAGCCCCGGTATTCCAGGCGCTGAAGCGATTCAACCAACCGCCCCGCAACGTCGGATGTTCCCAGAATGCCAACAATTCCGCACATCTCAATACTCCCTTAAAAAATCTTCTTCTTGCGCTAACAGTATTCAGGTTATGGCAGTTTTTCGCAGCTGGCTCAACAAATCCGGGCGCCCCGCTGTGCAGGATGCCGCTTAGCCTTTGTCACATTGTTTCAGCTGACACCGGCGATCGTATCGCTGATGCCACCAATAACTTTGTCCAGCAGAGCCTGATCCTCGGCCTCGCCCATTACACGGATGAGAGGCTCGGTTCCGGACTTGCGGATCAACAGACGCACGCTGGACCCCAGGGTCTTTTCACCCTTGGCAATGGCGCTTTGCACGCAGTCTTCCGCCAGGGGATCCTTGCCCGGCGCATAGCGCACGTTCTTGAGTTTCTGCGGTACCGGGGTGAAGACACGGGTCAGGTCGCTGGCCTTTTGGCCGGTTTCCACCATGGCGGCCATGAACTGCAGTGCCGCGATCAGGCCGTCGCCGGTGGTGCCATAATCGGTCATCACGATGTGGCCCGATTGCTCGCCGCCCAGGTTGTGGCCGTTCTTGCGCATCCGTTCGACCACATAGCGGTCGCCCACATTGGTGCGCTCCAGCCCGATGTTGAGATCGTTCAGATGCCGTTCCAGCCCGAGGTTGGACATCACGGTGGCCACCAGCGCGTTGCCGCTCAAGCGACCTTCGCGGGCCCAGCGGGTGGCGATCAGACCCATGATCTGGTCTCCGTCGGCCTCTTTTCCGGTCTCATCGAGCAAAATCAGCCGGTCAGCGTCCCCATCCAGGCAAATGCCCAGATCGGCGCGGGTCTCGCGCACCTTCTGGGCGGCCTGATGCGGGTGGGTCGAGCCGCATTCGGCGTTGATGTTGCGCCCGTTGGGCGACACGCCAATCGGAATGACCTCGGCACCCAGCTCCCACAGCACGGTGGGGGCGGCACGATAGGCTGCCCCATTGGCGCAATCCAGCACGATGCGCAGCCCATCCAACCGCCGCTGGCGCGGGAATGTGGTCTTGGCGTATTCCACATAGCGGCCCAAAGCATCATCCAGGCGTTTGGCCCGGCCGATGTTTTCGGGATGTGACAGGGTGACACCGGCGTCCATGATACGCACGATCTCAGCCTCGGCCTCGTCCGAGAGCTTGAACCCGTCGGGGCCAAAGAACTTGATGCCGTTGTCGTTGGCGTGGTTGTGGCTGGCCGAAATCATGACCCCCACATCCGCCCGCATCGCGCGGGTCAGATAACCCACCGCTGGGGTCGGCACTGGCCCCAGCAAGAAGACATTCATGCCAGTTGACGTGAACCCCGCGGTCAGGGCGTTTTCCAACATGTAGCCCGACAGACGCGTGTCCTTGCCAATGACCACCCGGTGTTCGTTCTTGTCGCGGCGGAAGTATCGGCCAACCGCCGCACCCAGCTTCATCGCAATCTCAGCGGTCATGGGATAGCTGTTTGCCTGTCCGCGCACACCGTCGGTTCCAAAAAGTGTCCGTGCCATAATGTTTAAAGATCCATTAACAAACGTCTTGTCCTGCGTTTAGAACGTCCAAACAATCAAGTCTAGCCGCTTGCGCCTCCTGTGGGCGGATCGGGATGGCTCACCCATTACCAATAACATAATCCGGGTTATGTGATCGTGATGTGTATGTGCGATGCGCCATGTTTCTTTTGCTTTCTTATTAGGGTTTACGTATTGATGATTGTGATACGAGTTAAGGAATAATCGAGATGGCCGATAGCCGGGAATTCCTCCACACACCACAAACGTTCGTTTGTGAAACATGCTGATCGGATACGCGCGCGTCTCTAAAGCCGATGGCAGCCAGTCGCTTGACCTACAAAAGGACGCTCTTGTTGAGGCGGGCGTCGATGAAAAGCAAATCTACTCCGATCAGGCCTCGGGCAAGAAAGACAACCGCCCGGGCCTCGAAGCTTGCCTGAAGGCTCTGCGCGATGGCGATGTCCTAGTCATCTGGAAGCTGGACAGAATGGGCCGCAGCCTGAACCACTTGGTGAAAACGACGACCTGGCTGTCAGAGCGCGGTGTCGGCCTGAAGGTGCTGACAGGCCAAGGGGCACAGATCGACACAACCACCGCAGCCGGTCGGTTGTCATTTGGCATCTTTGCTGCGCTCGCTGAATTTGAAAGCGAATTGATCCGGGAGCGCACAATGGCTGGGTTGCAAGCCGCCCGCGCTCGAGGTCGCAAAGGCGGGCGAAAGTTCGCACTCACCAAAGCCCAAGTCCGGATGGCACAGGCCGCAATGGCCCACCGGGACACATCCGTTTCAGAGCTGTGCAGTGAACTGGGCGTGAAACCCGTCACCCTGTACCGATACGTCGATCCCAAAGGCAACCTACGGGAATACGGAAAACGCGTGCTCGGCGCTTAAGGTGTCATTCTGCCCTCAGCCGACAGACCCCAAAAGGAGGATACAAACGGCTGATTGGGCGCACAAAGTCGTCATAGGAGCCAACGCTCGAAAGCTCGCCAGAAATCGCCCCTTCAGCCTTCCTAGGAAATACAATTTCTAGGTTTGTAAAACGCCGCCGACTGAAGAGGGATGACATCAGAACTGCTCCGTGTCAGCACCTCCTGTAGCACGGCAGCCGCCGTCTCGATCTCAGTGCGGGTCAAAGTTGGATGAATCATCAGCATGAAATTCGTCTCGCCCAACTCGCGCGCGACGGTCAGGCGGGCTTTGGGGCGCAGATCCGTGCCGTCAAAGGCCTTTTCCAGATAAAGCTCGGGACAGGGGCCATGCATGCAAGGTACACCCTTGGCCCCCAACTCGGCCACGAACCGATCCAAGTTCCAACCTTCTGCCAGAGCCTCGAGGCGCAGGAAACCGAAGAACTTGTAACAGGCGTGGCGGGTGCCATCCGCTGTATCCAGAACAGGCACCCGCACCGGCCCGTCGTCGCCGCAGAACGGCGCCAGCGCCCTGGTCAGGATGGCCGCGTTCTCGATCCGGGCCCGGGTCCAGTCCTGCATCCGCTTGAGCTGGATCCGGCCAATGGCTGACTGCATCTCGGTCAACCGCCAATTGGTACCGAAACTTTCCAGCATCCAGCGGAAGCCCGGCGGATGATCGCGATTATAGACGGCATCCCAGTCCCGACCGTGATCCTTGAACGCCCACATCCGCTTCCAGAGCGTCTCGTCATTGCAAGTCACCATGCCGCCTTCGCCACCGGTGGTCATGATCTTGTCCTGACAGAAGGACCAGGCTCCGACATCGCCCAATCCACCCACCGGGCGCCCCTTGTACAAGGCACCGTGGGCCTGGGCGCAATCTTCGATCAGGCGGATCCCCTGCGGCGCGGCCAACGCCCGGAAGCCATCCATGTCACAGGGCCAGCCGGCAAGATGCACACACATGATGGCCCGCGTCCGATCCGTGATCAGCGGGGCCACGGTTGCAGGCGTGATGTTCTGGCTGTCTCGATCCACATCCGCAAAAACCGGGCGCGCACCTGCATTCACAACAGCCGAAACCGACGCCATGAAGCTGCGCGGTGTCACGATCACCTCATCCTGGGCCGTGCCGCCGTTGTGCGCCCCGATGCCCAGCCCGTGCAGTGCCAGATCAAGCGCCAATGTGCCGTTGCCCACGGCGATGGCATGATCTGTTTCACAAAAATCCGCAAATTCACGTTCAAATTCGCGCCCCTCGGTCCCAGTCCAATAGTTGACCTTGTTTGACAACAAGATGCGAGAGACCGCATCGGCCTCTTCCTGTGTATAACTTGGCCAGGGAGAAAAGGAGATATTGGACATGTCTTATGCGTCCTTTCGCAAAGGCTTGGCCGGGGCACCGATCACCGTAGCACCCGGTTCGACATCACGGGTCACCAGTGCATGCGCGCCAATTGTGGCCCCCGCGCCGATCACCATGGGATTATCTGCGGTCCCGGGTAAAATTGTAGCCCCCGTTCCCACATAAACATCATCCTCAATCACGACGCGGCCATTCACCGACACCCGCGGAGCCAGCGTCACATAGGAGCCGACGCGACAATCATGCGCGACATAACTATAGATATTGCACTGAAACGACGGTCCAGTCTCGATATCCGAGGTCAGAATGCAGAAGTCGCTGATCACCGAGCCCGGCCCCACCGCCACATTGTCACCGATCACCGCGGTGGCGGCACAGACGTCAAAGAGTTCGAAACCGTCGCCCATCACCTGCTCGGTTTTCTGTCGGCGTAGGGCGGCGCCGGCAAACCCGATCACAAAGCTTGCCTGACGCTCGGGATCCAGGGCCAGCGCCTGTTCATATGAAATGGCGCCCTCTCCCGGAGCATCATCTACAAAATAGACATCTTCCCCCGGATAGTTTTCGCGTGCGCAACGCGCAAACTCTCGCGCATATCCGCCGTGACTGTAAATGAATCTCATTCCATCCTCCGCCCTGTTCCGAGACGTATTGCCCCTTGCCCTGCCAACCACCTATCATGTGAGCCGCACCGGGGCAGCAGTCCTGCCACCTCACCCATTCCCAGTAAATCGCGACATCGTCGCTTCTCCGTCGGCCGAGATCCCCTCTTTGAAAAGCACCTTACGCACTGTCATCCACAGGATTTTCAGATCCAGCCAGAAGTTGCGGTTGTCAACATACCAGACATCCAGGGCAAATTTCTGATCCCAACTGATCGCATTGCGCCCGTTGACCTGGGCCCAGCCGGTCACACCGGGGCGCACCTCGTGTCGGCGGGCCTGTTCGGCAGAATAAAGCGGCAGGTATTCCATCAGCAAAGGACGCGGACCAACCAGGCTCATGTCCCCACGAATCACATTCCACAGTTCGGGCAATTCATCGAGCGAGCTTGAGCGCAGCTTCTGCCCCAGCGGTGTCAGTCGCTCGGCATCCGACAGCGGGGTCCCGTCCTGAGCGGTCGCATCGCGCATCGAGCGGAACTTGATCATCTCGAAGGGTTTGCCATCCTTGCCCGGGCGGGTCTGACGGAAGAACACCGGCGCACCCATGTCCCGGCGGATCCGCAAGATGAGATAGAGCATCAGCGGCGAGAACACCACAAGGCCAACCGAGGCGGCCAAAATATCGAACACACGTTTCACGATCTCATTTCCTTCTGGCCCTGCCATGGGAACAGCACCGCTTCGAGGCGATCCGTCAGCGTCGTGAATTCATAATGATCCAGCGCGTGCCTGTGACCATTCCGGCCCATCTCCTTGCGTTGTTCCGGAGACATTTCGGCCAACGCAACCACGGCATCTGCGAACTGCTCCACGTTGTCGGGCGGCACGGTCAGGCCGGCCTGGGCTGTGCTCACGGGACGATACCCCCCCGAGTCCACCCCATAGATGATCGGCTTGCCTGCGATCAGATATTCGAACAATTTGTTGAACGACATGCCGAAACGATACAGTGGCGTCGCGTGAGAGCAGATCAGGCAGACATCGAACCGCGCCAACAGTGATGATACCTGCTGTTTCTTGATGGGATCACGGAAATGGATGTTTGCCAAACCGCGCGCCCGCGCATCCGCGA
>FYBJ01001622.1_pt1 | contig 12690 bp, 10 predicted proteins | sample 1134611 | NCBI WGS metagenome assembly FYBJ01 (sample SAMEA104116008, study PRJEB20421) | marine metagenome | isolation source: marine | reverse complement strand
CGACCACCGAGATCTACACAGAGTAGATCGTCGGCAGCGTCAGATGTGTATAAGAGACAGCCTTCGAGCGGATCGTCAACACGCCGAAACGCGGGCTTGGCGACAAGGCCCAGGCAAAGATACAGCAGGCCGCACGCGCCAATGGGGTTTCGCTGCACGAAGGCGCGCGTCTTCTGCTGGCGGCAAAGGGGCTTTCGGGCAAGGGGGCCGCGGAACTGCGCAAGCTGGTCGAGGCGATCGACCGCTGGCACCAGCAGATCCGCAGCGAGGCCGACACCCATGTGGAGACGGCGGAAATGATTCTGGAGGAATCGGGCTACACCGATTTCTGGCAGAACGACAAAACCCCCGAGGCGCCCGGACGGCTGGAAAACCTCAAGGAACTCGTAAAGGCGCTGGAAAACTTCGAAAACCTTCAAGGGTTTCTGGAGCATGTCAGCCTGGTGATGGATAACGAGACCGATGCCGACGGCGAAAAGGTCAGTGTCATGACGCTCCATGCCGCCAAAGGGCTGGAATTCCCGGCCGTTTTTCTTCCGGGCTGGGAGGACGGGCTGTTCCCGTCCCAGCGCTCGATGGACGAATCCGGTCTGAAGGGGCTGGAGGAGGAGCGCCGTCTCGCCTATGTCGGGATCACCCGGGCCGAGGAACTTTGCACCGTGAGCTTTGCGGCGAACCGGCGTGTCTACGGCCAGTGGCAATCGGCGTTGTCGTCACGTTTCATCGACGAGCTGCCCGCGGATCACGTGGAGATCCTGACCCCGCCGGGGCTCCATGGCGGCGGCTACGGCGCCGCCGGAATGGGCGCGGCCGCCTCGCCGCTGGCGCAGGCCGTGGCCGGGTCCGACCTGCACGAAAAGGCTGCCCGCGCCAATGTCTACAACTCTCCGGGGTGGCGGCGTTTGCAGGCGCAGGCGGCGCAGCGCCCCATGAGCCAGCCCCGAGAAAGCCGCAACGTAACCATCGACCTGGAGGCCGTTTCCGCATTTTCGGTGGGTGACAGGGTCTTTCACCAGAAATTCGGCTATGGCTGCGTGACCGCCATCGAGGGCGACAAGCTCGATATCGATTTCGAGAAGGCGGGCAGCAAGAAGGTGGTGGCGAAATTCGTCGTCGCTGCCGCGCAGGCCGACGACGTGCCGTTCTGAGCCTGCGGGTCTTAGGGCGCCGCCCGGGCCTGGCCCCGATCTGGCCCCGATGAAAATTCTCATAAAAAAACGGCGGCCCCAGGGAGGAGGGTGCCGCCGTTTCCTTGTGACGACCTTTTCCCGGGAGGAGGAGAAGGAAAAAGCCGTATCCTGCGGACCTTTACGGCCCTGGAAGGGAGGAGCGGCGGTGCCCAGGGAGGAGGGGGCACCGCCACTTCGTTCAACGGACCCTCCCAGGGAGGAGGAGAGGAAGGACCCGTATCACACCGAGCTCTTGAGAGCCCTGGAGTTTCGAGAGGCGACACCCGGGAGGAGGTGAGTATCGCCGCTCTGGCAACGGACTGCTCCGGGAGGAGGAGGGTCCGTATCTCTGGGCCCATGGGCCCGGTTGTTCCTTGGAGCGACGGTGCCAGGGAGGAGGAGGGCACCGTCGCTCTGGTAGGACAGCAACGCCGGGGAGGCGGCGCGCCGTCGTATCACCGACCCCTAGGGAGGAGGAGGGGGGCCGGCGATCCGGTGTCGCCTCCGCTTAGCGCTGGCCGTAGGCCGCGTCGTAAGCGATGGCGCGAATTCCGCTGCGCGACAGGCCCAGGTCGGCCAGTTCGCGATTGCTCAGGCCGGACAGCTCGTCGAGCGTGCGGCGATAAAGACGGTAGCGCTGCCAGGACTGGCCGAGTTGGCCGAACCAGGCGACGGTGCGTTCGGTAAGCGGCAGCTGCCGGCCGCGGGAGGTATCTGCAAAAGCCATGACGGTTCCTCTGCTCTGTTCGTTGTGGCGTCGCGTGCTGTTGTTTCGCGCCGCTGTTGAAAGTGAAAATAAGCAAATGCTGCGATGCCGCAACGCCCAAGGAAGCAATGCCGCCATGCAGCAAATGCATAACGAAGGCTGACCTATTTTTTAGGCGCAGACTCGGCTGTGTTTTCATTGTGTTAGCGCAATCATTGCCAGGTGCTGCCCGGGCGGCAGGCAAGGAAATCCGTCAAAAAAAGAGGGCTCCGACCTCTTGTAGCGGCAAAACGGCGGGACGAGGTCCCCGATCCGAAATGCCGTGGCGGCGGAGGGCGGGCAGAACAGGAGGGGCCTGCGCGCAGCAGCGTCCGGGCGGGATTGCGCTCTCGCGCGCGTGGGCGCGCGCGAGCTATTACGCACGGCTGCGCATGTGCGCACGGTTACGCACGGTTGCGCATGTGCGCACGGTTACGCACGGGACGCGACATGAGATGCACGATACGAGGCACCTCATGGGATGCCGGCCATCGGGGGCGGGAGAATGGGAATGCATGGGATGAGGCAAAGCTGGGTGCCCGGGAATTGTGCCGGGGATTCGGTCGAATTCCGCGATTTAACGTCACCTGGGCCGATCCGGCGCCGGAATCGCCCCCTCCGGCAGGGAAACGGGCATGGAATGGATGCCGGCAAGCTGCCCCGGTTGCCGATGTTCGTTGTTTGGACCCTCCATCTTTGTGGCGGCATTGTGGCGGGCGGGAATTTATGGGCAGAGCGGTCGGGAAACGACGGCAGCAAAAATTAGCCTACATATGGTATGCCAGCCCTCGGAAACATCTAACTAGGCTAAAATTTGCCGATAGATGAGCCACTACACCTAGTTATCCACAGTGCTGTAACGGCATAAATTGTGGTTGGTCCCATAAAAAACTATTGATCCCCATAAGTTCCCATGTCATCCATATACCTACAGATGGAGCGGGAAAGAGGGGCGCTAAAGACCCCGAAAAAAGGCACCAAGTCAGGTTTCATACAGGCACCCGCTTTCATCGAAATGAAGAGATCCGGCGCGCGGCGAGCAGACATCCCCCCAGGTGGCGCGCGCAGTCGGACATCCCCGGAGACGGGACGAGGGCGGCGGATCATGCAACGGCAGCAGCATGATCCGCCGTTTTCGGTTCCGGGGCCGGCAGGGGCAGTAATAAGAAGGACCGCGACAGCGTGGCACGCAGGTTCAGAGGCGGAAGCCAGCACAAGGTGGATGGCAAGGGCCGGGTCTCAATCCCCGCCTCTTTTCGTCGTGTGCTTGAACAGGGCGACCCCGACTGGACCGAAGGCCTGAACCCCACAGTTATCATCTTTTACGGCGATCACCGGCGCAAATATCTGGAATGCTTCACGGTGGAGGCGTTCGAGGATGTCGAGGCGCGCATCGACGCCCTGCCGCGCGGTTCGGTCGAGCGGCGCATGCTGTCGAAGCTTTATCAGGGTCACAGTCTGTCCACCCAGGTCGACGAAACCGGGCGGATGGTGCTGCCGCAGAAACTGCGCGATCAGATCGGCCTGTCGGGCGAGGCCTATTTCATGGCCACCGGCGACACCTTCCAGATCTGGGAGCCGGGTGCGCGCGATGCCGACAAGGTCCAGACCGAAGAGTGGCTCGAAAGCCTGCCGGAAGATTACGATCCCCTTATCATTCTGGATAAGGCGCAAACGCTATGACCGGCCGGGCAGGTGATCCAGAAACGGCCGGCCCGCCCCATATTCCCGTCCTGCTGCGTCCGATCCTGACTGCCGCTGCGCCGGTAGAAGGCGTCTGGCTCGATGGAACCTTCGGGGCCGGCGGCTACAGCCGCGGGCTGCTGGAGGCAGGCGCCCGGCGGGTCATCGCCGTCGACCGCGATCCGCTGGCCTTCGAACTGGCATCCGGCTGGGCACCGGCCTATGGCGAACGTCTGGAGTTCGTGCAGGGCAATTTCGCCCGGCTCGACCGATACGGCCAGGATCTGGATGGAATCGTGCTCGACCTCGGTGTTTCTTCGATGCAGCTCGACCGGCCCGAGCGCGGTTTTTCCTTTCAGAAGGACGGGCCTCTCGACATGCGGATGAGCCAGGAGGGCCCGACAGCGGCCGATCTGGTTAATAGTGCCGATGTCGGAGAGCTTGCCGATATCCTTTATCAATACGGTGAGGAGCGGGCATCGCGGCGGATTGCGCGTGCCATCGCCGCGCGCCGCCCGCTTGCCACCACGGCAGAGCTTGCCGCAACCGTGGCCAGTGTGCTGCCGCGCCCGAAGCCGGGTCAAAGCCATCCGGCCACCCGCAGCTTTCAGGCGATCCGCATTGCAGTCAACGACGAGCTGGGCGCTCTGGCCGAGGGGCTGGAGGCGGCGGCGCGGGCCCTGCGCCCGGGCGGTTTTTTGGCCGTCGTGACCTTTCACTCCATAGAGGATCGCGTGGTCAAACGCTATTTCCAGGAGCAGAGCGGCGGCGGCGGGCGCGCCAATCGTTATCAGCCGCCAGAGGCCGAGGCTCCGGCGGTTTTTGAACTGATCGGTCGCGCGGTTTCCGCCGACGCGCCGGAAATCGACGCCAATCCCAGGGCGCGTTCGGCGCGGCTTCGCATGGCGCGCCGCCGCAGCGCCCCGGCCCGGCCCGTCGACCGCAAGACATTGGGACTTCCAAAAATCGCAATAGGGGGAACGCATTAGATGCGCGGATTCATCTATGTCCTTACCGCATTGGCGGTGATCGGGCTGGCCTTTTGGGCCTATCGCGAAAATTATGCGACCCAGCAGGCCATGCGCGAGATGAGCAATCTCAAGGAGCAGATCGCGCAGACCCGGCAGGCCATCAACGTGCAGCGCGCGGAATGGGCCTATCTCAACCGGCCGTCCCGGCTGCGTGAACTCGCGGACCTCAACTACCGGAAGCTGGAGCTGATGCCGCTGAACGCTATCCATTACGGAAGGCTGGAACAGATCGCCTATCCCTCGCCGGTGCTGCCCGAGATCACCGACCAGATGGAAGTCCGCGGCACCATTTCGGAGGCGACGCCATGACCCGTATCCCGCTCAGACCGCTGGCGCGCATCCTGCCGGCCCGCATCCGGGGCGAAAACACCGAACTGATAGAGCGTGAAAATTTGCGCCGCCGCCATGCACAGATGCATGACGCGCAGCGGCGCCGGGCCGAGGGCCGGCTGCTCGTCGTCACGGCGGGCTTTGTCTTCGGCTTCGCGGTGGTGGGTGTGCAGATGTTCAAGACCGCCTCGGTCGAGGCGGTGGAGCCCCAGGCCTCGGTCGCCTCTGCGCGGATCACCGCGGACCGGGCCGATATCGTGGATCGCAACGGCCGCATCCTGGCCACGAACCTGCAGACGGCTTCGGTATACGCCCAGCCGCCGATGATGGTGGACAAGCCCCGCGCCGCGCGCGAACTGGCGCGGATATTCCCCGAACTGAACGAGGAAGAGCTGCTCAAGCAGTTCGAATCCCAGCGCAAGTTCCTGTGGGTGCGTCGCAAGATCAGCCCCGAACAGCGTCAGGCCGTGCTCGACATCGGCGATCCGGGTCTGATGTTCGGCCCCCGGGAAATGCGTCTCTATCCGAACGGCCGGCTCGCCTCGCATATTCTTGGCGGATACCGTTTCGGCCGCGAGGGCGTGAACTCGGCCGAGATCATCGGCACGGCCGGTATCGAAAAATATTTCGACAAGGAACTGCGCGACCCCGAGGCAAAGGGGCCGCTGCGGCTCTCGCTCGACCTGACGGTGCAGTCGGCGGCGCGCAACGTGCTCTACGGCGGCATGAAGATGATGAACGCCAAAGGCGCCTCGTCGGTGCTGATGGACGTGAAGACGGGCGAGGTGATCTCCATGATTTCGCTGCCCGATTTCGATCCGAACCAGCGGCCCGCTCCTCTGACCCAGGGCGATCAGTCCGACAGTCCGCTCTTCAACCGGGCGGTGCAGGGCGTCTATGAATTGGGCTCGGTTTTCAAGATCTTCACCATGTCCCAGGCGCTGGAGGAAAACTTCGTCACGCCCGAGACGATGGTGAACATCAAGGGGCCTCTGGTCTGGGGCAAATTCAAGATCCGCGATTTTTCGAACTACGGCTCGGAACTGAGTGCGACGGATGTGATCGCCAAATCGTCCAACATCGGCACCGCGCGTATCGCGATGGAGATGGGGGCCGAGCGTCAGCAGGCGTTTCTGGGTGCGCTGGGGCTTCTGAAATCCACCTCCGTCGAACTGGTGGAGGCAGAGGGCGCGCATCCGCTCATGCCCGAAAAATGGACGGAGCTTTCGACACTGACGATCTCCTACGGACACGGGATTTCGACCAGCCCGCTTCAGCTCGCCGCCGCATATTCGACCATCGTGAATGGCGGAACAAAGGTGGAGCCTACGCTGTTGCGGCGCGACAACGTGGCCCCCGGCCCGCGAGTGATCTCGGCCGAGACGTCGAAGGCGGCGGTAAAGATGCTGCGCAAGGTCGTGACGAAAGGAACCGCGAGCTTCGGCGAGGTCGAGGGGTATTCCGTGGGCGGCAAGACCGGCACCGCGGACAAGCCCAAGCCCAGCGGCGGCTATTACGAGGGCAAGGTCATCGCCACATTCGCCAGCGTCTTTCCCACCACCGATCCCAGATATGTCCTGATCGTCACCCTGGACGAGCCCACCGAGGATTCGGGCGACGAGCCCCGGCGCACCGCCGGCTGGACCTCCGTTCCTGTGGCGGCAGAGATGATCCGGCGCATCGCGCCGCTGCTGGGCCTGCGGCCAGAGATTGAAACCGGGCCCGACTATACGCTAACACGCGTCAGTAACGGGCACTGACGCTGCGGGGATTCATGCCGGGCCACGACAAGACGAAGACGCTGGCCGAGCTGGGCCTGACGGCCCGCCACGGGCAGGAGGTCCGCATCACCGGGCTTTCCCTGGACAGCCGCCTCGTGCGGCCGGGCCATCTGTTCGCGGCGCTGCCGGGTGAAAAGGCGCATGGCGCCAAATTCGTCTCCTATGCGCTGCGGATGGAGGCAGCAGCCATACTGACCGATGCCGAGGGCGCGCGTCTTGCGGCGCCGGCCCTGGCGGAGCGCGAGGTGCCGCTGGTGGTGGCCGAGGACCCGCGCGAGGCGCTGGCCTATGCCGCGGCCCTTTGGTTCGGCATGCAGCCGCCGATCATGGCGGCGGTCACCGGCACCAACGGCAAGACCAGCGTGGCGAGTTTCCTTCGGCAGCTCTGGACCGCGCTCGGCCGGCAGGCGGTCAACATCGGCACCACCGGGGTGGAGGGCGCCTTCACGGCGCCCACGTCGCATACAACGCCGGAGCCCATCACGCTGCATCGGCTGCTGTGCGAAATGGCCGAGGCGGAGGTGACCCACGCGGCGATGGAGGCCTCTTCCCACGGGCTGGCGCAAAAGCGGCTGGACGGGGTGCGGCTGGAGGCGGCCGTATTCACCAACTTCAGCCAGGACCACTTGGATTATCACGCCGACTTCGACGAGTATTTCGCGGCCAAGGCGGGGCTTTTCACCCGGGTTCTGCCCGAGGACGGCGTGGCGGTAATCAACATTGACGATCCCAAGGGCGCGGAACTGGTCCGCATGGCCGACGCCCGCGGTCTGGACTTTCTGGCCTACGGGCGCTCGGAAGAGGCAGATCTGCGGCTTCTCGCACAGCGCTTCGATGCCACGGGGCAGGAGATACTCGTGACATGGCGGGGCCGCGACGAACAGATCCGGCTGGAACTGCTGGGCGGTTTCCAGGCGCAAAACGTCCTGGCCGCCGTGGGTGTGCTGCTGGCGCTGGGCGAACCGGCGGACGAAACGTTCCGCGCCGCCGCCGGTCTCTCGACCGTGCGCGGGCGGATGCAGTTCGCGGCGCGGCGGCGCAACGGCGCCTCGGTCTTTGTCGACTATGCCCATACGCCCGATGCGCTGGCGACCGCGCTCCAGGCCATGCGACCGCATGTGATGGGCCGTCTTGTCGTCGTCTTCGGGGCGGGAGGCGACCGCGACCGGGGAAAGCGTCCGCTTATGGGGCAGGCGGCGGCGGAGTTTGCCGATACCGTCATCGTGACCGACGACAATCCCCGCAGCGAGGACCCCGCAGAGGTGCGGGCGCAGATCCTCGCCGGCTGCCCCGAGGGGATAGAGGTGGGCGACAGGGCCGAGGCGATCCTGCGCGGGGTGGATGCCCTGGGTCCGGGCGACGCGCTACTGATTGCGGGCAAGGGGCATGAGACCGGTCAGATCGTCGGCGACGACGTCTTTCCCTTCGACGATGCCGAACAGGCCTCCGTCGCTGTTGCCGCGCTCGACGGGGCCTTGTCATGACCACGCTCTGGACCGCCGCCGAGGCGGTGGAGGCGACCGGCGGGCGCGCCACCGGCGCCTGGCGCGCCTCGGGGGTGTCGATCGACACCAGGTCCCTGCTGCCCGGCGATCTCTTCGTGGCGCTCAAGGCAGAGCGGGACGGTCATGATTTCGTTGCTCAGGCACTGGCAAAGGGCGCGGCGGCGGCGATGGTCTCGCGCCGGCCCGAAGGCCTGGCCGCGGATGCGCCGCTTTTGATGGTCGACGACGTGATGGCCGCGCTGGAGGCGCTTGGCCGGGCGGGACGCGGCCGCGCAGCGGCCCAGGTGATCGGGGTGACCGGCTCGGTGGGCAAGACCTCCACCAAGGAAATGCTGCGCGTGGTGCTGGGCGGGCAGGGCCGCGTGCATGCGGCGGAGAAAAGCTTCAACAATCACTGGGGCGTACCGCTGACCCTGGCTCGCCTGCCGCGCGACGCGGATTTCGCGGTGATCGAGATCGGGATGAGCAACCCGGGCGAAATCGCGCCGCTCGCACGGATGGCGCGCCCGCATGTGGCAATCGTCACGACGGTTGCCGCCGCCCATATGGAAGCTTTCGGTTCGCTCGACGGAATCGCGCGGGAAAAGGCCTCGATCGCCGAGGGATTGGAACCCGGCGGCTGGGCCGTGCTCAACTCGGATGCGCCGGGCGCTGCCATCCTGCGCGAGGCAGCGGAAAAGACGGGCGCCGGCGTGACCGGCTTCGGCAGCAGCCCGCAGGCGGGCCTCCGCCTGACGGAACTGCGCATCCTCGAAGAGGCCACCGTCGCCCGGGTCGAGGTGGAGGGCGAGCCGCTCGTCTTCAAACTGGCGACGCAGGGGCGCCACTTTGCGCTGAACGGATTGGCGGTGCTGGGCGCGGTCCGGGCGCTGGAGCTCGATCTGGGGCTCGCGGTGGCCGATCTCGCGCGCTGGTCGCCGCCCGCCGGACGCGGCACACGCGAAAAGATCCTACTCGATCCGGTGGAGACCGATCAGACGCTCGATCTTATCGACGATGCCTTCAACGCCAATCCTGCCTCTATGGCCGCCGCTCTGGAGGTGCTGGCCGCGACCACGCCGGTCAACGGCCGGGGCCGTGTCGGACGGGGGCGGCGCATCGCCATCCTGGGCGATATGCTGGAGCTGGGCCCCGAAGAACTCCGCCTGCATGCGGAGCTTGCCGATCTGCCGTCCATCGCCCAGCTGGATCGGGTGGATTGTGTGGGCAGGCGGATGCGCACGCTGTTTGATGCGCTGCCGCCGGCGCTGCGCGGGCGCTGGGTCGAAACTGCGGCAGAGCTCGCGCCCGAAATCCGCCGGCTGGTGGACGCCGGCGACGTTGTGCTTGTCAAGGGGTCAAAAGGCTCTTTGGTCAGCAGCGTTGTTGACGCCCTGCGTAAATTGGGTCACTCCCACGCCGTCGCAGACCGAGGGGATCGTTAATGTTCTACTGGCTCGCGGGACTGTCGGATGGCGGCGACGTCTTCAACCTGTTCCGCTATATCACTTTTCGCGCGGGCGGTGCTTTTTTCACGGCGCTGATCTTCGGATTCGTCTTCGGGCGCCCGCTCATCGCGCTTTTGCGCCGCAGCCAGCGCAATGGTCAGCCTATCCGCGCCGATGGCCCCGAGGGTCATATCTCCAAGGCGGGAACCCCCACCATGGGGGGTGTTCTCATCCTGGGCGCGCTGATCTTCGCGACGATTTTGTGGATGCGGTGGGATACGCCCTATGTCTGGATCGCGCTCGGCGTGACCGTCTGTTTCGGGGCGATCGGTTTTGTCGACGACTATCACAAGATCACCAAAAACAACCATGCGGGCCTGTCCGGCAAGCTGCGGCTGACGCTCGGCTTTCTCATCGCGCTGGCGGCGACGCTGGCCTCCGCCTGGGCCCATCCCGCGGCGCTTGCCTATCAACTGGCGCTGCCCTTCTTCAAGGACGTGCTGATCAACCTGGGCTGGTTCTACATCCCCTTTGCGATGTTCGTGATCGTGGGCGCGGCCAATGCCGTCAACCTGACCGACGGGCTCGACGGGCTGGCGATCATGCCGGTGATGATCGCCTCGGCCACGCTGGGGGTGATCGCCTACGCGGTGGGCCGGGTCGATTTCTCCGAGTATCTGGAGGTGCACTACGTGCCCGGCACCGGCGAGATTCTGATCTTCACCGCGGCGCTCATCGGGGGCGGCCTGGGCTTTTTGTGGTACAACGCCCCCCCGGCGGCCGTCTTTATGGGCGATACCGGCTCTCTCGCACTTGGCGGGGCGCTGGGGGCGATCGCGGTTGCCACCAAGCATGAGATCGTTCTGGGCATCGTCGGCGGGCTCTTTGTCGTCGAGGCGCTCAGCGTCATCATCCAGGTGATGTATTTCAAGCGGACGGGCAAGCGGGTCTTCCTTATGGCACCCATCCATCACCACTATGAAAAGAAGGGCTGGTCCGAACCCCAGATCGTCATCCGGTTCTGGATCATCTCGTTGATCCTGGCCCTGATCGGGCTTGCAACGCTGAAGGTGCGGTAATGGTCGTGTGCCCCCGCCGCCGCGCCGCCGCGGAGGGCGCCGGATCATGATCCCGGTCACGGGATTTGCCGGGCGCGACGTGGTCGTGCTCGGGCTGGGCCGCTCCGGAATGGCGGCCGCGCACGCGCTCGCCGCCGGGGGCGCCCGGCCCTTGCTCTATGACGACAGCCCAGAGGGCCGCGCGCGCGGCCAAGAGGCGGGTTTCGCGATCTTTGATCCCGGCAGCCCCGATGCCTGGGGCGAAGTGGCCGGGCTGATCGTCTCCCCCGGGATCCCGCATCTCTATCCGCAGCCCAATCACATCATCGCCGCGGCCTGGGCGGCAGGGGTGCCGGTCGACAACGACATCGGGCTTTTCTTCCGCTCCATCGCCGATGGCAGCTGGGCTACCATGGATCAGCCGCCGCGCGTGGTCGCGATCACCGGCTCCAACGGTAAGTCCACCACCTCGGCCCTGCTTTATCACATCCTTCGATCCTCCGGGCGGGGTGCGCAACTGGCGGGGAACATCGGACGGGGGGTTCTCGACCTCGATCCGCCGGCCAGCGGCGAGGTAGTGGTGCTGGAGCTTTCGAGCTATCAGACCGACCTGGCGCGCGCGCTTACCCCTGATATCGCGGTCTTCACCAACCTCAGCCCCGACCATCTGGACCGCCACGGCGGGATGGGCGGCTATTTCGCCGCCAAGCGCCGGCTCTTTGCAGAGGGCGGGCCGGACCGGGCGGTGATCGGTGTGGACGAGCCCGAGGGCGCCTATCTGGCCAACCAGATGGCCGAAGCGCCCGGGGACGACCGGCTGATCCGCATTTCCGCAACGGCCAAGCTTCGCGGGCCGGGGTGGTCGGTCTCTGCGCGCAAGGGGTTCCTGAGCGAGATGCGCAAGGGCCGGCAGGTCGCCAGTATCGATCTGCGCGAGGTGCGCGGTCTGCCGGGGGCGCACAATCACCAGAATGCCTGCGCCGCCTATGCGGCCGCCCGTGCCCTCGGGCTGGCGCCCAAAGCCATCGAGCAGGCATTTCACAGCTTCGAGGGCCTTCCGCATCGCAGCCAGCTGGTGGCCGAGCGCGGCGGCGTGCGCTTCGTCAACGACAGCAAGGCCACGAACGCCGACAGCGCGGCGCGGGCGCTAGAGGCGTTCGACCGCATCCGCTGGATCGCCGGCGGGCTGGGCAAGGACGGCGGTCTCTCCAGTGCGCTTCCGTTTCTGGACCGGGTGGTCAAAGCCTATCTGATCGGCCATTCCGCCCGGGACTTCGCGCTGCAGCTGGGCGGGCTTTCGCATGAGATCTGCGAAACAATGGACATCGCGGTCGCGCGTGCCGCGGCAGAGGCGGAGCCGGGGGATACCGTCCTTCTGGCCCCGGCGGCCGCCAGTTTCGACCAATATGCGGATTTCGAAAAGCGCGGAGAGCATTTCACCCGCCTGGTGAGGGAACTGGACGCGCCGGGCTGATCCGGCAAGAGGCCACGGGCGCCCCTAGCGGGCGGTTCCCCGCCGCCCGCCGCGGCACGCCAGCTTTTGCCCGATCCTTTTTCTGGCCAGGGCGAATCATCCGCGCTACACTCTGCCCCAGACCCGGTCAGCGGGCGAAAACAGGCAGAGATCGAGCAGGCTTCCATGACAGAAATGGTTTACGGCACGGTTCCCGTGCAATCCGGCGACCCGGTGCTGCCGCGCTGGTGGCGAACGATCGACCGCTGGTCGCTGGTGTGTATCCTTCTTTTGATGGCCGTGGGGCTTTTGCTGGGCTTCGCGGCGTCGCCGCCGCTTGCCGCGCGCAATGGGCTGACGCCGTTTCATTTCGTGTGGCGCCAGGCGCTGTTCGGGGGCGTGGCGCTCGGCGTGCTGCTGGTCACATCGATGATGCCGCCGCAGATGATCCGCCGGGCCGGCGTTCTGGCGTTTCTGGTGGCGATGGTGGCTCTGGCCTTCCTGCCGA
>FYBJ01001604.1_pt1 | contig 12710 bp, 14 predicted proteins | sample 1134611 | NCBI WGS metagenome assembly FYBJ01 (sample SAMEA104116008, study PRJEB20421) | marine metagenome | isolation source: marine | reverse complement strand
GCTCTGCCGACTCGCGCTGAAACAATGCCATGCGAACAGCGGTCTTGCGACTGAGCGCATAGAAGGCCAGCGCCAGAAGAATCGCGAATCCCATGATTTCCAGCGCCAGAACCCCGTTCACCCGCTCACGGATCGAGGCATAGGTGGTGAACGATGTCATCTGCCAGCCCCGAAACGGAATGCGGCTTTCCATGCGCATCACGGCCTCGCCCTGCAGATAGGCGTCGGCTGGCAGGGCCGTCCAATCGGCCGTCACCCGAATGGCGCGCTGGATGGCGCCCTGTGGCGTCTGGCGTTGCAGCGCTTCGGCCTCGTTCAACCCACGCCAGCGGGGTTCTGTCGCCAGGATGATAGAGCCCGTGCTGTCGGTCACAAGAACCGCATCAGAGATACCGGCCCAGGCTCGTTCAAACTTGGCCAAATCGACCTCGACCACGATGACCCCCAGAACCTCAGAGCCATCTTCAAGTCTGCGGGCATAGGTAAAGCTGTATCCGCCCGCCTCACGCCGAAGCACCGTGAACACGGTTGCATTGGCGCGGATTGCATCGACAAAATGGGCTTCACGCCGGTGCTGCTCGCCCAGCCGATTGCGGTCGGTTGCCGCCACAGTTCGACCATCGGAATCCAGCAGCATCAGGGACGCGGCGCCGATTTCTTCAACAAACGATATCAGTCGTTGGGTCGAACGACTGAAGTCGTTGGATTGAAGCGCCGAAATCAGAGTCGGATCCCGCGCCAACAATTGCGGCACGATGGCATTGCGTCGCAATTCGCTCAGCAGGTTGCCGGAATAGAGCGTCAGGCGCAATTCAGCCCGGTTACGGGTGCTTTCGGTAAAGCGGTCGGTCAGCAGGCGGTTGGTGATCCAGACCGTCGCTGTCGCCACCACCAGCAAAACAACCAATGCCAGCCGTACACGCCAGCTGATCGCTGTGGATCTGGGCCAGGCCAATGCAGGTTCCGTTGTTTTCCCTGGGGTGGTGTTCATGACCCCACGCTACGCGCCCGGGGCCATCTACTCAAGTCAGGCCGGCGTCAGAACGCCAGCCAATGCGCGAAAGAGCGCCGTTCCGTCGGTGCCGCCGTGGCCCTCATCCGCAGCCCGTTCCGGGTGCGGCATCATGCCAAGAACACGGCGGTTTTCCGACAGGATACCGGCGATGTTATCGCGTGATCCGTTGGGGTTCTCGGCATAGGTGAATGCGATGCGGTCCTGGTCGCGCAGCGCAGCCAGAGTCTCGTCATCGGCAAAATAGTTGCCGTCGTGGTGCGCGATCGGAATGCCAATCACGTCGCCCGCATTGTAACCTTCGGTAAAGGCGCTGTCGCTGGTTTCCACCTTCAGACCGACGGTCTTGCAGATGTATTTCAGACCGGCATTGCGCAGCAACGCACCCGGCAGGATGCCGGTTTCGGTCAGCACCTGAAAGCCGTTGCAGACGCCAAAGGCATAACCTCCACGCTCGGTGTGCGCAGCCACGGCCTTGCAGATCGGCGATTGTGCAGCAATCGCGCCACAACGCAGATAGTCGCCGTAGGAGAACCCGCCCGGCACCCCAACGATGTCCATCCCTTCGGGCAGCGCGTTGTCCTTGTGCCAGACCATCGAGACATCAAATCCCGCCTGTTCAAACGCAACCGCCAGATCGCGGTCACAGTTCGAACCTGGAAAAACTACGACCGCCGCTTTCATCCCTGCATCTCGATGCTGTAGGATTCGATCACGGTGTTGGCCAGCAGCTTTTCGCATATGGCCGTGACGTCCGCCTCGGATGCACCGTCGGCCAGATCCAGGTCGATCACCTTGCCCTGACGCACGCCTTCGACCTTGTCAAAGCCCATGGCACCCAACGCGTGGCGCACGGCCTCGCCCTGCGGGTCCAGAACCCCGTTTTTCAGCATCACATGCACCCGTGCTTTCATGTCGCGTCGTCCTTTGGCTCAGGTTGGAAACCTCTGTCAGGCTTCATCTTGTATTGATGTTCCGCGCCCCAATGAGGCGAAGAGTTCAGTTGATCAGTGTCGGCTTGGTGATCGAGGCCGGATTGTTCGGCATCAGGCCCAGACGGCGCGCCACTTCGGAATAGGCATCCGTCAGGCTTCCCAGGTCGCGGCGAAACACGTCCTTGTCCAGTTTCTGGTTTGTCTCCATGTCCCACAGACGGCAGCTGTCGGGGCTGATCTCATCGGCCACCACCAGACGCTGGCAATCGCCGTCATAGATGCGGCCAATCTCGATCTTGAAGTCGATCAGCTTGATGCCGACTCCATACATGATACCGGACATGAAATCATTGACTCGCAGCGCCAGGCTCAGGATGTCGTCCATATCCTGCTGGCTGGCCCAGCCAAAGGCTGCAATGTGCTCTTCTGTAACCAGAGGATCACCAAGGCTGTCGTCCTTGTAGCAGTATTCAACAATGGGGCGCGGAAGCTGCGTGCCCTCGTCAATGCCAAGACGCTTGGACATGGTGCCGGCGGCATAGTTGCGCACGATCACTTCCAGCGGCACGATCTCGCACGAGCGCACCAGCTGCTCGCGCATGTTCAGCCGTTTCAGGAAATGGGTCGGCACACCGACCTGACCCAGACCGAGCATGAAGTATTCGCTCAGCAGGTTGTTCAAAACCCCCTTGCCTTCGATCACGTCCTTTTTTTCGGCGTTGAATGCGGTCGCGTCATCCTTGAAATACTGCACGATGGTGCCGGGCTCGGGACCTTCATACAGGGTTTTGGCTTTGCCTTCGTAGATCTTCTTGCGACGTGCCATGGGCAACCTTTCCAGGATGTGTGGGGAAATGAGTCCCCCCGCTTTGGGGCTCTCATAGTGCAAGCGCCGCAGTGTCGCAAGTTGGGTGCGCCCTCTTGCAGATATGATTGTCCGGCGTCATATGTGGAACAACGGTTTTACGGACAAAAGGGCCTACCCAATGAGCACATTCGACGATCGCGAAAATGCGTTTGAAAACAAGTTCGCGCATGACGAGGAAATGCAATTCAAGGCCGTGGCGCGCCGCAACAAGCTGGTGGGTCTATGGGCCGCAGAGCTGATGGGCAAATCTGGCGACGCCGCCACGGAATACGCCAAGACAGTTGTTCTCGCCGATTTCGAAGAAGCAGGCCACGAAGATGTCGTGCGCAAGGTCGAGGCGGATCTGAACGGTATTGCTGACGCGGACGCCATTCGCGCCAAGATGGCCGAGCTTCTGCCCGAAGCTCAGGCCCAGATCATGAGCGAAATCGACTAAGATCACGCAGGGCATCAAAGCTCATGATCTTCATGAGTTTTATGAATTTGATTTGGCACCCCGTTCATGAGAGACGGGGTGTCTGTATTTCCGGGCCAGGATTCCGGCCCCCTTTTCTCAGGAACACGACCATGACCAATGCGTTCTCCGCCATGCTGGAAAGCCACGATGTCATCCTTGCCGATGGCGCAACCGGCACCAATCTGTTCAACATGGGCCTACAATCGGGCGACGCGCCCGAGCTGTGGAACATTGACGAACCGGCCAAGATCCGTGCGCTCTATCAGGGTTCGGTCGATGCGGGCAGCGATCTGTTTCTGACCAACACATTCGGTGGCACTGCCGCGCGCCTGAAACTGCACGATGCCCAGGGTCGCGTGCGCGAACTGAACCGCGCGGGCGCCGACCTGGGCCGCGACGTTGCCGACAAGGCAGGCCGCAAAGTGATCGTTGCGGGCTCGGTCGGCCCCACCGGTGAAATCATGGAGCCGGTCGGTTCGCTCAGCCATGCGGCAGCGGTCGAGATGTTCCACGAACAGGCCGAAGGTCTGAAAGAGGGCGGCGTTGACGTTCTGTGGCTTGAAACCATCTCGGCCCCCGAAGAATACCGCGCCGCAGCCGAAGCCTTTGCACTGGCTGACATGCCCTGGGTCGGCACCATGAGCTTTGACACGGCCGGGCGCACCATGATGGGCGTGACCTCGGCCGATATGGTGCAGCTGGTCGAAAGCCTGCCGAATTCTCCGTTGGCCTTTGGCGCCAACTGCGGCACCGGTTCGTCGGACATTCTGCGCACCGTTCTTGGCTTTGCTGCCCAAGGGACCGAACGTCCGATCATTTCAAAGGGCAACGCCGGCATTCCGAAATACGTGGACGGTCACATCCATTATGATGGCACGCCGGAACTGATGGGGGAATACGCGGTGATGGCCCGCGATTCCGGCGCCAAGATCATCGGTGGCTGCTGCGGCACCATGCCGGATCACCTGCGTTCAATGCGCAAGGCTCTGGACATGACCCCCCGTGGTGATCGCCCGACGTTGGACCAGATCACCGACAAGCTGGGGGCGTTCACATCCGCCAGCGATGGCACCGGCGATGATGCCGCCACGCCAGAGCGCCGGACCCGTCGTCGCCGTCGCGTATGAACGACAAAGGGAGCGTCCTGCGGCGCTCCCCTCTTCCTCTTGCTGAAAATATCCCGGGGGCTGGGGCAGAGCCCCAGCCAGGTGCTAGCGCCCTTCGAACTCGGCCGGGCGTTTTTCCATGAAGGCAACGACACCTTCCTGAAAATCGCGTGTACGGCCGCATTCGCCCTGCAAATGCGCCTCGCGGTTCAGCTGATCGCTCAGATTGTTGTCATAGGTTCCCCGGATGGACTTCTTGATCGCGCCATAGGCCGCAGTAGGCCCTTTGGCCAGGGTTGCGGCCCGTTTGCGCCAATGGGCGTCAAAGACATCGTCCGCCACGGCTTCCCAGATCATGCCCCAATCATCAGCCTGGCGGGCGCTGATCTTGTCCGCGAACAGCGCGGCCCCCATCGCCTTTGCCATACCCATCTGACGCGGCATGAACCAGGTGCCACCTGCATCCGGCATCAGGCCGATGCGGGCAAACGCCTGCAGGAAATACGCGCTTTCGGTCGCGATCACCACATCCGCACAGAGCGCAAGGTTTGCCCCCGCCCCCGCTGCCGGGCCGTTGACGGCTGCAATCGTCGGCACCGGACAATCGTAGACTGCTTCCAGCATCGGCACGTATTCATCACGCAGCGTCCGCTCCAGGTCGATCTTGTTCGAAGACCCCGCATCGCCCAGATCCTGCCCCGTGCAAAAGGCCCCACCTGCCCCGGTCAGTACGATGGCCCGCGCCGTCTTGGCAGCCTCGCGCATCGCAAAGGTGATCTCGGCCCGCATCTGCGTGGTCAGCGAATTCATCTTGTCCGGGCGGTTCAGCGTCAAGACAGCCAAGCCCTCCGTTATCTCAAGCGTGATGGTTTGATATTCCATGACAGTGGCCTTCACATATGCAGAATTTGAAACAGCCTGACCCAAGCAGAAGCATGTTGAAAGGGGGACGGCACGTCAGTCGTCCAGAATTTGTCTAAGCCGCGTCTGTTCGCTCTCACTCAAGTGTTCATCCGGCACCGGAGGAGCCTGAGATCGCCCGCGCAGATAGACGTAGCCAAGTCCTGCCGCAAAAAGCAACATGATTGGCCCGGCCGCCCACAGCAGCCAATTGGCTCCGGTCACGGTTGGTCTCAGCAACACGTATTCACCGTAACGGTCGACGATGAAATCAACCGCTTCAGCGTCGCTGTCACCGGCCACCAAACGCTCACGCACCAGCAAACGCAGGTCCCGCGCCAGATCGGCGTTGCTCTCGTCAATGCTCTCGTTGCGACAAACCAGGCACCGTAGCCCCCGGCTGAGTTCGCGGGCACGTTGCTCCAACACCGGATCATCCAGAACCTCATCCGGTTCAACAGCCATCGCCGTCAAAGGTGCCATGAGACAGGCAACCAAGGCGGCACACAGGACAAGAAATCGGGTCATTCAGCGGCGACTCCGCCTTCGGGGACCTTACGCGCTCCGGCAGCCACACGGAAACGGCGGTCTGACAGGCTGACGAACCCACCAAGCGCCATCAGGATGCAGCCGCCCCATATCCAGTTGGCAAACGGTTTGATATAGGTCCGCACTGTCCAGCCGCCACTGTCTTGCTGATCCCCGATCACGACATAGACGTCGCGCATCAGGCGATAGTCAATCGCCGCCTCGGTGGTGGGCATGCGGGCAACGGGATAATCCCGCTTTTCAGGTCTCAGCAGCGCGATCTCGCGCCCGTCTTGTTCAAGCCGCACGAAGCCCATGGTCGAGATGTAGTTCGGACCCGGGATGCGCTCGACCATCTCCAGCGTCAATGTGTACCCCCCCACCTCGAATGGTTCGTTGAACTGCACGACGCGGATGTCCTCTTTCTCCCAGGCCGTAAGGCCGGCAATGGCGAAGATCGTGATGCCAAGGCCCGAATGGGCCATTGCCTTGCCCCAATCAGCCCTCGGAAGACGCATCAGACGCGCAAGCCGACCCTTGCGGCCAGTTCGGTTCCAGAGGTCCATCGCCGCCCCCGAGACGACCCAGGCGCCCAGGAACAGGCCCACTGGGCCAAGGACGCTTTGCCCGGTCTGCATCGTCCACACGAGCAATGCCAAAGCCAAAGACAGGACAAATGCATACCGCAGTGACCAGGCCGCCCGTCCCAGCCGCCCACGTTTCCAGGGCAGCATCGAGCCGACCGGCAAAGCCAGCCCCAAGAGCACCATGAACGGCGTGAAGGCGGCGTTGAAGAACGGTGGGCCAACCGAAAGTTTGCGGTCAAAGAACATCTCGGCCACGATTGGCCAAAGCGTGCCAAAGAAAACCACGAAACAGCTGACCGCGAGCAGCAGGTTGTTGATCACCAGCGCGCTCTCGCGACTGACGATCCCAAAGACACCCTTGGCCTCCATCTCTTGTGCTCGAGCCGCAAAAAGCGTCAGCGAACCCCCGGTAAAAATTGCCAGGATGAACAGGATGAACACGCCCCTCTCGGGGTCATTTGCGAATGCATGCACTGACGTAAGCAGCCCCGAACGTACGATGAATGTTCCGATCAAAGAGAATCCAAACGCCAGGATTGCCAACAGAATGGTCCAGCTTTTCAAGGCCTCACGCTTTTCAACAACGATCGCGGAATGCACCAGAGCAGCGGCCAGCAACCAGGGCATGAAGGATGCGTTTTCAACCGGATCCCAGAACCAGAATCCGCCCCAGCCCAGTTCATAGTACGCCCACCAGGATCCAAGTGCGATGCCGATGGTCAGAAAAACCCAGGCCGCCAGTGTCCATGGGCGCACCCAACGAGCCCAGGCGGCGTCGATCCGCCCCTCAATCAGGGCGGCAACGGCGAAAGAGAACGACATGCTCAGACCGACATAGCCCAGATACAGGAACGGCGGGTGAAACGCCAAACCGGGGTCCTGCAAAAGAGGGTTCAAATCCTGCCCGTCAAAAGGCGGCACAGCCATGCGCAAGAACGGGTTCGACGTAAACAGGATGAAGGAAAAGAAAGCCACGGCAATGGCCGCCTGAACGCTCAGAACCCGCGCACGCAGTCCGGGTGGTAAACTGCCCCCGAACCAGGCCGCCATCGCACCAAACAAAGTTCGGATAAAGACCCACAGCAGCATCGAGCCTTCATGATTTCCCCAGGTGCCGCTGATCTTGTAGAGCAACGGTTTGGCGGAATGGCTGTTGAGCACCACCAAGCGCAACGAAAAATCGGATGTAATGAAAGCGTACATCAGAGCTGCAAAGGAAAATCCAGTCAGGAGGAATTGAACATTTGCAGCGGGTTCCGCCACGGCCATCCAGCCGGACCAGCGTTTTTGCGCGCCGATCATCGGTACGATCATCTGCACGATTGCGACCATGAAGGCCAGGATGAGGGCGAAGTGACCAAGTTCTGTAATCATGCTTACACGTATAGACCGCCAACGAGGGGCGGTCCAATCGCTTTCATGTCAGGTCTCGGCTCATAGTGTCGCGGCTCAGACCGATCGCCGTTGCTGAGCCTTCCACTCCTCCAGCGCCGGATTGTTCGTTGGCGCAAGAGCCGTTTGAATGGCGTGAGTGTCATCGTTTGGGTTTGCCACGCCGGGGCTGTCTGATCGCATCTTCTGCAATGTTGCTATGTTCGCCATCACCTGCGGGGCGCGCGCCATCGTCCCGGCAAGATCGCGCTGCAAATCCTGTGTCTTGGCTTGATGGCGGGCACCAAAATAGAACGAAACGATAACCCCAAGCAGCCACCACAGAGGTTCAGGCACCAGTGCGATGCCCTGCATCCGCGCAGAAAACCACAAAGGATCCACCATCGCGGACACAAACAGCCCCAAAGTTCCAAGCGCAAGCGCCGGACGTGGCAAACGATTGAGCCCATCCATGAACCGATCGAACCACCCCTTTCGCGGAGCGCCGAATTCCGCACCAAATTGCGTCATCGCCTGGGTTTGAATCGTTTGCGCCCGCTGCGCCCCCGCCTCAGCGTTCTCACGAAAGACCTCAGCCGTTTCGCGGACCACGTTTCGTCCGCCTCCAAACAGCAACTCAAACACGTTTGACATCAGTCCCATCCCGCGACCCTTTTCTGGAATTCAGCGTCTGTCAGGTGATACCGGGTCGAGATGAATTCCTCAGCCCGCTTGATCCAGCCCCCCTTTCCGCCACTTCGTGTCCGGGCGTATTTTCGGCTTTGCACCCGCCTATCCGCCAGCCGGAAATAGTAGTTTCGCCGTGCCACGCCGAATGCATCCCGAAACGCCTGTGCACCCTGCTCGGCGGCCTTTTCCGCGGCCCCCTCAGTCTGTGGCCCCAAGACCCCATCAACAGAAACATTGAACCCCATGTCTCGCAACAGGCGTTGCAGGATTTTCACAGCGTTTGCTCCGGCGTTGACGTACATATCAAAGACCGATGCCCGAACAATGCCCGGCAACCGGTAAATCCCAGGCCGTTGGAAATAGTGTTCGACAAAGACATCCACGGCTTGATCGCGGCTCAGAACCCTTACATCCGCCTCGGAAACCCGCCCGTCCCCTGTCAGGTCCATCCCCAACCGCCGCATCGTGTGAAGCGTTACGCCAAAGTTCGTCGCCCCACCCGGATTATCGGGATCATTCACATACCCGCCCTCGCGGGCAACTATGTCTTCTGCAATCTGTCGTACCGTCTGCATCAACCCAGGCCTCCACCAGAAACGGCGAAGATCAAGCCACAGCCAAGTTAACAGAGCCAAAATCAAAAGGGCGCTGCCTGCGCAACGCCCTACAGTCTATGTGTTCCAAATCCGGGCGCCCCAAGTGCCCCCCAAAGCGATCTTCAGCTGTCTTCACCCTGATACACGCCCTGCGCTTTCAAAGCATCCACGACTTCCTTGGGCATGTAAGTTTCATCATGTTTCGCCAGGATTTCAGATGCTTGAAAGACACCGTTGGCATATTTTCCGGTGCCCACCATGCCTTGGTTCTCGGCAAATAGGTCCGGCAACACACCTGAAAACTCCACCGGGATCGTGGCCCCGCCGTCTGTCACGGAAAATCGCACAACTTCGCCCTGCCCGCGCTTCAGGCTGCCTTCTTCAACCAGCCCGCCGATTTTGAACACCTCGGTTGGTTCCGGCGGCTCGGCTGCAATCTGGCTGGGCGAGCGAAACAAGTTGATCCCGTCGCGCAAGGCATAGCCGATCAGAACCGTCGACATCGCAAGGGCCGCGACAGCTAAAAGTATGACTTGAATTCGACGTTGTTTCTTTAGCGATTTCATGGCGACCTCGACAGGTGGCTTAGGGGAAAAGCGGCGCCATCATCAGGCCGCATGATTCATCTTCACCTAACATCAGGTTGGCATTCTGCAAGGCCTGGCCACTGCTACCTTTTGTCAGGTTATCCAAGGCTCCGATCACGATGGCACGCCGTTCGATCCGGTCCGCCGTCACCCCGATATGGCAAAAGTTCGAGCCGCGCACATGATGCGTCGACGGCGCTTCGCCAAAAGGCAACATCTGGATGAAGGGTTCGTTTTCATAGGCCGCGCAAAGCGTTTCATAGATGCTCTGCGGATCGCCATGCACATATGTCGTGGCAAGAATGCCCCGGTTCGCGGGCACCAGATGCGGAGTGAACTGAACATGCACGGTGCGGCCTGCGATCCGGGAAAATTCCTGATCGAACTCACCCAGGTGCCTGTGGGTGCCCCCTACGGCATAGGCATTGTAACCCTCGCTCAATTCAGCATGAAGCAGGTTTTCCTTCAGGCTCCGACCTGCACCCGAAACGGCGCATTTCAGATCCAGGATGATGTCGTCCAGATCAATCACATTGGCGGCGATCAGCGGGCGCAGCACATACTGACCCGTGGCCGCGTTACAGCCCGTTCCAGCAACCAGCCGCGCATCGCGAATGTCGTCCCTATAGAATTCGGTCAGGCCATAGACGGCTTCTTCCTGCTGCTCCAATGCAACATGCGGGTTGCCGTACCACTTTTCGTATTCCGCGGGATCACGCAGCCGAAAATCAGCCGAAAGATCAACAATCTTCAATGATTTGGGCAAGTCCCGGATGATCTCTTGACTGGTCTTGTGCGGCAGGGCGCAGAAACACAGATCGATCTGGCTGAAATCAATCTCGCCGATCTTGCACAAGTCAGGCAGATCCATGTGACGCAGATGCGGGAACACCTCGGCCATGCTCATGCCGGCCTTGCGCTCGGCGGCAAGGGCCACGATATCCATGTTGGGGTGTTCGGCGATCAGCCGCACAAGTTCTGCACCAGTGTATCCGCTGGCACCCAGAATTGCGATCTTATGGGTCATGTCAGACCTCTTCTCTTCAAATGTCGTGCAGTTGTGGGCCGCGCGATGCGGTCCGGAGTTACCGGGCAAGATGCCCACCGTCCTTGATCAGGGTCAAGCGGCTTGAAAGGTAATTTGTCGTCGCAGGAACTGCGTAGCCCGATCGCTGACACGGCTGGCGTTGCCGGTGGTCAGATAGCCAGGCTCGCCCGCACCTCGCATATTCGGGTGCCGGTCCAGGTAGTCGGCCAAAGCATCAGCCACCAAACGGCCTTGGCTAAAGACCTTGACGCCTTCGCCCAGAGCAGCCTGAAACACCTCTTCCATCAGCGGGTAATGCGTGCAGCCCAGGATCGCAGCTTGCGGATGCGGCATCTTGCGTTGAAGCGCCTCGACATGAGACCGCACCAGAGCCTCGGCCAGAATCAAGTCGCCGTCTTCAATGGCATCGACCACGCCACCGCAGGCCTGCGCCTCGACGTCCACGCCTATGGCCCGGAACGCAAGTTCGCGCTGAAAGGCACGGCTCATCACAGTTGCAGGCGTGGCAAACAGCGCGACGTGTTTGGTTTCCACCTCACGCGGTGGAGAGTTATCGCCCCAGTTCCGTTCGGTCAGCGCCTCGATCAACGGCACGAACACACCCAAGACCCGCTTACCTTCGGGCACGCCCGCCTCTTGCATCCGGCGCAGCGCGGCCGCGCTGGCGGTGTTGCAGGCCAGGATCACCAGATTACAGCCCGCATCCCACAGGTGGTGCACCGCCTTGTTGGTCAGCTGAAAGATATCTTCCGCGTCGCGCACCCCATAGGGCGCGTGTTCGCTGTCTGCAAAATACAGAAAATCCACGTCAGGCAAGCGCTTCTGCGCCGCGTTCAGGACGGTCAAGCCACCCAGACCAGAATCAAAGATACCTACTGCCATTTGCCCTTCAGGCGCGATGCCGTTCCTCAAACTCAAAGCCGTAGTCATAGGACTTCAACGGCGTTGGAGACAGCTCATACGTGGCTTTGCGCAGGAAATCCATCATCGCGCGTCCATCTTTTGCCATCGGGTCCAGAATGTCACGGCCAATAGGCTCGCCCACGACAACTTTGACCGGGGTATCGACCCGCTTTTTGAACTCTTTGATGAGCAGACCCATGCGCAGAGTATTGTGCAGATGGCTGGCAATCTGAAACAGGCGGCTGGTGTGTCCGTCAAAGTAGATCGGCACAACGGTCGCATTTGATTTGCCCACCATGCGCGCGGTAAACCCGCGCCACCCCGGATCCATGGGCTGACCAAAGGGTCTGGCGGCGGTGCTGACTGTACCACCGGGGAATATGCCGATCGCGCCGCCATCGCCCAGATAGTTCAACGCGGTCTTGCGCGTGTCCAGGTTCACCTTCATCGCCTCTTTCGACTGTTCAAAAGAAACCGGCAGAATGATGCGATTGATATCTTCGGCCTTGCGGAACACGCGATGCGCCAGAATGCGAAAGTCACCTCGTGTCTGCGACAGGATATGTCCCATCATCAGCCCATCCAGAATACCATAAGGATGGTTTGCAATCAGGATCAGCGGCCCGGCCTTGGGAATGTTGGACAGCGATCCACCAATTACATCCAGCGACAGCCCATAACGTTCGACCATGACCGACCAGAAGTCGCGCCCGCTGGCCACATCGTGTTCATAGCCATCCGCCCGCTTGATCAGCCCCAGCCGGCCGGTAGAGTTCTCCATGAGCCGGATAACCGTACGACCGCCTTTTGTGGCAGCCGAATGGGCATAAGAAATATCGCGAGCGATATGACGGCGCGAGGTCATGGTCATCTCCGTTCAAGTGCCCACACCATAAGAATGGGCACTCATTGTGCAAGGACTGCGTGACAAGAGTGTGACAGTTCTACTCGGCCGCCTGCTTCAGGTCCGCTCCACCCTGTCGGATCGCGGCCAGCAGTTCCTCGCGGCGCTTGGCTGCTTTGACCTCGTTTTGCAGTTTGACAGGACCAAATCCGCGAATATCGAGCGGCAACCGCGCAAGAGCGCAAATGGCGTCCTTGGTTTCAGGCGTCACTTTGTTC
>FYBJ01000960.1_pt1 | contig 12715 bp, 11 predicted proteins | sample 1134611 | NCBI WGS metagenome assembly FYBJ01 (sample SAMEA104116008, study PRJEB20421) | marine metagenome | isolation source: marine | reverse complement strand
ATCTGTCTCTTATACACATACCTCTGATGCCCCAGGCGGTTCGGTGAGCGCCGCGGCGAGAAGCCCGCCTGTGCAGCTCTCGGCCACGGAAATGGTCAGTTTGCGGTCCTTGCAGGATTGCAGCACGGCGGCGGCAAGTTGGCTCATATAAGCACTCCATGGGCGAAAGCCGCGAGCACCGACACGCATAGGGCGGCCAGCACGCCGGCGATCACATCGTCAAGCATCACTCCCAGCGCATCGTTGCGCCGGTCGGCCCAACCGACGGGGCCGAGTTTCCAAATGTCGAACAGACGAAAGAACACAAACGCACCGATCCAGCCCGGATAGGGAAAGATCCACGGATCTACCCCGTTGGCCCAAAGACCGTAGGACAGGGGCATCAGGGCGACCCAGATGCCGACGACCTCATCGACCACCACTTCGGAGGGGTCGTGATTCTCCTGGCCCGAGGTATAGCGCGCGGTGGCCCACCAGCCCAGAAAGAAGAGAGCCGCGGTCGCAATCAGCAGCAAGGGAAAGCCGCCCAGCCCGTGCAGCACCCATCCCAGCGGGATCGCGGCTGCAGAGCCCCAGGTGCCCGGGCCGGGCCGCAGGCGTCCGACGCCGAACACGGTGGCGATCAGCGCGCTCATGCCCCGGTCTCGCGGATCAATGTGACGGTCGCCATCGCGGCAATTCCTTCCTCGCGGCCGGTGAATCCCAGCTTTTCCGATGTGGTCGCCTTTACGCTGATCCGCTCGGGATCGGCGCCGAGATAACCGGCCATTTTCGACTTCATCGCGGCGACATGCGGGCCGATTTTCGGCTGCTCGCAGATCAGGGTGCAATCGGCGTTCGCCAGGCGAAAGCCCGCCCTCCGTGCCATCTCGGCCGCATGGCGCAAAAACACCTGCGAGGCCGCGCCCTTCCACTGGGGATCGCTCGGCGGGAAATGCCGGCCGATGTCGCCCGCGCCCAGTGCGCCGTAGATCGCGTCGGTTACCGCGTGCATCCCCACATCGGCGTCCGAATGGCCCACCAGCCCGCGCGGATATGCGATCCGCACGCCGCAGAGCATGACATGATCGCCCGGACCGAAGCGGTGGACATCAAACCCGTTGCCGGTGCGCACATCCAATGGGGAACCTCTCAGATAGCTTTCCGCACGGGTGAAATCCGCGGCCGTGGTCAGTTTCAGGTTCTTCTCTTCCCCCGCCACGACCTGGACGTCAATGCCGTGGGCGCGGGCGACTTCCACATCGTCGGCCGCGGTCGACCCGCCCTTTGAAAACCGTGCATGCGCCTGGCGGATCGCGTCCGTGCGGAACGCCTGGGGCGTCTGGGCACGAAACAGCCCGTGGCGCGGCACGGCATGGTCGACGCGCCCGCTTTCGCTGCGCCAGAGCGCGTCGGTCAGGGGCAGGGCAGGGGCCGCGCCTTCGGCATGGTCGAGCGCCTCCAGAAGCCGGTCGATCAGCGCATCCGACAGAAGCGGCCGCGCGCCATCGTGGATGAGCACCTGGCGCTGCGTGACATGCGACAGCCCCTCCCGGACCGAGGCCTCGCGGCTGTCGCCGCCGGGCACGAAGCGCAGGGCCGGCCCCGCCGCGGCACCCGCCTTAAGATGCGGGCGCACCCGCTCTTCGAACAGGGGTTCGTCCTCGGGGCGCACGACCAGGACGATTTCCGCGGTCATCGGATGCGACAGAAACCGGTTCAGGCAGCGCGCCAGCACCGGAATGCCGCCAAGCGGCCGGTATTGTTTGGGAATACCGCCCCCGGCACGGACTCCGCGCCCGGCTGCGACGACGATGGCGGCAAAGTGGTCTGGCATCGCTTTTCCGTGGTGATCTCGCGGGCCCTGTCTATGTGCTGACGGTATAGGTGGCAATGGCACCCGGAGTTCGCGCTATACTGCACAAAATTTAGGCATCCAGTCGATGCGGCGATTTTCACAGCGCCAGCATTTGCCTTCGCTGCGTGGGCGAAGTAGCTCGGAGGAGACGCAATGCACAAGGATTGGGCAATTGGCCATTAAGGTGGCACATATCGAGAGAACGCCGCCGGTGTTCCTGGCGCCGCTGGCGGGGATCACGGATCTGCCCTTTCGCAGCCTGGTTGCGGATTTCGGCGCCGGGCTGGTGGTCTCTGAGATGATAGCCAGCAAGGAGATGGTTCAGGCAAAGCCTGGCGTGCGGGCCAAGGCCGAGTTGGGCATGGGGCTGGAAAACACCGCCGTCCAGATCGCTGGGCGCGAAGCCTACTGGATGGCAGAGGCCGCCCGGATCGCCGAGGCGGGCGGCGCGCGCACCATCGACATCAACATGGGTTGCCCGGCGAAAAAGGTGACGAGCGGTCTTTCGGGCTCTGCGTTGATGCGCGATCTTGATCATGCCCTGTCGCTGATCGAGGCGGTGGTGGGTGCGGTCCGTGTGCCGGTGACGCTGAAAACCCGGCTGGGCTGGGACGACGGCAGCCGCAACGCTCCCGAATTGGCCCGCCGGGCAGAGGCCGCGGGGGTGGCTATGGTCACCATCCACGGGCGCACCCGCTGCCAGTTCTACAAGGGGCGCGCCGACTGGGCCGCCATCGCGCGGACAAAGGCGGCGGTGAATGTGCCGGTGATCGCCAACGGCGACGTGGTGGACGCGGCTTCGGCCCGGCGGGCGCTCGCCGCCTCCAAGGCCGACGGGGTCATGATAGGCCGGGGGGCACGGGGACGTCCCTGGCTCCTCGCGCAGATCGCTGCCGAACTCTGGGACGGCGCGGCGCCCGTCGTCCCGCAGGGAGGGGCCCGCGCGGCACTGGTGGCCGGGCATTACCAGGCCATGCTGTCGTTTTACGGCCGCAGCTTGGGTGCGCGCGTGGCACGCAAGCATCTGGGCTGGTATCTCGACGATTGCGGCGCGGGTCCGACGCTGCGCCGGGCGGTGCTGACGCTGGACGATCCGGATCGGATGGCACCTTTGCTCGACGAGGCCTTTGCAATCCCGCAGCCCCGGGAGGTCGCGGCGTGACGCTCGTTCCCGAAAGCCTCTGGGCCTCCCTGCCGGTTCCCGCGCTGCTTATCGACGGGGGCGACCGGATCGTGCAGATCAACCCGGCGGCGGAACTGTTCCTTAACGCCTCGGCAAAGGTCCTGCTGGGCGCGCCGGTCTGGGACAGGCTGTTTCTCGATGCCCCCCTCGGCAGCAGCCTGGAGCGGGTGCGCGACAACCATGCGCCAATGTTCCTCAATGATGTGGATGTCGGCGGCGGCGCGCGGGCGCCGCGCCAGTGCAACGTGCAGATCGCCCCGATCGCCGATCAGCCGGACATGGTCCTGGTCCTGATGGAGCCGCGGGAAATCGCGGATCGGCTGGGTCGGGCCGTTTCCCACAAGTCGGTGGCGCGCTCGGCCATCGGCATGGCCGAGATGCTGGCGCATGAGATCAAGAACCCGCTGGCCGGCATCACCGGCGCCGCCCAGCTTCTGAGCATGAGCCTCGACGCGGAGGACCGCGAACTGACCGATCTGATCGTCGAAGAAACCCGCAGGGTGGTGAAACTGCTCGACCAGGTGGAACAGTTCGGCAACCTGCGCCCCCCCGATCGCCGCCCCGTCAACCTGCACGATCTGCTCGACCGGGCACGCAAGACGGCGATGGTGGGCTTTGCCGCCCATATGACGCTGAAAGAGGAATACGACCCCTCGCTGCCGCTGACATACGCGGACGGCGATCAGCTTCTCCAGGTGTTCCAGAACCTGCTGAAGAATGCGGCGGAGGCGAACCCGGACGGGGGGACGATCACGCTGCGCAGCTTTTACGAGCTGTCGCTGCGCGTGCGCCGCAACGACGGCACCGGCAGCGCGGTGCCGCTGCAGGTCGAGATCATCGACGACGGCCCCGGCCTGCCGCCCGATATCGCCGCCGATGCGTTCGAACCCTTTGTCTCGGGTCGCGAGAACGGCACGGGGCTGGGACTGGCGCTGGTAAGCAAGATCATATCGGAGCACGGGGGCTGGATCACCGTGGACAGCGTGCCGGGGCGGACGGTGTTCCGCATCTCGCTGCCCGTCGCCCCCAAGACGCAAGAGGAAAGCTGATGGACGGAACAGTATTGGTCGCTGACGACGATCGCACCATCCGCACGGTTCTTACCCAGGCGCTCACTCGGGCGGGGTGCCGGGTTCATGCGACCTCTTCGCTGATGACGCTGATGCGATGGATCGACGAGGGCAAGGGCGATCTGGTGATCTCGGATGTGGTCATGCCCGATGGCAACGGCCTGGAAACCCTGCCGGAGATCGGCCGCCGGCGCCCCGGTCTGCCGGTCATCATCATCTCGGCGCAGAACACCATCATGACGGCTATTCAGGCGGCAGAGGCCGAGGCCTATGACTATCTGCCCAAACCCTTCGATCTTCCCGATCTGATGAAGCGCGCATCCCGCGCCCTGGCGCGCAAGAGCCAGCCCGCCGCCGCGCCTGCGGGCGAGGGGGCCGGCGCCGAAGGCGGCGATCTGCCGATGGTCGGGCGCACCGTGCAGATGCAGGCGCTCTACCGGCTGGTCGCGCGGGTGATGAACACCGATCTTCCGGTGCTGATCACGGGCGAAAGCGGCACGGGAAAATCGCTGATCGCTCGGGCTGTGCATGACTATTCAGATCGGCGCAACCAGCCTTTCGTGACGGTGGGGGCCTCGGATCTGGGCAGCGTCGACAGCGGCTCGATCATCCTGGGGCGCGCGCGCGGCGGATCGGTGCTGCTTGACGAGATCGGCGACTTCGACGCCGAGGCGCAGGCGCGCGTCGTGCGCATGATGGATGGATTCGGCGACAACGCGCCCAGGGTGCTGGCCACCTCTCAGCAGGACCTGGCCCGGCGCATGGAGGCCGGAGAGATCCGCCAGGATCTGTTCTATCGCCTGGGCGGGGTGACGATCACGGTTCCGGCGCTGCGCGAGCGGCTCGACGACATCCCGATGCTGGCCGACCATTTCCTGCGCCGCGCCGAACGGGACGGGGCGGCGGCCCGCCGGCTGAGCACGGAGGCGGCCGAACTCATGCGGGCCTATCGCTGGCCGGGCAACGTCCGCCAGCTGGAGAACATGATGAAACGGCTGGTGATCACCGCCCCCGAAGAAACCATTACCCGGGCCGAGGTCGAGACGGTGCTGGGCAATCAGCCCGAAGCCGAGCCGCTGATGGGATCGGGCGACGGCGAAAAGCTTTCCGCCTCGGTGATGAAGCATCTGCGCAGGTATTTCGACCTGCACGGCGGCGCGCTGCCGCCGCGTGGCCTGTATCAGCGGATCCTGCGCGAGGTCGAGATGCCGCTGATCGAGATTTCCCTGGAGGCGACCGGCGGCAATCAGGCCCGCTGTGCCGATCTGCTGGGGATCAACCGGAACACCCTCAGAAAGAAGGTCACAGAGCTCGATATCCGCGTGACACGCCGCCGCAAATTGATGTAAACCAGCAACAGTGACTGTGTCGGCAAGGAAACAGCCGCCGCCGGTCACACAAGATGTGGTTAACACACCGCCGGAAACTACCAGGCGGCAGAGCGGGGGAAGCTGTGGGTGCGTAGCCCTGTGCATAATGCAACCTGGGGCAGGCTGAGCAGACTGCGGCGTCAGCGGCGGGTGCAAAACGGCGTTACCTTCGGTCTGTTCGCGCTGGGGCCGCTCCTCGCGGTCGCGACCTATGCGGTGCTGGGCTCGCTCGATCTGGGCGCCTCTGCCACGACGCTGCGGCTCGTGATTCTGGCCGATCTCGTCTATATCCTGACCGTTGCGACGCTCGTGTTGCACCGCGTCGCGCGAATGGTGGCGGCGCGCCGGGCGAAATCGGCGGGATCGCGGCTGCATCTCCGGCTGACGGGGGTTTTCGCGGTCGTGGCGCTGGTTCCCACGGTGCTCGTGGCGGTTTTCGCCACGCTGACGGTGAACTTCGCGCTCGAAGGCTGGTTTTCGGATCGGGTGCAGCAGGTGGTGGGAAACTCCCTCGCCGCCGCGCAGGCATACGAGGAAGAACAGCGCGAGGGATTGCGGCAGGATGCCAAAGCCTTGGCGGCTTATCTTAATGTTGCGAAACAGGCCACGTTCTTCATGTCGGAGGGCAATCTCCGCCAGCTTCTGACCCAGGGCCAGACCCGGGTGCAGCGCGGGCTGCGCGAGGCCTATGTGATCGACGGGGCAGGGGAGATCCGGGCGCGGGGCGAACGCAGCTATCTGTTCGACTACGAGCAGCCCACGCCGGAAGAGTTGCAGGAGGCGCGCGATCGGGGCGTGACCGTCATAGAGGACTGGGACAATAGCGAGTTTCGCGCGCTCGTCGCGCTCGAATCCTATGTGGATCGCTATCTCTATGTTTCGCGTGCGGTGGACGGCCAGATCCTGAGCCTTTTGGACGAGACGAAGCAGACGGTTCTGCTCTATCAGCAGCTCGAAAACGACCGCGGCCGGCTCCTGGCGGAATTCGGTCTGCTTTATCTGGGCTTTGCGGTCATCCTGATCCTCGCGGCCATCTGGCTGGGGCTTTGGTTCGCTGAACGGTTGTCGCGGCCGGTGGGGCGCCTGGCTGGTGCGGCGCAGCGCGTGGGATCGGGCGATCTCGATGTGCAGGTGCGCGAAGAGGCGGGCGATGACGAGATCGCGATGTTGGGGCGCATCTTCAATCAGATGACCCGGCAGCTCAAACGCCAGCGCGAAACGCTTCTGGAAAACAACCGTCAGACCGAAAGGCGCCGGCGGCTCTTTGATTCGGTTCTGTCCTCGGTGACCGCGGGTGTGATCGGGCTGGACGCGGGCGGCCGGGTCGATTTCATCAACCGATCGGCGCAGCGGCTTCTCGATCTCGCCGGTGCCGACACGCTAGACCGCACGCTTAACGACGTGGTGCCAGAGTTCGTCGATCTGTTCGAAAAGCTGCAGATCGGCCGGCTGGAGACCGCGCAGGAAGAGCTGAAGCTCGACCGTGGAGGGCGCTACGAAAGTCTGCTCGTCAGGATGAGCGTGCGGGCGAATTCCGACGGCGCGCTCGAAGGTTACGTGGTGGCCTTTGACGATGTGACCGATCTCGTCAGCGCGCAGCGCATGGCGGCCTGGGGCGACGTCGCCCGCCGCATCGCCCATGAGATTAAGAATCCGCTCACACCCATTCAGCTTCCGGCCGAACGGCTCAAGCGCAAGTTCATGCCGGTCGCAGGGGACCAGCAGGAGGCGTTGGAACAGATGACCGACGTCATCATCCGTCAGACCAACGACCTGCGCCGGATCGTCGACGAGTTTTCCAAATTCGCGCGGATGCCGGAGCCCGAGCGCCGCGAAGAGGATCTGACGCGGATCCTGCGCGACGCGGTGCTGCTGCAGAGCGCGGCGCACGAACGGACCCGGATCAGTGCCGACCTTCCGCAGGGGGCGATCCTCGCCTATCTCGACGGAACGATGATGTCGCAGGCGCTCACCAATCTACTCAAGAACGCGGGCGAGGCGATCGAGAGCCGGCAGGAGCGCGACAAAGCCGCGCCTCAGGGAGAGATTCGCCTGGAGCTGGAGCCCGGCGACGGTCAGGTCACCATTCGGATCGCCGACAACGGCGTGGGGCTGCCCGCGGACCGGTCACGGCTGTTCGAACCTTATGTGACCACGCGGGAAAAGGGCACGGGCCTGGGCCTGCCCATCGTCAAGAAGATCATAGAGGAACATGGCGGCACGCTGACGCTTACCGACGCGCCGCCATTCGGGACGGACGGCCATTCCGGCGCGATGGCCGTCATCACGCTCCCTACAGGGGTGCGTGGCAGCAGCGGCCGGCGCAAGGTGGCATAAAAAGTGACATGCGAGGGAGAGCAATGAGCGATATTCTGATTGTCGACGACGAGAAGGACATCCGCGAACTTATTGCGGACATACTCAAGGATGAGGGCTACGCGACGCGGCTTGCGGCCAACTCCGACGAATGCATGACCCAGATCAACCAGTCCCAGCCGGGGCTGTTGATCCTCGATATCTGGCTGAAGGACAGCCGGATGGACGGGATCGACATTCTCAAGACCGTGAAACGCGACAACCCCGGCATTCCGATCGTGATCATCTCGGGTCACGGCAATATCGAGATCGCCGTGGCGGCGATCAAGCAGGGGGCCTATGACTTTATAGAAAAGCCGTTCAACATCGATCAGCTGATGGTGGTCATCGGCCGGGCGATGGAAACGTCGCGGCTGCGGCGCGAGAATGCGGAACTGCGCCGGTCCGAGACCTCCCCCGCCGAGATGATCGGATCAAGCGCGGCTTTCAAGGCGATGAAATCGCAGCTGGAAAAGGTGACGCGCTCCAACGGCCGCGTGATGCTGACCGGCCCGGCCGGCAGCGGCAAGGAGATCGCGGCGCGCTATATCCATGCCAATTCCAGCCGCTCCGGGGCCCCCTTCGTCTGCGTCAACTGCGCCTCCATAGAGCCCGACCGGATGGAGGAGGTGCTGTTTGGCAAGGAAACCGCCGAACGCGCGGTGGAGCCCGGGCTGCTGGAGCAGGCCCATGGCGGCGTCATCTATTTCGACGAGGTCGCGGACATGCCCCGCGGCACCCAGTCGAAGATCCTGCGCGTGCTGGTCGATCAGCAGTTTCAGTGGGTCGGCGGGCTCGACAAGGTGCGGGTCGATCTCCGGGTCATGGCCTCGACCAGCCGCGATCTGCCCGCCGAGATCCGGGCCGGCCGTTTCCGCGAAGAGCTTTATCACCGCCTCAACGTGGTTCCGGTGGCGGTTCCCTCGCTCGAAGACCGGCGCGAGGACATTCCCGAACTTGCCGCGCATTTCGTCGAGGAGCTGCACCGCAGCCAGGGGCTGCCGCTGCGCACCCTGACCGACGAGGCGCAGGCGCTCTTGCAGACCATGATCTGGCGCGGAAACGTGCGGCAGCTCAAGAATGTCATCGAACGGGTGCTGATCCTGGGCTCGGATAACGGACCGATCGAGGCGCGCGAATTGCCGGCGACGGAACCCGATCCTGCCGGCGACGACCGGGTGGTGCTGTCCGCCAGCCTCGCGACCCTGCCGCTGCGCGAGGCGCGCGAGCTGTTCGAGCGCGAATACCTCATGACGCAGATCAACCGCTTTGGCGGCAACATCAGCCGCACCGCCAGTTTCGTGGGTATGGAAAGATCCGCTCTGCACCGGAAACTCAAGTCGCTCAACGTGGTCACGACAAGCAAGACGGGTGCCCGCGTCGCCCGGGTGGAAGAGGCCGCAACCGCCGATGAGGTTTGATTGACGCCCGAGAGAGGTTCTGCCATTCAGGTTTCCTGTCGACCAGAACCGGGGCTGTGTCATGAAAGTCATAATCTGCGGTGCGGGCCAGGTCGGATGGCAGATCGCCCGGCATCTTTCGGGCGAGAAGAACGACGTGACGGTCGTGGATTCCAACCCCGAACTGGTCAGCCGCGCGACCGACACGCTGGACGTCCAGGGGATCACCGGCTTTGCCAGCTATCCCGACGTCCTGGAACGCGCGGGGGCGGCGGACGCGGATATGATCATCGCGGCCACCCATTCGGATGAGGTCAACATGGTCACCTGCCAGGTGGCCCACTCGGTGTTTTCCATCACCCGCAAGGTGGCGCGGCTGCGCGCGCAAAGCTATCTGACGGCGATCTATTCCGACCTCTACCGCCGCGACCACATGCCCATCGACGTGGTGATCAGCCCCGAGCGCGAGGTCGCGGAGGCGGCGCTGCGCCGGCTCAGCGCGCCGGTGGCATTCGACACCGAAAGCTTTCTTGATGGGAAGGCGCAGCTTCTGGGGATATCGCTCGATGCGCAATGTCCGGTGATCTATACGCCCCTCAAACAGCTCTCCGAACTTTTCTCGACCCTGCGCGCCATCGTGGTGGGGCTCCGCCGCGACGGCCGGCTGATCGCGCCTTCGCCGCGCGACCAGCTTTTCGCCGGCGACCAGGTCTATCTCTTCACCCATTCGGACGATGTGACCCGTGCGCTGGAGATATTCGGCAAGACCAGCCGCAAACAGGAACGCGTGGTCATCATCGGGGGCGGCAACATCGGGCTTCAGGTGGCGCGCTCCCTGGAACAGCGGGTGGACCGGGTGCGGGTCAAGGTGATCGAACGGGACCGCCGCGTGGCAGAGCGCGCGGCCGATGCGCTGGAGCGGACCATCGTGCTGCACGGCGACGGCATGGACAGCGATCTGCTGGCAGAGGCCAACATCGAGCGCGCCGACGCGGTGCTGGCCGTGACCGACGACGACAAGACCAACCTGCTCGTCTCGGTCCGGGCGAAGGCAGCGGGCGCACAGATGGCGATCACGCTTCTGAACGATCCGACGCTGGTGTCGCTGCTCGATCCGATGGACATCGACGCCTATATCAACCCGCGGGCCACCACCGTCTCCTCTATCCTGAAATACATCCGCCACGGGCGGGTGCGCGCGATCTATTCCATCGGCGATGCCGAGGCGGAGGTGATCGAGGCGCAGGTCTTGTCCACTTCACCCATCGCGGGTCACTACATCCGCGACATCGACTTCCCCGAAGGGGTGCTGGTGGGCGCGGTGTCCAAGGGCGGCAAGGTGGTGCGGCCCGACGGCGGCACCAAGATCGAAGAGGGCGACGTGATCGCGATATTCGCCCTGTCCGAGGACGTGCCGGAGGTCGAGCGCCTGCTGCAGGTCTCGGTCGACTTCTTCTAAGGTCATGGGACTGTTCGGCAGGCTTCCCTTTCTGGTCCTTCTCATGGGGATCGGGGCGTTGTCCATGTATCTGCCGGCCTTTCACGCGCTGTCGCTGGGCGATCACCGCACGGGGCGGGCGTTTTTCTATTCCGGCACGCTCTTTCTGATCCTGACGGCGCTGATCGGGCTGGCGACGGCGAACTACGGCAAGCGCGCGACGTTGCGGGGTCATCCCATGGCGCCGGCGGGGGCCCATCTGTTCCCTCCGGCCACGCTGGCGGCGCCGGTGGCGGAATCGGTTCCCAACATGCGGTTTCTGAACGTCTATTTCGAAATGGTGTCCAGCATGACCACCACGGGGGCTACCATCTTCACCAACCCCGAACTGGTCCCCAACCCGGTGCATCTGTGGCGGGCGATGACCGGATGGATGGGCGGGTTCCTTGTCTGGGTGATGGCGGTGGCCATACTCGCGCCGATGAACCTGGGCGGGTTCGAGGTCACGTCGTTTCGCCAGGCGGGTCATGGCTCGGCCATCCGGCAGATCAGTTCGGTCGCCGACCCCGACAAGCGGCTCGCGCGGTTCGCGCAGATGCTCCTGCCGATCTATGCGGGGCTGACGCTGCTGCTGTGGATCGGCCTTGTCACGAGCGGGCTGAGCCCGCTCATGGCGGTGACGGTCGCGATGTCGACCCTCGCCACGAGTGGCATCGTGCCTACCGACGGGTTGGGAGACGTGGGATTTGCCGCCGAAGCGCTGATCGTATTGTTTCTGGTTTTCGCACTGTCGCGGCAGACGTTTTCTGTTGATCGGCGGCGGCGGCGGATCGATCTGCTCCGCAACGATCCGGAGCTGCGGCTTGCCGCGGTCCTGGTCGTGGGGCTGCCCATCGTGCTGCTGCTGCGTCACGGCATCTCGACGATGGAGGCGGGCGATGCCCAGGGGTTCGCCGCCGCGGTCGAGGCGTTCTGGGGCGCCTTCTTCACGGTGCTGTCCTTCCTGACCACGACAGGGTTCGCCTCTGCCGGATGGGAACAGGCGCGGATCTGGTCGGGGCTGGAGACCTCGAGCCTGCTTCTTGCCGGGCTCGCGATTTTCGGAGGCGGGGTCGCAACCACCGCGGGGGGCGTAAAACTGTTGCGGGTCTATGCCTTATACAAACATGGATTGCGCGAGATGGATAAGCTTGTGCATCCAAATTCCGTCGGCGGAGCCGGGGTCAGGGCGCGTCAGATCCGGCGCGAAGGCGCTTATATCGCCTGGATTTTCTTTATGCTCTTCGCGCTTTCGATCTCTGCGGTGATGAGCGCGCTGGCGCTTGCGGGGCTGTCGTTCGAGGTGGCGGTGACGCTTACCGTGGCGGCGCTCACCAACACCGGGCCGATCGCCCAGGTCGCGATGGCGGAACCGATTTCCTATGCCACGCTGCCCGACAGTGTGAAATATGTTCTGGTGCTGGCGATGATCCTGGGGCGGCTCGAACTGCTGGCGATCATCGCGCTTCTCAACCCGGATTTCTGGCGGGCATGACCCAAAGGTCACACATTGGCCCAAGCCGATTGTTTTTAGGCTGGAAACTGCCGGTGAGCCGAGACATACTTCGGCCAAAGGGAAGGCTGCCGGCGGGCGGCAAATAAAAAGGCTATAAAATGGCTGCCGACAAGCAGAGTTTGCAGGACGCGTTCCTGAATCACGTTCGGAAGACCAAGGTTCCGGTCACCATCTTTCTTATCAACGGTGTGAAACTGCAGGGCGTTATTACCTGGTTTGACAACTTCTGCGTGCTTTTGCGCCGTGATGGGCAATCCCAGCTTGTTTACAAGCATGCGATTTCGACCATCATGCCGGCGCAACCGATCAACCTCTACGATGGTGAAGACTGATCGACGCCCATGATACCGCGACCCCGGACACGCGCGCCTGGGTTCTGCACCCCGACATTCAGAGCGACCGAAAACGCCGGGCGGCTGCGCCCGCGCTGGAAGAAGCGATTGCCCTGGGCGCCGCGCTCCCGGGGCTCGATGTCGTCGGCGGCTCGGTCGTCGGCCTGCCCAAGCT
>FYBJ01001528.1_pt1 | contig 12719 bp, 12 predicted proteins | sample 1134611 | NCBI WGS metagenome assembly FYBJ01 (sample SAMEA104116008, study PRJEB20421) | marine metagenome | isolation source: marine | reverse complement strand
CGTCAGATGTGTATAAGAGACAGGTCTATGAACGTTTCCGCCGTGCAGTCATTGCCGGGCGGCTCTTGCGGGTGACGGGCCGGATGCAGCGGGCGCATTCCGTGACCCATGTGATTGCCGAAGAGATCGAAGATATCTCTCCCATGCTGGATCAATTGCTGGCCCCGCAAGTTTAGATCAGGTTCGACTGAATGTCTTGCTTTGCGCGAAGGGTGCTTTTGCGATAAGGTCGCGCCAAACGCCCACAGAGGCCCGAGCATGACCCAGTTTCGTATCACCCTGAGCGCACTTGCGCTGACTGGCCTTGCGGCCTGTGGTTCGGCTGTGCCTGATTTGGGCGCTTTGAGCGAGCCCGAGGTCACGCGTTTCAACGCCGAAGCCCCGCCGGGCGCCGCACCCGACACCTGTTGGGGCAAGGACGTGACACCCGCAATCATCGAAACCGTCACCAACCAGGTGATGCTGCAACCGGCCGAAGTTCTGGCCGATGGCACCGTGCAACAGCCTGCAATCTTCAAGACCGAAACACAGCAGCAGATCGTCCGCCCCCGGCAGGAAACCTGGTTTCAGACACCGTGCGCGGATGAAATGACGCCTGAATTTGTCTCGTCCGTCCAGCGTGCGCTGGCCGCGCGCTACCTGTATCGCGGGCCGATCAACGGAGAGATGGACGCGCGCACCCGCGCTGCCGTACGCCGGTATCAAAAGCCCGAAGGTCTGGATTCCGGCATCCTGAGCCTGGCTGGCGCCCGCAAGTTGGGGCTGGTCGCAGTTGAACTGAACGGTGTCGAGACAGACCTGGAACCGGATCAGGTTCAGCAAGAAAATATCTAGAGCAAATCGGCTAAATCTCATCATGGAGTATCACTCAAGGCGCTGAAATCTTTGATTTCAGGCCGTGTTGGGCGATGCAGATCTACCGATTTCTACTCTGAGCGCGCGGGGACATGATCATGCGCAGTCCTATTTCCGTTTGAACAGAGCGTCCTGCGCCTGTTTGCTGCGGTGATCGCCGCGCAACTCGATCTTGAGCGACTGCCCCGCCTGGACGCCCGGGCGGCTGCCGACCTGCTCCAACCAGCGTGCGAAATGCGGCTTGTCTTCCAGCGTTTGTTGCTGCCCCTCCCACAGGCAAGCCCAGGGCCAGATCGCCATATCCGCGATGGAATAGAAATCACCTGCCACGAATTCACTGTCGGCCAGGCGACGGTCCAGCACGCCGTACAGCCGTGCAACTTCGGCACGATAGCGGTCCTTGGGATAGGGCAGGTCCTGCGGCGGGTCCATGTTGGGCGCGTATTTCAGGAAGTGATGCGCTTGCCCTGCCATCGGGCCAACGCCCCCCATCTGCCACATCAACCATTGCTCGACCACCAGGCGATCCCGCTCGGTTTCGCCATAGAACTGCCCGGTCTTGCGCGCCAGATACATCAGGATCGCCCCGCTTTCAAAAAGCGAGACCGGCGTGCCGCCCGGACCATCCGGGTCCACGATGGCGGGCATCCGGTTGTTGGGGGCGATCTTCAGAAATTCAGGATCGAACTGATCGCCCTTGCCGATGTTGATCAGGTGGAGGTCATAGGGCAGGTCCATCTCTTCCAGCGCGATGGACACCTTCCACCCGTTGGGTGTGGGCCAATAGAAAAGGTCGATTGGTTGCGGCATGCCTGTCCCCCTAATTTGCGCTCCATTGGCGCAGTGTTCAAAGGCGGATCATGGGGTATTCTGCGCAAACGGCAAGGGGAAGTCATAACGGGGCAGCGCAAACAACCGTGACCAGCGTGCCGCCGTCTGGTCGGGCAGGGCGTTCTGCAAAACAGCCAGTGACAGCGGACTGTCGGCGGACAGCAGACGATCATACAGGGTGAACACGCCAGGGCGCATGTAGCTGGACCAGTGGCAAACCCGCCGGTCCGAGGCCTTGATCGACACACCAAGAGCGGCCAACGCGTTCAGACTGTCGGCGCAATCCAACTGAATCGTTACCGCATTTGGTGCCGCAATTCCGTGGCCGATGGCACAATCGCGGGGGACAGGCGGCGCGATGATCCGTTCAAACAGGAAGTCAAACAGATCGTTTTCTCGCGCAGTCACGTTGATGAACTCTGCCGCCGTCCCGGCGTGCGTAGCCAGGACCTCTAACACCCGAGCCCTATAGGCGGCGCCCGTCAGGGAAATGATCCGGTTCAAGTGTCCCGCCTCGAGGTGATGCAACGCCTCGAGCGCCAGTTCCACACCGAGAGAATGACCAATGAAATGGACCGGACGGTGCGGGTTTTCTTGCTTCAGACGGGTGACGATGCGTGCCAGGGCCTGCCCCGCCTCCAGGGCACGCCACCGCGCCGACCAAAACGTGCCATGCGCGTTCCAGCCAAAGGCGATGGACAGACGATCGGTATTGTCGAGACCGAGCGCACGGGGCCAGCTCTTGACCCGCTTTGGATGCGTCTTGGGGGCCAGGGAAAACATCAGGTTATGGGGACAGTGGGCCGGATCATGCATGCGATAGGAGAACCCATGTGTCATGATGATAACCGGGCCGGGGATGTCGCGGGTCTGCCGGATCAGGCTGTCTACCGGCTGTGGGCTGTCATGCAACACCGGGTGCGTTCCGTGCGCATTGATCCGAAGTATCGTCATCCAACTGCCCCATTTCAGATGCGCATGACCAGCTTTGCATGACGCTATGACGCTTGGATGAAGCCTGAATTACACCTCCGTGACGATCGGTGTTGCCTGGGCGATGAAACGCGGCTGTTGCAGGCTTGACGCAGCAGGATGTCAGGCGTAAACGCAGGGCATGAGCTACGTGGCGATTTGTTACCGGATTGCGGGCCACGCTAAACAACACCGCTAAAAGGTCAGGATGAAAGCCCCCTTTCGCTTGACCGCGTTAGGGGTTTTTTATTTTGAGCTTTCCGCCGGAAAGCAGGGAAAGGAACGAAGTCATGAGCGAGAGTTGGAACAAGCGGACCCAAGCCGTCCACGGCGGTGTGCGCCGCAGCCAATACAACGAAGTCAGCGAAGCGATCTTTCTGACCCAGGGGTTCGTCTACGAAAACGCCGAAGCCGCCGAGGCGCGCTTTATCGAATGCGGCGAGGATGAGTTCATCTATGCCCGCTATGGCAACCCCACCGTGTCGATGTTCGAACAGCGTATCGCGGCGCTTGAGGGCGGCGAGGATGCCTTTGCAACTGCATCCGGGATGGCGGCTGTCAATGGTGCGCTGACGTCGATGCTCAAGGCTGGCGATCATGTGGTTTCGGCCAAGGCGCTCTTTGGTTCTTGTCTGTACATTCTGGAGAATATCCTCGCCCGATATGGCGTCGAAGTCACCTTTGTCGATGGCACCGATCTGGCCGCGTGGGAGGCGGCGATCCGTCCCGATACCAAGGCGGTGTTCTTCGAATCCATGTCGAACCCGACGCTCGAAGTGATCGATATCGAGGCCGTGGCCAAGCTTGCACATGCGGTTGGTGCGACGGTGATCGTCGACAACGTCTTTTCGACGCCGGTGTTCTCGCGCGCGATCGAGCAGGGTGCGGATGTGGTGGTCTATTCGGCGACGAAACATATCGACGGCCAGGGACGGGCGCTGGGCGGGGTGATCATCGGCACCAAGGAGTTCATCCGTGGCACGGTCGAACCCTACCTCAAGCATACGGGCGGCGCTCTGAGTCCGTTCAACGCCTGGGTCATGCTCAAAGGGATCGAAACCATGGCGCTGCGTGTGAATGCGCAAGGGGCATCGGCGCAGGAAATTGCAGAAGCGCTTGAAGGGCACGCAGCCCTTGAACGCACCCTGTACCCGGGTCTGGCGACCCATGCCCAGAATGACCTGGTTCAGCGTCAGTTGGGCGGCAAGGGGGGCACGGTGCTGTCGCTGGACATCAAGGGGGGCAAAGAAGGGGCCTTTGCGTTTTTGAATGCGCTGACCATTCCGGTGATCTCGAACAATCTGGGTGATGCCAAATCTATCGTGACCCACCCGGCGACGACCACCCACCAACGCCTGAGCGAAGAACAACGCGACGAGTTGGGCATCACTCCTGGCCTGATCCGTTTCTCGGTGGGATTGGAGGATGCTGGCGACCTGCTGGCTGACGTCAAACAGGCCCTGGATCGTTTGTCAGCACAGTAACATCTGTCATGCATCTGGCCAAGGAGGCGCTCCCGCACCCGAGCGATCCCGACTGCGTCGGCACCGCTAGCGGCTTTGGGCCGGGCACTGCGCAAAGCGCAGTGCCCGGCCCAACGGGAGGAGGTGTTTCGTCAGAAACATCGACGACGGGCGGGAGCACCTCCGGAAAACGGCAACGCCCGGCGTCCGCTTATTTGCAGATCGGCAACTCCAGAGGCGGATGCTTGGGCAGCGATTGGCGCCACTGGTTGATCACGGGTTGCAGAGTGCGCTTGGGCCAGAACCTTGGCGCGCCGATGGTGCTCAGGCAGGCCGCGTTCCAGTAAAGCCCGGTGCCTTGCACAGATCTGCCTTTTTGCACCGCTTTGGCAACGGCGTCGATGTCCTTGCCTTCGGGATAAATGTAGAGCGTCGTCGGGTTGCCCTCGGTCAGCGCCAGGATTTCGCGCGTTTCCGATGGCGACCAGGACGTGCACCCGTTGCTGCGCCCGCCGGTATAGTTCACCAGCCTGCCATAAGGGACATATCCGTCCTTGTCAGCATGGGGACTTTGCGGATTCTTGAACCGGCACTGCCATTTCAAGAACACCGCCGGATGCCCGCCGATGTCGCGTTCGCGGGAGTTTGACGTTTCCCCTTCGCCATCAAACAACAGGAACGTACGATAGAACGGTTTTCGCTGGCCGGATTGAGTGTAATATCCTTTGAACGAGGTCCGCGTCTCTGCCGTCACATAGGACCCGCCCATCGTCAGATTGGACCCCTCGGCATTGCTGAAGTTCTTGGCGCATTGGCGCCCGTTGGAAAAATTTGCGCGTTGCAGCTTGCGTCCATTGCCATATCCCGATGACATCGCGCGAAAGACCCGCTTGTCTTCACAGATCACAAAGAACCGTCGCCCGGGCCGACCAGAGACAGTGCTGGGACGGGTGGCGTCCTTGGCCAGGTAACAGGGGTTGCTGACCTCTCCCTTTCGTTGCTTCTCATAATACAGCGCCCGCGCCCGGCTCAGGACCACCGGGGCAATCTGGCCCTCGCCGGTGCCCATATGTTTGTCCAGCCAGGATGGTATGTCCGAGCCCTGCGCCGACGCTTGCGTGGAGGAACCACCCGCCACCGGGATCAGGATCGTTGCTGCGATGGCGAGACGACGTAAATGCGGCAACACTGACACATCTCCTGCTTGATCAACCTCTGCTCCAGTGTAGCACAGAATGCGCAAGCCGAGCGCGGAAAAGGCGGGGTTGGCAGCAATTCGCCCGGAACGGACATCTGTGGCGCAGGCAACAAACGATCGCCTGGAGCCCAGTGTGCACCTATAAGGAAGGAACAACCAATTTAGTTGGAAATTCAATTGAAACACGAGATTACATTCACCCGTTTACCCAAAATTGATCCGGCCGAGATCATAACTCACATGTCTGATCCTCGTGTTGCAGAGCACATGCCCCTTCTGACCTTCGAATGGGATGAAGCAGCCGCGGCCAAATTCATAGCCGCTAAGGAAGAATGCTGGAGACGCGATGGGCTAGGCCATTGGGCCATATTGCTGAACAAAAAGTATGTCGGTTGGGGTGGTTTCCAGAGGGAGGGAGACGAGTGGGACTACGGCCTAGTTCTTAAGCCAAACTTTTTTGGACTGGGTGTACGCATTTCGAAAAAGGCACTTGAGTTCGCCGTCGCCGATGAACGCATTCCATATGTAACTTTTCTGCTGCCGCCATCACGCAAAAATCTGGGCGCACTTAAAAGGCTGGGGGCGATATTTGTTGAGGAGCTAGATTATGATGGATCAACCTTTCTCAAATTCCAGCTCAAAACGGAATGACCTCAAGGTCCGTTAGGCAGACATTCTGGACCAGATTTTGCAACGGTCGCAATCTCCGCAAAGCGCGCATCTCAGCCGGTCATGCAAATGTACACCGGCATCCCCACTCAATGGGGCAACATCCGCTGTCTTCCAAAAGATTCTGGCCTCACATCTCCCAAGGGAAGCTGTCCAACCGTTCCGGGCCCTCCGCCGTGATCAGCACTTGGGTTTCCAGTTTGACACTTTCCGAGCCCTTCTGGGCGATCAGGCTTTCTACGCAGATCACCTGACCGACTTCGAACGCGCCGCTGTGGCTGGCCTCGAAATCGGGATGCAGCAGGACCACCGGCCACTCATCGGCCATGCCGACACCGTGGGCGGCAAGAGAGTAGCGGTAGGGTTGATAGGCGTCCGGGATCCGCCAGCTTTTGACGTTGAACTCGGCAAAACTCAGCCCTGGTTGTATCAGTGCCATGTTGTGTTCGATCTGGGACCGGGCTGCCACGTATAGCCGCTTTTGGGTGTCATTCATCTCGGCATCGCCGCAGGTCCAGGATCGGCTCAGGTCGGCGCAATAGCCGTAAGGCCCGATCATGTCGGTGTCGAAACTGATCATCTCACCCGACTGACATGCCCGGTCCGAGCATTCCTTGTACCATGGGTTCGTGTTCGGCCCGCACGTCAGCAGCTTGGTTTCCAACCATTCGCCCCCTGAGCGGGCGTTCTCGAAATGCAGATGCGCCCACAATTCGCGTTCGGTTACACCGGGTTCCGAATGCTGGTAGATACGTGCCATGCCAGCCTCGCAGACGCGGATTGTCCAGCGCATCAGTTCGATTTCGTCGGCGGATTTGATCGAGCGGGCCATCTCGGTGATCTGGCCACCTTCGATGAGATGCACCCCACGCGCGGTCAGCGCCGCCACACCCTCGGGCTCTATCCGGTCCACCGCCAACCGCATGTTGCCGCCACCATGGGTGCGCAGTTCGGCCGTGATTTCATCGGCCCAGAGGTTCAGCCGTTCGTCCGAGCGATCGCCGGCGGCCATGAACATCCAGCCGATAGAGTTTCGCACCTCATCAATTCCCTGCAGCCCATCATTCAGATGTTCGCAACCCTTGAATTCAAACATGATCCCCGGCCCGCCATTCAGGATCATCGCGTAACGGATCGGGTTGTGGCTGGTCCAGACACCCATGTTCGAACTGTCGAACGCGTAGCGGATATTGACCGGATCATAGAGCAACAGCCCCGCCACATCGTGCAAATCCATCAACGCCCGGAACCGCGACAGGCGATAGGCCCGGGCCCGGTCCAGCACCTCTTGCGGCACCGGGCTCTTGAGCGGTTTGTCGGCCCCTTCGGAATTCAGATAAGCCAGTTTTCGGTCGTCCTTGAACGGCGCATTCATGACGCGCGTCCGTAAAAGCCAAGGCGTTCGCAATCAGAGAAGCGAACGCCCGGTTTTTCATAGAACGAAAAGACCGAGATCACGCGCTCCTTGTCGCCTGATACCGGTGTCACCCGATGTGCGGTGTTCTTGCCCTTGAACACATTCAGCGTACCGGGGCTTAGGGTAATGATTTTTACCTCTGGGTCTTGGCCATTCAACAGCTTGGCCACGCCGTCATAGTTGGGGTCGGTTTCGCTGCGCAGATCGGTGCGGTATTCGAACCCGCCACCCTGGTCGGGGGCTTGCAACAGCAAGGTGGTGGTGAATTCAGAGCGGTCAAAGTGCCAATTCAGCGCCTGGCCTTCTTGATAGGACATGACGTTCACGCGGGCCAGCGGGTCTTCCATTACGTGCAGGGCGGGCAATTCCATTGTGGCGGCAAGGAACTGGGCAAACTCGGCCCATTCATAAAGGCGCAGCAGAGGCGAACCGGCGATCTGATCCGCGCAAAGCGTCCGGTTCGAGGTTTGAAACTGTTGCAGGGCAGGGTGGTCGTCTGTCAGGCCTTCGATAGGTTTGAAATAGATGTTGTGCATGCGTTCATGCAGGAAAGCGTCCGATGCAAAGCAGGCCGACATCGACTCTACCGCCTGGGCCGCAACAGCTGGGCGCATTAGTCCGTCCAGATTGAACATACCTTCGGATTCCAGGTCGGCCTTGCAGCGGTCGACAAGGGCCTGCCATTCGGGGCTGTGGGGGCGGTTCAGGGGAAAACGGTCTAGATCGAGAATGTCGCGCATGGGAAACCTCATTGGCGGTAGCTGATGAAACTCTGTCATTTCGACGAGAGACTTGACCACTACTGAAAATCTTGGTGAGCATTAGAAAAACTTGAGGACGCCATGAACCTACCCCCGTTGAATGCCTTGCGTGCCTTTGAGTGCGCGGCCCGGACCGGCAGTTTTTCTGCCGCCGGAGCAGAACTGGGGGTGACTGCCGCAGCTGTCAGCCTGCAGGTGCGCAATCTGGAAGAGTGGTTGAACCTTCAGCTCTTTGTGCGCAAGGCCAACCAGCTGCGGATCACGGATGCCGGGCGCGACTACTATCAGAACGCGGCTTCGGCCCTGGCCGAGATTGCGCGGTTTACCGATGCCCTGACACAGGGAGACAGACGGCGCCCGTTCGTGATCAGCGCCACGCCAGCCTTGGCTCAGCTGTGGCTGCCTCAACGGCTCGCACTTTTTTCGAAACACAGGCCGGATGTTCCAATCGAACTGCGATCCGAGGCGGAAGATCTGGATCTTGAACAACACCGCATCGACGTCCGGCTGAGCTATGGGGGCGAATTGCCGGACTATGCCAGTCAAGCCTTGTTCACGGACCGTTTGGTGCCCGTCTCGGCGGCGCAGGGCGCCCTGGATAGCCAAAGGCGCATCGACGTGAACTGGGGCAGCCGGATCTCTTCGGTGCCAGGGTGGGGGCAGTGGGGTGATCTGCATGGTAGGGGACCTGTGGATGGTGCCCCCATTGCGGCTGCGTCGGTTCCTGATGCGTTGGCGTTGTGTGGTGCCGGGATCGGAGTGGCGCTTTTGCCGGAAACCATTGTGGCAGCGGCCCTCGAGTCCGGGACTGTCAAGAAATGTGATCCGCGATCAATCCATATGCCGCGCCCCTACGTAATGATCCATGCACACTACAAGGTAAAATCGCGACGACTGATGGATTTTCAAAACGCTCTTTGGGGGCAATGATCGTAGGTCAGTCTGGAAAAATAATGAACAGTCATTCAAGTTTCACCAGAGCGTCCTATCTGATCCTTGGCTGACGCATTCTGATGAAATCTGACGGAAATTCGACGTTGCATTTTAGTTTGGGCTGCTAAATGACGCCAAAATGGGCTAGATGTTCAAATGGCCCGTGACTGCCCTTAGGTGGGTGGGACCATGCAAAGGAACTGCGCAGATGAATTTTCATACTCGTGATATCAACGAGATCCCCGACCGCGAAGACGCCGCTGCGGCGCTTGATGTGTTGCGAGCTTGGGCGAAAACTGCGACCGAGGCCGAGATTGCACAGCTTGATCCAGGCGTGGCCCGACTTGTTCCAGGGCTGGTTCCGGTGAATTATCCTTCACTGTCACGCGCGTATCCTGAAGACTTCGAGGTCGACGCGGCCTACAAGGACTCGTTGCCTGATCTGCAAAATGGCCCGTCCAGCCTGATCCGGGGGGCAAAGCAGCAAATTCAGCATGTGGGCATTTCAAACTTCCGCCTTCCGATCCGCTTTCACCGCAAGGAAGGCGAAGATCTGACACTGGAAACCTCGGTAACAGGGACTGTGAGCCTGGAGGCCGAGAAGAAGGGCATCAACATGTCCCGCATCATGCGCTCGTTCTACAAACATGCGGAAAAGACGTTCAGCTTTGACGTGATGGAGGCGGCGCTGGCCGATTACATCACCGATCTGGAGAGCTTTGATGCCCGGCTTCAGATGCGGTTTTCCTATCCGATGAAGATCCGGTCATTGCGGTCGGGGCTGGAGGGCTATCAGTATTACGATCTGGCGCTGGAAAAGGTGCAGATGAACGGCGCGCTGCACAAGATCATGCATCTGGACTATGTCTATTCGTCGACCTGCCCCTGTTCGCTGGAACTGAGCGAACATGCGCGGATGGCGCGGGGCCAGTTGGCCACGCCGCATTCGCAACGCTCGGTTGCGCGGATCTCGGTGGAACTGGCCGGAACGGACCGATTGTGGTTCGAAGACCTGATCGATCTGGCGCGCGCCGCTGTCCCGACCGAAACGCAGGTCATGGTCAAGCGCGAGGACGAGCAGGCCTTTGCCGAGTTGAACGCGGCCAACCCGATCTTTGTCGAGGATGCGGCGCGCCTGTTTTGTGCGCAGCTAAAGAGCGATCCGCGGATCGGTGATTTCCGGGTGGTGGCCAGCCACCAGGAAAGCCTGCACAGCCATGACGCGGTGTCGGTCCTGACGGACGGTCCGCTGTTTGCCGGGCAAAGCCTGGACCCCAGGCTGTTCACCACCCTGTTCCATGTGGGATAGACCCGGGGGCCCCCCGATAGCAGGGTAGTGCTGTTTGCGGGCAACACCGGGGCCGGCGTATTGACCAAGCGGCGTGGTCAATTGGGTGGCCCGGTGTAGTCTGTGGCGTGGGAGGGAACCTGAAACGTGTTGCACGGAGGTTTCCAATGTGCAGGAACGACCCAGAAATTGTCTTTGATACCAAAGGATTGATGGCGCGGATGGATCTTTTTCTGGCCAGCCAGGGCATGGGATTCAATGCGGGGATCGAGCGGCGGCGGCGTTTGCACGAAGCCTGGGCGCTGAACGCGCTGAGCGATCCGGAACTGACGGCCATGGGGCTGGCCCGCAAGGATATCCCGGCCTTTGTCTTTGCCGATCTGTTGGGGTGAAAATGCGGCTGGCGGCGGCGTGAACGGTTGATCCGGCTTGACAGTGCGCGACCGGCGGGCCAACGCTGCGCCCATGCTTGACCTGCGCCCTGTGGGATATGTGATCGGCCTTCTGGTGGCCATGCTGGGGCTGACGATGCTCTTGCCGATGCTGGTGGATCTGATCGACGGCGCCGGGCACTGGATGGCGTTTTTCATCAGCGGTGTGATCACGGTGTTGACCGGCGGGCTGGTGTCATTGTCCTGCCACAACGGCCGGGGAGGTGGGCTGACGCTTCAGCAAACCTTTCTTCTGACCACCGGTGTGTGGCTGGCGCTGCCGTTTTTCGGGGCGTTGCCCTTTTTGTTGGGGGCAACCGAAGCGCGGTTCGTGGACGCGTTTTTCGAGGCGATGTCGGGGTTGACCACGACCGGGTCAACCGTGTTTTCCGGGCTGGATGCCATGCCGCGCGGGCTGTTGCTTTGGCGGGGATTGCTGCAATGGCTGGGCGGCATCGGGATCATTGTCGTGGCCATGGTGTTCCTGCCGGAATTGCGGGTTGGCGGGATGCAGATTTTCCGGTCTGAAGCTTTTGAAACAATGGGGAAAATCCTTCCGCGCGCTACGGCGATTTCCGGCCAGATCTCGGTGATATATATTGCGCTGACGGGCGCGTGCATCATCACCTATACAGTTATGGGAATGCCGGTATTTGACGCGGTGGTTCACGCATTGACGACGGTTTCGACCGGCGGGTTCTCGACCAAGGATGCGTCTTTTGGCGCGTTTTCCGGTTCGCTGGAATACGCGGCCTCTGTTTTCATGGTCCTCGCGGCGCTTCCGTTTGTGCGCTATGTGCAGTTGCTGAACGGCAGCGCGCGCCCTTTGTTCGCGGATTCGCAGGTGCGGGTTTTCCTGCTGACGATCCTGGTTCTGGTTGTGGTGTTCTCCTTTGTCCTGACCGTGGTGTTTCCGAACCACTGGGAGCAATCGTTCCGCGAATCCCTGTTCAATATCACGTCCATCATCTCGGGAACCGGGTATGCCAGCGTCGACTATATGGCGTGGGGCAGTTTCATCATCACGATGTTCTTTTTCATCGGTCTGATCGGGGGATGTGCCGGATCAACCGCATGTTCGGTGAAGATTTTCCGGTATCAACTGCTGTTTGCGGCGATCAAGGTGCAGTTGCGCAAGATCCAGCATCCGAGCGGTGTTTTCACGACCCGGTATCAGGGCCGGCAGGTTGACGAGGACGTTCTGGGCTCGGTCATGACGTTTTTTGTGTTCTTCACCGTAAGTCTTGGGGTGTTGGCGGTGGCGCTGAGCATGACCGGGCTGGATTTTGTCACCTCGATTTCCGGCGCGGCGACCGCGATCGGCAATATCGGCCCCGGCCTGGGCGACATCATCGGTCCGTCCGGCAATTTTTCCAGCCTGAACGATGCTGCCAAGTGGCTGTTGACCATTGGAATGCTGGTGGGGCGGCTGGAGTTGCTTGCGGTTTACGTACTCTTTACCGTCCAGTTCTGGAGGGCCTGATGGGCGCGCCGGCCATGGCGCCGCTGGGGGCGCAGATTTCGCATATGCTGAGGGCGCGGGGGGTGAATGTGATCTTTGGCATTCCCGGTGTGCATAATATCGAGCTGTATCGCGGGATCGAGGCGGCCGGGATCACCCATGTTCTGGCGCGCCATGAACAGGGCGCCGGGTTCATGGCTGACGGTTATGCGCGGGCCAGTGGCCGTCCGGGGGTGGCCTATGTGATCACCGGGCCGGGTTTGTGCAATATCATGACGCCGATGGGGCAGGCCTATTCCGACAGCGTGCCGGTGCTGGTGATCTCGTCCTGTCTGGACGAGGCGGCGGCGGTGCGGGGGCAATTGCATCAGATGACGGACCAGCGCGGGGCGGCGGCCTGTGTGTGCGACTGGTCCGAAGAGGCGCGTTCGGCAGAGGC